>JAEEGL015628511.1_pt1 | contig 13828 bp, 11 predicted proteins | sample 9134231 | NCBI WGS metagenome assembly JAEEGL01 (sample SAMN16246548, study PRJNA631951) | gut metagenome | biome: gut microbiome; feature: rumen; material: fiber-attached | host: Bos | place: Iran: Karaj | collected 2018-10
AGGTTTGAACACATCATCCTGCTTTTCTTCAGGAATGCCGCAACCCGTGTCAGAAACGAGGAACTGATAAGTGCGAGGGCCACGCTTCTTGAAGTCAAGCCAAATATTGCCACCTTCTGGTGTATAGATAGCTGCGTTGCGAAGCAAATGTTGCAAAATGTGCGAAACATAAGGCTTATGAATGGGAGCACTGATTTTAGGTGCGTCAACCTTCAGGTTGACACCCATCTTCACCTTGTCACGAACCTCATTGATGAGTTCTTCGCAGAAAGGAAGAATCGGCGTTTCCTCAATCTCCAACGACTTGCAGTCTGTGTTCTCAAGAGCAGACAAAGTCTGGATGTGGTTTGAAAACTCCTGCAAAGCTTTTACCTCAGGCTGAACAGGGTTGAGTTTCTTCAACGTGGGATCAAGCTGTGCCGAGATATTACTGATAAACTTGGCTTTCAACGCATTGTTCTCGTTCGCCAGCTGGATGGTCTTCCTCTGTTTGCGTGTAAGCAACATGAAGCGCAACAAAATGCCGCAGATAAGTACCAATGCTGCGGCCAATGCCAAAGCTAACAAACCGAGACCCACAATAACCGCCTTGCGTGTGGTCAGCGAAGAATCGCGCTCCGCAATGGCTTCTTTACCCTCTGCTATCTGTTGTTCAAGTGCTCCAATTTCATCAGCACGCTTCAGGGCCGCAACTGAATCCTTCCAAAGAATATAGTTGCTATACGACTGTGCTACCATATTGGCATTGCCAGACTTACGTCCATTGGCAATCAGCGTCTGATACACCTCGTCCACTTTGTCATACTCCTTGGAACTCGTCAACTTAGCAGCCATTTCCTTAAACACGGCATTGCCTTGAGCGTTCTGTCCGAAAGTGTAGTAGTAGACTGCCTTGGTATAGAGCAAGTCGTTCTTCACACTCTCATCGTTGGAGGCACCTGCTTGCTTTTCCATGATACTGAGCTGTTCTTTAGCACTGTCGCTCTTTCTCAGTTTCATGTACATCTGCAGTCGTTCCTTCGTCACCTGATAATGCAAAGCAGCCGCACTGGCACCACTCTTGGCGGCATCGATATTCTGGTCAATACGGCGCAGGAGGTCAAAGGCTTCCTTGTAGTAATTCTCACGATAATACAATGCCGTGGCCTTTACGCCACAGTCCACGCCCTGTTCCAACTTACCTTTCTTGGCATAGTCTTCATAGGCACGGATATAGTTGAAGCGGGCACCAGCCACATGGCCCTGTTCTTTCTCTGATTCAGCACGCTGCTGGAACTCACTTTTCTGAGCATTCTGAGCCACTGCGAAGGCAGCCCAACTAAGTAGACACAGAGATATTACAAAAAGTTTCCTTTTCATTTAGTACTCGTCTTCGTTGAATAGAAAATCTTCTTTTGTGGGATAGTCGGGCCAAACATCTTCGATGGTTTCGTAGATGTCGCCTTCATCCTCAATTTCTTGTAGGTTCTCAATAACTTCAAGAGGAGCACCGCTACGAACTGCATAGTCGATGAGTTCCTCTTTTGTTGCAGGCCAGGGTGCGTCTTCGAGTTTCGAGGCCAATTCCAGTGTCCAATACATATTGATTATTTTACGATTTTACAAATTCCTATTTTAGTCTCCATTTTAGTTCTTATTGAGTATGATAAGGGCAGCAAGCACACCCGGAATCCACCCACAGAGCGTGAGTATCAGCACTATGGTCACAGAGCCACACCCATAATCCACCACAGCCAATATAACTCTTAAGCACGACATTAAGCCAATGAAGGTTTTATCTCTCGTTACTTATTTCGGGGTGCAAAAATACAGTTCTTAAACGAATTTATCAACGATTTTTCCAAAAATTTTCTTCAACGCCCTCTAAAATGTTGATTTTCTTTGCCAGAACAAAGAAGTAATCGCTTAGACGATTGACGTATTGCAATAAAATGGGGTCTGTGGCCACTCCATCGTCAATGGCATAAATACGTCGCTCGAGACGACGACAAATAGTGCGACAAACATGCGCTATGGCCGCCCCACGCGAACCACCTGGCAGGATGAATCCCTTCCAACCGCCACAAAGTGCATCATCGCGGTCTATGGTCTGTTCCAGTGCTGTCACATCTTGTTCACTTACAGCATGTTTAGGCACGCGATCAATGGTAGCCAATTCACACCCGACTGCAAAAAGATCGTTCTGAATGCGAAGTACCTGCTCGCGATCGTCTGCACCCGTTAAATAGGTTAACAACAGACCCACAAAACTGTTTAGTTCATCCATCGTACCATAGGCTTCCAAACGGGTGTGCGATTTGGAGATACGTTGTCCACCTACCAGCCCCGTGGTACCATCATCTCCACGACGGGTATATACGTTTGACTTTTTCATGTTCTTGAGGTTTTAGGCCGCCCGAAGGGGCTTAGAGGTAAAGGTTAGTGGTTATAGGTTATAGGTTGCTTCGCTTATAGGTTATAGGTTAAAGGTTATAGGTTAAGAGGGGAGGTCACCAGTTTATGACGTAATGTTGTCGCTGCAAGTTGGGCTTGACAAAGGCTATGCCTATGTCATAAAGATCGAAAGTGACGCGCACCTGAGGCTCTGCCACAATTTTCTTCCACAATGTCAGATGGCGCTGCAAATCATACACAACAAACATTGTGCTACTTTCGGCACGCAACACATAGCTGTCATCCTGTCCGATGTTCAAATCTGCAACGCCACATCCTGCATGCAAATAGGCAAGTTCGACGAGTGAGCCTTTAGGCGCCTCGATGTGGGTAGGCTGCCAATAGTTTGCAAGACGAAATAGCAACCGCAGACAAGCCTTACGTCGCGAGGGTAACACACGCTGCCAGCGAGGCATCAGTCCGTCGAGCCAATCGTAGGCATAGTAATAGCCTGGACTATAGAGCACCTGTGTCACCAGCGAAAAAGCGAACGGCGAGTGAATGCCATAGCCCTTGCGATGACGGAAACGCCACAACCACACAAAAGGATTACGAAACGGTAACATTTCCTGTTTTATATACAATAAATTAACGCAAAACTCGTTACATTATTATATTATTTATGGTAAAAAGATCATGGAATATCGAAGTTTTACACCGCAAGAGATTGAACAACTTGAACTTCAAGGTTGTACAGCCGAAAACTGGTCACAAATAGAGGTGCATCCAGACATCAACATCAAATACCTTCGTTGGGTTCGTTTTTCCGGACATTGCCAACTGGGCAAGTTTGAGAAAGCCTTCACCCTTCCCGGTGGCATTCACAAACATTCAGGCATTTTCCACGCCAGCTTGCACAACGTGTCGCTGGGCGATGATTGCTGTGTGGAGAACATCAAGAACTACATTGCCAACTACGATGTGGCCAACGATTGTTTCTTGGAGAACGTGGACATCATCATGGTGGATGGTGAAACCTCATTTGGAAATGGTGTGCAGGTGAGCGTGCTGAACGAAACAGGTGGCCGCGAAGTAACCATTCACGAACACCTGACAGCACAGGAGGCCTACATGCAAGCCATGTATCGCCATCGTCCGCAACTCATCGAACGCCTAAAGCAAATGTCGGATGAGATAGTAGCCAGTCACACGGCCACCAGAGGCTATATCGGCCCCCACTCCACCATTGTAGACACTGGGTATGTCAAGAACATCTACGTTGGTCCTTACACCAAGATCGAAGGGGCAGGACGACTGAAGAACGGCTCACTCATGTCGCGTGAAGAATCACCCATACACATTGGTTATGGCGTGATTGCCGAAGATTTCATTGTCCAAGACGGCAGCGAAATTGAGGACTGCACCACCATCACACGTTGCTACGTGGGTCAGTCTTGCACCTTAGGGCACGGCTACTCAGCGAGTGACTCACTCTTTTTCTGCAACTGTCAGGAGGAGAATGGTGAGGCGTGTGCCATCTTTGCAGGGCCATTCACAGTGACCCACCACAAGTCCACCCTGCTTATTGCCGGCATTTTCTCATTCATGAATGCAGGTTCTGGTTCCAACCAGAGTAACCATATGTACAAGCTGGGGCCCATCCACCAAGGAGCAATGGAACGTGGCGCAAAAACCGCCTCAGACTCCTACATTCTTTGGCCCGCTCGCATCGGTGCCTTTTCGTTGGTGATGGGTCGACATACGGCCAACTCCGACACCTCCGCCCTGCCCTTCTCCTATCTTATTGAGAAAAAGGGAGAAACATGGTTGGCACCTGCAGTCAACCTGCGTTCCGTGGGCACCATCCGAGATGCCCAGAAGTGGCCAAAGCGTGACCGACGTCATCCCGAAGGACGCCTCGATCTTGTCAACTTCACCTTACTCTCGCCCTCCACCACCGACAACATGGTGCGCGGATTCGAGGTATTGGAACAACTGCGCTCACTCTCTGGTGCGACCAGTGACATCTACACCTACCAAAGTGCCAAGATTACCCACTCTGCCCTGGAGCGCGGCATCCAGCTCTACCGCATGGCCATACGCAAATTCTTAGGTAATTCGCTCATCTCACGATTGGAGAAGACCCTGCAACCCGACGGCTCTTACCTCCCCTTGCGCCCCGAATCGAACTTGGGCGAAGGCGACTGGCTCGACCTCTCGGGACTTATTGCGCCTCACACCTCCATCACGCAACTGATGAACGACATTGAGTCGGGCAAAGTCAATTCCAACGAGCAGTTGGCGCAACGTCTTCACGACATCCATGCAAAATACTATGACTACGAATGGGCTTGGGCATATCAACTGATGCTTCATTTCTATGGTCTTACCGAAGAACAATTGGCAGAGAAAGCTCATCAGGCCAACATTATTCGCGATTGGAAAGAAGCCGTGGTACAGTTAGACGAAATGCTCTATAGCGATGCGCAAAAAGAATTCTCCCTCAGCACCAAAACCGGATTCGGATTCGACGGCAACCGAAGTACTGCCGAGGCCGACTTCGAACAGGTGCGCGGCCAGTTCCAGAGCAATCCCTTCGTGACTGCCGTCCAAGAGCACATTGCCAAGAAGAGTCTCTTGGGCGACACTTGGATTGAAAGACTCACAAAGTAGGGAGTCGAAAGCAACCATACTGCCTTGCCGGGATAAGAATACTATTCCTATGGGCAGAAGAATACTATTCTTGCGCCGACAAGAATAGTATTCTTCATTTCACTTCATACTCTGCCCCAATTTTCCTCTAAATCTTAAAAAACTATAAAGAGAGGTGCTAAAAGCGAAAATATTTTTTAATTCAGAATTGTGCATAATGAATTATTTTGTATCTTTGCGAACACCTTAACCATGATAAAACAATTTATTATTTAATTTATTAACCTAAACCTATTACTATGATGAAAAAGATTACTTCTTTTCTCACCATGTTGCTGATGCTTTTCATAAGCATTGGCGCATCAGCTCAAGAGGTTGACGCAACGGAATTTGAAAACAAAGCCGTTGCCATCGGTACTGCTGTCAGCGCCATCACACCCAACACATGGTATGTCATCTTCAATGGCACTCGCGCAAATGAGATGGGTGCTTTCGTCAAAGCTGGCGAAAAGCCCGGTACTGGCGGAGTGTTGTATGACGACAATGATGTGATTGCTAAGAAAAAGAACGTTGCCGACATCAAGGAGGGTGATCCCGCCAAAAACTTTCTGCACTACTTTGTACGCCTCATCGAGGCTAATGGGGATGGCGAGCAGAATGTCTATCAGGTGCAGTTCGCCACAGGCAAGTACTTAGCCAGCAATCTATTCACCCTTGCCAACAAATACGATAGTGGCAAGTTCAACATCTACCCCATCAACGGCAACACTGAGGGTCTTTTTGGCTTCAACAAGTACAACATGGCCGATCTGGTGAACAACAATGGTGTGAATGGCACATTGGCTTACTGGAAATCAGGCGAAATCAAGAGCACAGATTACGATGAGCTTAAGACCGCCGACACCTACAACAGTGTATGGAGCATCCATCCTGTAATCCTGACAGGCATCGATGCAAGAGAAGCTGCCTACAAAGATTTGGTAGCCGTGGTGGGCGAGTACGAGCCACTTATCGGCAACTTCCCCACAGGAACACTGCCCGGTCAGTACGATGCTGAGTTGCTGGAAGCATTCAAGGCCTCCATTAATGCAGTGAAGGAACTCGACCAGAATCCCGACGTGCTGGATTCCATGACAGCAGAGGACTTCCAAGCAATGGCACAAGCCATCAAGGATGCCTATGATGCACTCGTAGCAAGCAAGGTTCCCGTTACATTGGCTGATGGTTACTATCGCATCAAGAGCGGTCTGGCCTTCTTCGTCAAGACGACCGACGAGGAAACTCTCGAGGAAACAACAACCTATGTGGACAAGTACATGTATAGCCAGAAATCAGGTGAAACCATCTCTGGCCGTTGGGGCACTCCCGAAGACCTGAGCACCGACGCTACCGCACTCTGGAAGGTGACCAATGCCGAAGATGGCAATTTTGACATCGTAAACGCAGGTACCGATGCTCGTTTCAACAACGTAGCCACAAGTACTGCAGTTGGCATGAGCACTACAAGCGAGAACCTGATGGCCATCGACCCCGCCATTACGCTCAACGACATTATGTATGTCAACATTCGCGTTTCAACGCAGGCTGCCAACAATTACTTCTACCTGCACACAGGAGGCCACCGTTCTGGCGAAGGCGTTGAGGGTGACTTGGTAGGTTGGGCAAACAGCGCAAGCCAAGATGCCGTTGCTGGTTCTGAATGGGTATTCCTCCCCGTCAGCGAAGAAGAGGCACAGGCAGTTATCAACGCCTATGCTCCCATCAAGGACCGCGAGGTCATGTTGCAGCGCTATGACAGCATATTTACAGAGGCTAAGGAGAAACTGGAAATTGCCATCGACCGCCAGCATATCGACCTCATTAAGGCTGCAGAGCAACTGAGCAGTCCTTATACGGAGGCATCAGAAGGCAATATCGCTAATCTGCTCGACGGAAACAATAGCACTTTCTGGCACTCCCAATGGTCTGACGGTCAGGGACACGGCATTACCGTAGAGAATGGTCTCCACTACCTGCAAGCCGACCTCATCCAACCCGTTGACAACGACGTCTATGTTACATTCTCACGTCGTAACGGCGCTGCAAATGACCATATCACACAGATGGGCATTTATGGAACAAACAATCCCGATGCAGAAAAAGATGGTTGTGAGGAACTGCTCACTTGGGACACCCCCTTCACAAACAACACTGAAAGCTTCAAGAGCACCCCTTTCAGCACCAAGGGTTACCGCTATCTGCGTTTCTACGAAATTGCCACCACCAACAATCGTGGTTACTGGCACATCAGTGAGATTCAGATTGCCTATGACGTTGACAACGAGAATGCACAATTCAACCACATGGATGACTTAGGCCCAATTCTGCAGAATGTAATTGCCACACAGGAAGGACTGGAGCGTGACGACATCACCATCAACGAGTACAACGCACTGAAGGAAGCTCTTGACAATTTCCTTGAAGTATTCGTTGACCCAACTGAACTTCGTCAGGTACTGAAGGATACGAAGGATGTGGCTGACGTTGTAGTAACTGGCACCAACCCAGGCTACTGGTCAGAAGGCAGTGATGCTGCTGATTACTCAGACCTCTACGACAAAGCTGTAGCCTACGATGCCAGTGGAGAATACACTGCTGAAAAGTCTGCCAAATACGTGACAGACCTCACGCAAGGCGCCGAGGACATCTTTGCATCTGCCAACAGCATTCAGGAGGGCAAGTGGTATCGCATCCGCTTCGCCTATGAGAATGACTTCGATGCACATGGATGGGACAAAGTAGCCGGCAATGGTACAGAAAATGGCAAGACCGAATCTCTCTTCGGCAAGTATGCAACTATATGCAGCTACAGCACAGATGAAGAAGGCTATGAGGTTCACGAGGCATTGAGCGTAAATGAAATCGGTGTTGGACAAGGCATCTACTTCGATGACGATATGGACATCGACGACAGCGCAATGTCAGAGTTCCGCTTCATCAATGTAGGTGACAGCGCCTACATGTTGCAGAACCACGCTACAGGTCTCTTCGTGAAAGCAGCCGGCACAAGCGGTGGAACTACGCTGAGCGCACATCCTACACTCTTTAACGTACGCGCCATTGGTTATGGAGCTAACGTCATCGCTGCCAAGAACATCAACGGCGAAGCCGAAAGTTATCTCCACGCACAGGTTGGTGGCAACATCCTCGTAACTTGGGATGTAAGCGAACTGGGCTCCCGCAGCGCCCTCTGGATAGAGGAAGCTGGTGATGTAGAACCCGACTACGACGGTTCCACCTTCAACATCCTCATGGCCGATGGTTCCATTGGCAGCTGGTGCTTCCCCGTTGAAGTCAGCGTAGAAAGTTCCAATGGACAAATCTGGGGACTCAACAGCATCGACGGCAACAACATAACGCTGTGCAAGCTGGACAAGGCTACAGCCGGCCGTCCCTTCTTACTCGTATGCGGCGACCTGGATGACTATGATCCCGAAGTTGAGGAGGAAGAGGTTGTCGAAATGAAGCAAACTTACGAAATTGAAGCCATTGAGCCTGACAACAGCAGCGAACTGAAGGGTACATTCAAAACCCTGAAGATTGGCTATGGTCATGTCGTAGCAAATGGCAACAAACTTGAAGTAAGCAAGAAGTCCGACACAACTGTAGGTGCTAATGGTGCATACATCTCGAAGGGCGAAGAACTGTTTGACTTGGAAGCCGAAATCAACGCTGACTGGAGCGAGATGGCAGAAGACGGCCTGACAGAGGTCATCAACAAAGTTCGCAACTCTGGTGCTGTTTACACACTGGATGGTCGTCTCGTTTCGAAGAAGGCTACCCTCTCTGATGTTGGTCGCATGCCTAAGGGTATCTACATCCTGAACGGTGTCAAGATCGTGATTAAGTAAGCAAGAAGACAGAACTTCGTTCGGGCTTGTTCGAACATGAACGAGCTCGAGCGAAGCTCAAGATCGTGATTAAGTAAGCAACAAAGCAGAACTTAATCAAATATAGATAAAGTAAGGGACTGCAAATTTGCGGCCCCTTACTTTTTATTTTAATTAGGACAAAAAGAAACGGCACGCATCGAAGGATGCGAGCCGTTGTTCTGTAATGTGTCTTTTTTAGAGGCTGATAGCGCCAGAGGGGCAAGCGTCAGCGCAAGTGCCACATTCTGTGCACTCATCAGGGTTGATTACATAGATGTCGCCCTCAGAGATAGCTCCTACGGGACATTCGTCGATGCAAGTGCCGCAAGCGACGCAGTCATTACCAATTACGTAAGCCATTTTATTTAAGATTAAAAATTATGAATTAAACATTATGCATAAACTTGCGGGGCAAAGGTAATCAATTTTAATGATACCCGCCAAGTTTTAAAGCATTTATTTTTCCATTTCTAACCAAAATTAGTGATTCAGGCAATAAAAAGGTTCATTCTCACGTTTGTTTCTATGACATCATGCGCATGAAAAGGTTTATCCTCGTTCTCTTTTCTCTCCTATCTTTTGGCTTCACCCAAGCACAGGAGCGTAAGGTGCAACATCGCCCGTTTCTTGATAACAGGCAGTTGCACTGGGGCTTTTTATTTGGGTTGCAGATGCAAGACATGGAGATAAAGAACAATGGTTTTTGTGACCCCACCACAGGAGAGCAATGGTATCTCGATGTAGATACATACAGCCCTGGTTTTAATGTGGGTATATTGGGAGAGATGCGACTATCAAAGCACTTTGCCCTACGCGCCACCCCCTCACTCTATTTCGGACAGAAACGCATCTGGATGCACGAACAGACCAGCGGTCGCGACACCACGCAAGTGCTCAAGAGTGCCTACATTGCACTGCCTATCAACATCAAGTTCGCAGCTCCGCGCTACAACAATTTCCGACCTTATTTCGTGGCAGGTGCTGCACCGGCCATCGATCTCTCCAACCACAAGCACCGAGCCATTAGCACCAAACCCTTTGACTGCTTCATCGAGGTGGGAATGGGCTGCGACATGTATCTGCCCTTCTTCAAGCTCATTCCCGAGCTGAAGTTCTCTTTCGGACTCCTCGATATCCTGCGCCACAAGCGTAATGACCTCATCGACGGCACACTCATGAAATACACCAATGCTGCAGATGACGCTCACGCCAAAATGATCACCCTCACTCTTTATTTCGAGTAGGTCTCATCCATAACACAGAGTAATTATTTCCCCAAGAACTCGCTAGGAGTGAGACCTGTCATTCGCTTGAAAAGACGAGTGAAATGGTGGGGGAAATCAAAACCAAGGAGACGCGAAGTCTCGCTGATGTTATGCCCTTGCATCAAGAGGCTTTTAGCTTGATTTATCACATAATTATGAATGTAACCGATGGCTGTACCGCCCGTGGCACGGTGGACTATGTCACCGAAGTAACGTGGTGAATAGGCCAATTCCGAGGCACAGTAGGCAACGGTGGGCAGGCCACTAGACAATTGGCGATTCTCACGGAAGTAGGTTTGCAGCAGTTTGTGAAACCGCTTCAGCAAGTCGTTGCCACCCTTGTCTTCCTCAGATAACTGGCGCAGATAGATCCGATTGCAGTATTCTAAAATCAAACGTAGGTAGGCCAGAAGAATGCTTCGTAGTGAAGTTGTGTCCTTATGTTCCATTAACTCTTGTCGCATCTGGGCAACCAACTGCGTAATACTGAGCCATTCGTCAGGTTCCATACGCAGTGAGTCGGTGAAAAAGTAGGAGAAGAACTGGTAACGGTCTATCTGACGTTCCAACTCTGTACCATACAACAACTCGGGCGACCATAGCAACGCCCACCCACTCAACGAAAGACGCTCACCATTGTCCTCCAATCCACCAATCTGTCCAGGTTCTACAGCAATGATTGAACCATCACTTACTTGTAGGGGCTTCATGCCGTATGAGAGGCCTTTAGGAAATTGACGTTGGATGAAGAGCCCATAGACACCATAGTTGTTCAAACTATGTCGGAAAGGTACCAGTTCATCATAGTGGATAATGCTCACCAACGGATGTAGCACAGGGGCATCCACAAAACGCGCATAGTCGTTGGGGCTGTCAACTCTCAGGATATTGACCTTTGGCAGGTAATGCTCCTGCTTGACAGAAATGATGCGAGTATCGTTCTGTTCTCTCATAATCACATCCTTCATACTGGTTGCAAAGATAAGAAAAAGACAGCAAAATAGTACAATAATGGTAGTTATTTTGCGATATTCGTTTATTTTCTGCGAAATTGGTATGCAAACAGCCAATTTATGTAAGATACATATAAAATAATGTACATACCTTTGCGGAGGATTACAAAGACAAAGGTTATGAAACAGATTCTCTTGTTACTTACAACAATGGTGCTTAATTGCTGCACCTCGAGCAATGAGGCGAAGGCTGAAGAGGCTTACAACCGAGAAGCACTTGGCCAAACGCTTGTGGTGTACTATAGTTATACGGGCAACTGCCGTGAGATTGTGACCACGTTGACCAGCCAGATTCAGGCCGACGTGCTGGAGATTCAGCCAGCCGACAAGGGACAGAAGTACGAGGCGAACGGCTATGCCCTTGGCACTCAGTTGCTGAATGCCATCAAGGCCAATCCAAACGATGCCGTCAGCTATCCTGCCATCGACCCTGTAACGACATCGCTGAACGACTACCAAAACATCATCATTGTCACCCCCCTCTGGTGGAGCCAGATGGCAGCCATCATGCAGACATATTTGTTCAACTACGGTTCTCAGATGGCAGGAAAGCACGTAGGACTGATTGTGTCAAGCCACAGCAGCGGCATCAGCGGCGTAGTAGCCGATGCCCGACGACTGCTGGCCGATGTGACCTGGACAGGCGATGCACTGTGGATCAATGCCAGCAACCATGCCAACCGAGCCACACTGATTGAGAACTGGCTACAGAAGCAGAACTTCGCTAAAGAACAGATTACTATGGATAAAATGTACATCACCATCGACGGCCAGGCTCAGAGCGTGACACTCATTGACAATGCCGCCACGCGGGCGCTGGTAGAAAAATTGCAGCAGGCCCCCATCGACGTAACGCTCAATAACAACAGCGATTTTGAGATTTGGGGGGCACTGGGATTCTCATTGCCCACGAGTAACCAACAGATGACGGCCCAACCTGGCGACGTTGTACTTTATAACGGCAGCAACATCTGCCTGTTCTACGGCACAAGTTCGTGGAGCTACACCCGACTGGGCAAGATTGACGGTCTATCGGAGAGTGAGCTTCGCACATTCCTGAAAGCAGGCGAATACAACATCAGCGTCAAGCTTTCGCTGACTGGCGCTACGTCCATCCACGACCTCACCCCCACCCCAAAGGGCGAGGAGTGTTTTTACTCCTTGGATGGCAAAAAAGCAAACAGCCACTTAAAAGGAATATACATAAAGAATGGGAAACGAGTTCTCTTATGAAGAAGATGCTATTGACCGCAGTACTGACAGTCGGGGTGCTTGTAGGCTGCACACAAAAGAGTGACAACAATCAAAACGAAAAGGATATGACGAAACTGACACTGACACAGGAGTGGGACAAGGTGTTCCCCCTGAGCGAGAAAGTGAGCCACCGCAAGGTGACGTTCACGACACAGTACGGGCTGACGCTGGCGGCAGACCTTTATACGCCGAAAGCCCCCCTCTCATCCCCCCAAGGGGGGAAGTTTGCTGCGATAGCAGTAAGCGGGCCGTTCGGAGCCACAAAGGAGCAGTCGAGCGGACTCTACGCCATGCGGATGGCAGAGCGCGGTTTCGTGGCGCTGGCCTTCGACCCGTCTTATACCGGAGAAAGCAGCGGTGAACCTCGTCGCACGGCCTCGCCCGACATCAACACCGAGGACTTCATGGCCGCCGTCGATTTCCTCTCAAAGCAAGACAATGTGGATGCCGACAAAATCGGTATCATCGGCATCTGTGGTTGGGGTGGCATTGCCCTCAACGCCGCTGCCACAGACACGCGTATCAAAGCCACCGTGGCCAGCACGATGTACGACATGACCCGCATCAGCGGCAACGGCTATTACGATTCAAACGACAACGAGGCCGACCGCCATGCCGCCCGTGAAGCCCTTGCCAAACAGCGTCTTACCGACCCGATGGCAATGGCAGGCGGTGTCGTCGATCCACTTCCCGAGGATGCCCCTCAGTTCGTGAAAGATTACCATGCTTATTACAAGACCCCGCGCGGCTATCACAAGCGCAGCGGCAACAGCAACGACGGCTGGCGCGTCATCGGCACACAGGCTTACGCCAATGCTCGTTTCCTCTATTACATCAACGAAATCCGCTCTGCAGTCCTCGTGATGCATGGTGAGAAAGCCCACAGCCGCTATTTTGGTGAGGCTGCCTACAAATACATGGTTGAAGGCCAGGCAGAAGGCTACAACTTCATCGGCAAACCCAATCCCAACCCAGAGAACAAGCAACTGCTCATCATCCCCGGTGCCTCCCACTGCGACCTTTACGACGGTGGCGAGGGCAATTACATCCCGTGGGATAAGTTGGCGGAGTTTTTCACTGAAAACCTGAAATAAAACAAAATGAACGAACAACCCACAGGGAAGACCTACGTCGGCAGTGATGAGCTCTATGCCGATGTACAGCGTTGCATGAAACTGGTTGCCGAGATGAACACCGGCTACCACACCGAGGCCGAGGAGCGCGAGTATCTGCGACAGATCACCAGCTCCGACATCGACGACACCGTGCGTGTGTTTGCGCCGTTCAACATCAACTACGGCAGGAAGACCACCCTCGGCAAGGGCAGTTTCGTCAACTTCGGCTGCACCTTCGTAGCACT
>JAEEGL015841512.1_pt1 | contig 13828 bp, 10 predicted proteins | sample 9134231 | NCBI WGS metagenome assembly JAEEGL01 (sample SAMN16246548, study PRJNA631951) | gut metagenome | biome: gut microbiome; feature: rumen; material: fiber-attached | host: Bos | place: Iran: Karaj | collected 2018-10
ATTGAATTATACTCTCCGGAAGAGATCGGTCTGTTGAAGAAAAAGAGAAATGTCTGGATCGGAATCGCCGTAGCTGTTGCGGTTCTGGCACTGGCATTTTGTATTTTTTTCTGTGTGCGAACCAATACGGCGAATCGTGACCGGACGCTGCTGGGAGCGATTATTTCTTCAACACTGGGGGGATGGATCGTCATCACACTGACTCATTTTGTGATTGAAGATTATCAGAACGCGGAAAAGCATATCGTTGCCGTGCTGGAAGGACCTCGTGAATACGAAGAAGGACCTTTTGAATGGACGGGAGAGCATCTACGGGTGAGAAAAGGCATCTCCATGACCGGAATCCGCAAAGTCGGAGCGGTGAAAGGGAATCTTTATCTGTACGATGCAAAGAAAAAGTCGTTTCAGGTAGAACGAGCTGTCCGTGTCTGTACTGTCTACGGTTTTGTAGCCGCATATGAGGTGAGCGATGATCTGGATTAAAAGAATCTTTTCGCAAATGCACAGATATGTTCTGTGGCTGCTGATCTCAGCTGTGTTCTGGGGATGGATCTTTACCATCATCACGGATACAATAGCGGCGAAAAAAGTTATTCTGTATGCAGATGTGCCATACATTGCCGATCGAGAGCTGGCAATTGAATTGGAGAAGGATTTACCGGAAGGTATCCGCATGGTCCAGGTGCATCCTTTTTCCTATGCCCTGTTTAATACATTGGATACGGATTCGTCCGACTTGTATATCCTGCCTGAGCAGGAAGTCGCGGATACAATAGGAGCACTTTGTCCGATTCCTCAGGAGGAAGCGGGAAAGGATGCGTTTGTATCCGATGGTGTGGCTTATGGCTGGCTGATTTACAGCGCAGATACGAAGAGAGGCTCTGCAAGCAGTTTTCTGACATTTCATACTGATCAGGAAAAGGATCAGGATTTTTATATTTGTTTTCGCAGTTCCTCCAGACACCTGGGAGAATGGAACGGATCAGATGATAACGCGGCGGTCATTCTGGCAAAACGCATTTTATCAATGCAGTGAAGGGAGAAAGCAGTGAAACGTTTGATGTTGATGATGCTGGCAGCAGTGCTTCTGACTGCCTGTACAGCGGGGAACACAGGGAAAAACGTACAGGGCGCGAACAACATGACGAAAATCGAAGGAAGCTCATTATATGTAAAAAAAGTTGAGAACCTGCCGGATGATTTCATCCTGGGAGTCGATCTGTCCTCAGTGATTGCGGAAGAGCAGAGCGGAGTCCGGTATTACGGTTTTGATGGAACAGAGCAGGATCTCTTTCTGACCATGGCGCAAAACGGCGTCAACATGATCCGGGTCAGGGTCTGGAACGATCCTTATGATGCGGATGGGAACGGCTTTGGCGGCGGTAACTGTGATGTGAAGAAAGCGGTGGAGATCGGAAAACGCGCGACACAGAACGGAATGAAGCTGCTGGTTGATTTTCATTTGTCCGACTTCTGGGCGGATCCCGGAAAGCAGATGGCACCGCGCGCCTGGAAAGGAATGGATATTGAAACCAAGACAGAAGCTGTTTACCAGTTCTGCAAAGAAACCCTGGAAAGCATGAAATCTGAGGGTGTAGATGTAGGGATGGTACAGATTGGAAACGAAACCAACGGGATGCTGTGCGGAGAGAAGACCTGGTTTAACATTCAGTTCCTGATGCAGGCAGGCTCGCAGGCGGTTCGTGAGATCTATCCGGATGCGCTGGTAGCGATCCATTTCGCAAATCCGGAAAAAGAAGGCGCTTATGAGGGTTATGCCCAGAAACTGGATTACTATGAAGTTGACTATGATGTCTTTGCCTCTTCGTATTATCCGTATTGGCATGGAACGCTTGAAAATCTGTCATCCGTTCTTTCCAAAATTGCTGACACCTATGGCAAAAAAGTGATGGTGATGGAAACATCCTATGCTTTTACGGATAAGGACACGGACTTTTCCGGAAATACAATCGGGGAAGGCGGTACTTATGCGAAGCCGTATCCTTTCACTGTGCAGGGTCAGGCGAATGCGGTACGCGATGTGATCGATACGGTTGCCAACCGGACAAAGAACGGAATCGGTGTTGTTTACTGGGAAGGAGCATGGATTACAGTCGGACAGAATTCCTGGGAGGACAATCATTCGGTCTGGGAGAAATACGGTTCCGGCTGGGCTTCCAGTTATGCTTCGGTTTATGATCCTGATGATGCGGGAAAATATTATGGCGGAAGCGCGGTGGACAATCAGGCATTGTTTGACGCAGACGGAAAACCGCTGGAATCGCTCAGAGTGTTCAATCTGGTCCGGTACGGGAACGAACCGGAGCCCCTCCCGGACGCGCTCGAGGATGCGATGCTGTATGTTGATCTGCATGGTACGATTGAACTCCCCGAAACCGTGAATGTGATCATGACAGACGGAAGCAAACAGCAGATACCGGTCGAGTGGAATTGCACGGAACAGAAAAAAGCGGAGATGTACGCCGGAGGGGAAAAGACCTATCTGATCACCGGAAAAGCGGGAGAGAAGGAAGCCAGATGCTACGTTAATATGGTCAAGTACAACTTCCTGGAAAATGACAGCTTTGAATCAGGGAATCTCGATCCATGGCAAATTGTGGAACGCGGAAAAGCGGATGAACTGTATGTGGAAAAGAAACTGACGGACTCCAAAACCGGGGAGTATCATATGCATTTCTGGAGCGCGGCACGGGGGACGGTTGATTTCTCGCTGGAGCAGAAGAAAGAAGGACTTTCCGCCGGAAGCTATCAGTATTCGATTTCAATAATGGGCGGAGATGCCGGTGAAACAGATATCTACGCATATGTTCTTGTAGACGGGCAGGAGCAAGGAAGAGCTCCGCTTTCAATCAAGGGTTACGGAAACTGGGACACTGCGGTCATCACCGGAATCAATGTTGCTGAAGGGCAGACCGTAACCGTCGGAATCTCCGTGAAATGTCAGGGAGAAGGTGCAGGCGCCTGGGGCAAGATCGATGACGCAAAACTGAATTCGGAAGCGAACTAATTAAATAGGAAAGAAAAGAGGCTCGGGTTATTACCCGGACCTCTTTCTCTTTTGTGATATTTGTTATCCTTCTTTGATCAGGTTTTCCAGATATTTGATGGTAGAAGTGTTGGAGGAAGTAATCGGCCATTTATCAGCGAGATCTCCCATCGTGATGGTTCCGGTCGGCTCATACCAGTCATATGAGGAAAAATGCCGGTAATAACTTCCGATAGGATCAAACTGATGTCCTGCGCGCGCAAACATTTCATTTCTGGCGTATGCCAGAAGCTGCAAAAGCGTCAGTTCGTTTGTCTGGGGGATATCCCAAAGCTCATCGTAAGTCAGCGGCTGGGAAATACTTTTTTCTTTGACAAAACCATTCTCATCGAACGGAGAGATTCCTTCGTTCTCCGGGAAGACCATGCTGCCGCCTGTAAGCGTATACACAGTATAATAGGTAAGATCGCTCAAGGAGCGGGCTTCCGACCTTGTTGCTACAGTTTTCAGAACAACATCTGCGGCAGTATAACCGGTTTCATCAACCAGATCATAAATATCGGCAATCAGATATTCCGTTCCTCCGGTTGTTGTAATTTCATAAACAACACGGAAGCAGTTCTTATGGGGAGTATCAGAATTTCCGACTGCAAAATAGTTTGAATAAACCGATCCGGACTCGAATCTGCTCCCGTAGTAATTCTCTTTTGCATTCCGTATCGCAACGCGGATATATGTCTGATCAAACCCATATAAGCTTTGAATCGCGTTAGCTGTATCCCGGGGAGCAGGCGTCTGGGTCGGGGAAGGAGACGCATTTGCTCCAGAGGTATCAGGCTGATTGGATATGGGAGCTTTACCGGTACGTTCTGCGATTTCCGCATCTGTCCAGGTCCAGGAAGTGTTCAGAATTCTGATCCGGTTTTCTGACAGTGCTTCCATAATGGTTTTCATCGTACTTTGCGCCTGGAAGCGGTAGCTGTTTTCTGCTTTGGTGCAGCCGATCGACAGACTCATAACAGCATTGTAACCGCTGTGGAGCGTCGGATCGGATGGGAGGTCGAACCCGCAGGCGCTCAAAAGAGCGCTCTGATCGATAGAAGCAGAAAGACTTCCGTCAGAACCGACGGAAAGAATAACGTAATCCGGAAGAGAAAGGTCTTTAAAACCGTCATTGGGCTGTATAGCATGCTGCCCGATCAGATCCTGATCTGTCCAGGTCCATTGCGTGTTCTTCAGGACGATGCCTGCTCTGCGCAATGTCTTGCTAAGTGAAGGATCGTCGGATGTGCTTATGGTTTCAAAATGATAGCCGGAACCATCATGTTCAAAAAAGATTCCCAGGGACCGGATCGCAATGATCTCGGGATAGTTTTTCAGCTCGGAGTCCGGAGGGTTCGGAAGATGCTGCTCCCAGATGATACGTTCTGTATCGAGAGTGAATTCATATCGGTCACCGATACGCGTCGAGATGACATAGTCGGGAATAGAGACCATGTCCAGATTTGCGCCAAGCGCAAAATAACCGACAATGACACATGCGGCAATCAGAAAAACAATGATCAGACCGATTGTAATTACGGTCCTGCGAAGAGCCTTTTTTCTCATATGGCCTCCTTAAGAGCGCTTGCCGCATTTCGGACAGACGGCAGCGGTCGTTGGATAGGGCGTTCCGCAGAAGATGCAGTAACGCATGGATTCCGGCGAGCGTGAAGGGGCAAAGAATGAATCATCCAGAGAAGGAGAACTGTCCTCATCAGATTCCTTGTAGGAATCATCATCTGCAAACAGATCGGGAGTTTCGGCCGGTTCTTCTTTGCTTGCAGAAGAATCTTTTTCAGAGGGAGCTTTCTTGGAAATCCACTGTTCTTCATATTCTTCCACGGGGACGGTTTCATTTTCAAGGAAGAAGTCTTCATCTTCTGAAGAAACTTTTCTGGACTTTGTATTATCCCGGAATGCTGCGCCTGTAAAAAGAATGATCAGAACCGAAAGAAGACACGCTATACCAATAACCAGCGATGGAAATCCGGTATCGCGGAACATCTGATAAATCGATTTTCCTGCAAAAGCAGGGTCGACCCCAACGGTGATCAGCGCAAAACCTCCATAAAGGAGTGTTGTAATGCCGAAAGTGGCAAGAACTGTTCGAAGTGTTTTCATGTGGGCGTTCTCCCTTATTTTTCAATTAAAGATTGTATATCACGGAGCAGGCGGATATTTGTTCGCTCGGTCTCGGTCATGTCAATAGAACGATCAACGGAACTCTCACGGTACCATTCATAGGAAGAATAGTGTTCATGAAACTCACGCTCAGTCTGTTCATCGAAAGAAGAATGATAACGGGCATATATTTCTTTCCTTGCATAGCGTAAAAGTTTGGCAAGGGAAAAACCGTCGAGTGCTGTCAGTTTCCATATCATGTCTTCCGTCAATGCGTCATAGGTCGGGGACCAGTAAAGACCGCTTGCCATGCGGTAACTCGTTGGCTGACCGGGAAAAATGACAAAGCCGTTTTGGTCGAATGCGGGTTTTCCGCTTACTTTGACACCTCCGCCGGAAAGGGTAACGGTTGAATAAAGCTTGGAGGAAGGTGGTCGTTTGCATTCGGACTCGGAAGAACAGATCACAGTATTGCAGCCGCCTGAGAAGGAGATGTTTCCGTCTTCTGAAAAGCACAGATCAAAAAGCTGAACCCGAAACCAGACTTCGGCAGGGGTTTGAGCTTCTTCCGTCTTCTGTACAGCATGATAACTTGCCTGATAGATATTGTGACTCGAGGAATCCCCGGTTCCGACGGAAAAAGTGACCTGCAGTTTTTCTGTGCTGAAGGAATCTCCGAGAATCCTTTGACACAAATCATCTCGCTCTTTCTGGACACGTTCGCAGATGGCATGCAAATTGTATCCGTCACCATTTTCATCTGATAAGGAGGTCAGATAAACCCCGGCAGTAAAATCCGGTACCGGTGTGGAATCGGAAGATGCAGCAGAGGGAATCCGAGAAGGAACCGGAGAACCTGAAGAAGCGATCTGCCCTTTGATTTGCTGATTCCAGGATGTTTCCTGAATCCGGATTCCGCTTTTCAGAAGCGTTTCAGTATCGACTTCAGCGGTGACCAGTACAGATTCAGTATCATCGGCGGAGGAAAGATGGAGTTTCATTTCCATCAGAGCCCGTACTTCAGGGAATCGATCAGGAAGGTCTGCGCGATCTTCATAAACAGGATAATGCAGGTCAGAGAGAATCGCATCCAGATCGACGGAAGCTGCTGTTTCGCCGAGGCTGTTCTTTCCGACGCTGACGTACTGTGACAGGTCCACAGAAGAAGGACGCCTGAGCGCAAAGAACAAAGCGATCGAGACAGCGGCGACAACGATCACAAGCCCGATTCCAAAGATGCGGATCAGATGTGTTCTCTTTTCCTGTAAGCGATTTTCCATAATTCCAATCCTATTATAGCAGAGTCTGCTTCTGGATGTGCGTCAAAATTGCAAAATCTTTTTCAATAATTATCTGAAGCGCCAGCAGCAAAAAAGCGCCGAATCATATATAATGTGTACTTTTTCGCGAAAATGCATAAAAGCATACTATATATGCAAAACAAGGATTAACGAGTGCATAAAAAGAATAAAAACGAGCAAAGCATATGCATTATTTGATGTAAAAAAAAAGAAAAAATTGTTGCAATCCATATAGCATGTGGTAAAATGATTCATATTTATAAGTGTTGCGGAAGAAAAATAGCTTCTTAGCACGTAATAAAAAACACAAAAAACAGGAGGAAAATCCAATGAAGAAACTGGTTGCATTGCTTTTGGCTTTGCTTATGGTTTTCGGAATTGTTGCATGCGCTAAGCCTGCTCAGACTGCACAGACCAACACCGAAACCAAGACCGAAACCAAGACCGAAACCAAGACTGAAACCAAGACTGAAACCAAGACGGAGACTAAGACTGAAGACAAGAATGAGCCGGCAGTCGATACACCCGCTGCTCCCGTCTACGATGGTCCGGACACTTACAAGCAGTTGGAGAACTTCGATGTCACTACCCTGGACTATGTGTACAACAACAAGTCCTCCAACGGTGACTATCTTTCCAACTTCATCGAGGGTCTGCTGACTCAGGATTCCCATGGCACTCTGATCGCCGGCATGGCCAAGGAGTGGAGTCCCAATGAAGACGCTTCCGAGTGGACCTTCATCATTCGCGATGATGCCGTATGGGCTACCGCTTCCGGTGAAGAGTACGACAAGGTTGTCGCCGAGGACTTCGTCACCGGCCTCAAGCACCTGGTCGATTCCAAGTCTGAGACCTTGGGTCTGGTTCTTGACTTGATCAAGGGCCTCCGCGCTTACACCGAGGGCACCGGTCCTTGGGAAGACGTTGGCATCAAGGCTGAAGGCAACAAGCTGACGTACACCCTCACGCAGGGCTGCGCCTATTTCGATGGTATGACCACCTACTCCTGCCTCTGGCCCATCAATGCCGAGTTCCTGGAGTCCAAGGGTGACAAGTTCGGCGCCGTGGAGCCCGATGGCATCCTCTACAACGGCTGCTACATCCTGACCTCCTTGGTCGCTTCCCAGGAGATCCGGTTTGACGCCAACCCCCTGTATTATGACAAGGACAACGTGTTCGTACAGCACGTGGTAGTCACCTTCACCGATGGTAAGGATCCCGCCCAGAACTTCAACATGTTCGTGAACGGCGAGGTCACCGAGACCGCCATCAACTCTTCTCTGCCCGATGTAGTCGCCAAGGCTGACGAGCTGTATGCTGATAATCAGTACATCTCCATGACTGACTCCACCACCTTCTGGGGCCAGTTCAACGTGAACCGTGGTTCCTACACGCTGTACAACGATCCTTCTGTGTCCAGCACGCAGAAGACCTCTGACGAGCAGAAGGCTGACACCAAGACGGCCATCAAGAACGCCAACTTCCGTCGTGCTGTCTATGCTGCTTTCTCCGCCCATGCTGTAAATGCTATTACCGAGGGTGAGGAGCGGGCCGACGACGCCATCCGTAACACTCTGGTACCCTACACCTTCGTCACCACTTCCGACGGTCGTTCCTACGGTAACATTCTGACCGCTTACCTGGAGGAGCTGGCTCCCGAGTTGAAGGGCATCGACCTGACCGACGGTCATGACGCCTGGTACAACCCCGAGTTGGCTAAGCAGTATGCTGCCAAGGCCAAGGAAGAGTTGGGTGATTCCATCCATGAGTGGCCCATCCACCTCGACATTCCTGTCAACGCATCCAGCGAGAACAACAAGAACATCCAGCTGGCCACCCAGAAGGCCATCCAGGATGCCATTGGCGAGTATGTTGTCATCGACCTCAACTACTATGACAACGTAAAGGCCTATCGTTCCACCTATTACTCTCTGCCTGACGGTCCCAGCAACGGTAACGACGTGGCGTTCAACGCCGGTTGGGGTCCTGACTACGGCGATCCTCAGACCTACCTCCACTGTGTCGACATCAAGGACGGCGATATGCTCAACTACTTGGGTGTCAGCACCGTGATCCAGGGACAGACTGAGGAAGAGGCCGCCGTGCTGAAGGAGATCGGTCTCGACGCTATCCAGGAATATCTGGATAAGGCCTATAAGGCCGTCGGCGACGAGCGTATTGAGCTCTTTGCCAAGGCTGAAGCTATGCTGCTGGCCAACGGCTTCCTCCGTCCCTTCGAGACATCCGGCGCCTCCCTGCGTGTCAGCAAGGTTGTTCCTTTCACCGCCGCTTATGGTCTCTATGGCCAGGCTTCCTGGAACCATGTACAGTACTTCAAGTACATGAAGTTGCAGGATGAACCCATCACCAAGGCTGAGTACGAAGCTGCCAAGACCGCATGGCTGGCTGGCGAATGAGAAGTTCTACTTTCAAGCAGAGTTAATCAGCCAAAGTATCTAACTAACTGAACCCTAGAGGGAGTCAGACGGAATTCTTTCTCTGGCTCCCTCTACATTAATGCAAGAGGACGGTACCTGCCATGAAGAAAGGGTATATTTGGAAGCGACTGTTTCGGTCGCTGATTTCCATTCTGGTCATCATGCTCATCGTATTCACAATGGTCTACACCCTTGTTCCCCGGGAAAACATTTTTTTTGAAGATCCCACTTATTCAAAATTAGGCGGAAAATCTGACGAAAAAACAGAATATACATACAATACCTGGGAGAAACTGGGCTATCTAGATTACGTGAGAATCAATGATTATTGCCTTGAAAAATACGAGGCAGCGAGTCCTGAGATGAGCGCGGCCATAGAGCCGGATTCTCCGGAGAGTCAGGAATTTATTGCGGAATACAGTGCAAAAGGGTACACAATAGAACAGTATTTAGGAAGCAAAAGGTATTACGCATATAAAGACATACCTATCATTAAGCGGGTATTTACCTGGCTGGGACGGTTAATTGTAATAGACACCCCCTGGTCCGTTCAGGATCCTAACAATCCGGATTTGGAACGCAGTTTATCTTTCGGACGAACACCCACCGGCGGAATAGCTCTTATTGGCAGCGGTACTACGCATAAGTATCTGCTGTACACTGACAGCATCTTCCCGTGGATTCATCAGAATATTATCAAATTGAATTTTGGCACCTCCTATCCCACTTATCAGGGTATTGAGGTCATCCGAGTTCTGTTCCAATCTCAGGGCACGGAAGTTAAACGACCTGTCACTTTTGAGACGGGCTACGAGGCGGAGTCCGGGATTATCTTCGGTACATTAAAGTATAAAGAAAAACTGGACCGCATGGACAAAAAGAAATTTTTGGATAATTATGCCGACTTTGAAACCAGAAAGAATCAGCCTTCCATGATTGGTACATCTTTTATCATGGGTATTCTTTCCATGGTGTTTGCTTATTGTCTGGGATTACCAGTCGGTGTAATCATGGCCAGACGGAAAGATAAACTGGCTGATAAACTGGGCATGATATACATCATTTTCATAATCGCAGTTCCATCTTTGGCGTATATTTATCTGTTCAGATACTTGATGACCAGCGCCTTTGATCTCCCGACGGTATTTACTACTTACGGACCGAATGACGTGCGTTCGTGGATTTTGCCTATAATCTCCCTTGCGTTGCCTTCCATCGCCGGGCTCATGCTGTGGACCCGCCGATACGTAGTAGATCAGATGAACGCTGATTATGTAAAGTTCGCCAAAGCAAAAGGGCTGAATCAGAGGGAGATCTTCAACCGCCATATTTTCAAAAATGCCATTATCCCGATTGCACATGGTATTCCGGCAAATTTGGCTTTAAGCATTACCGGCGCGATTATCACAGAATCCATTTATTCTGTAGGCGGCATGGGCAAAATGCTGCCAAACTCTATCACGCAATATAACAACGTGATGATCGTAGCCTTGGCGTTCATGTTCTCAACGGTATCCGTGCTGTCCGTCCTGGCGGGCGATATTGTGCTCACTAAGGTCGATCCACGTATTTCACTCAGCGAGAAAGCAGGGAGGTCTTAAGTATGGGAACTGAGAATAAAAACAACAATGACCTCTTTACCTTTGCAGAGTTTGACGAAATGGAGTCTGAACATATCGCTGCACCAAGGTATTCCTACTGGAAATCCGTTTTTCGGACTTTCTTCAAGAATAAATTTACGGTAGCAATAGCGATTCTGCTTCTGTTCGTTCTGTGCTTCGCCCTTATCCAGCCCATGGTTTCGGGCTATAGTCCGGTCGTCGCGCCGAACATCAACAATGCTGAAATGAAGTTCCTTAAACCCAGCAAGGAACATATTTTCGGCACGGATCATGTAGGCAACGAGGTTTTTGACGCAGTCTGGGCAGGCGCCCGGAACTCTATTATTGTCTCTTTCGTTTGTACGTTCATTAACATGATTATCGGCATTCCCATCGGCGCTCTGTGGGGATTCTCGAAAAAGATGGACAAATGGATGATCGAGGTTTATAACATCATCGCTAACGTACCGTTCTTGCTTCTGGCCATGATTCTTTCCTATATTCTCGGGGCAGGCATGGGACCGTTGATTTTCACCATGACGTGTACGGAGTGGGTATTTGTAGCTTACTTTATTCGTACGCAGGTCATGATTATTCGAGACCGGGAGTACAATATGGCTTCCAAGTGCCTGGGCACCAGAACTGGAGCCATGATTGGAAAGAATATTCTTCCTTACTTGATTTCAGTAATCATGACATATATTTCAAGGACAATTCCGCAACTGATATCATATGAAGTGTTTCTTTCCTACATGGGACTTGGTCTTGGTACGACCAACGCTTCACTCGGTCAGTCCATCAGTCTGTATACCTCGTATATGAAAGGTTATCCGCATCTGTTCTGGATTCCCGTAGGTTTGCTGGCTATCATTTCCATCAGCCTTTATATTGTAGGCCAGAAACTGGCGGATGCCGCTGATCCGCGGACGCATATGTAAGGGGGCACGGAAATGGAAGAAAAACGAAAAGTTATTTTGTCCGCCAAGGACGTTGAAGTGAAATTCCGGGTCAGAGACAATTACCTTACTGCTATTCGGAATGTATCTCTGGATCTTTATGAAGGCGAAACGTTCGCAATAGTCGGCGAAAGCGGCTCCGGTAAATCCGTATTCACAAAAACATTTACCGGCATGCTGGAATCCAACGGAACTATTTCTAACGGATCCGTCATGTTCCATGGCATAGACTTGACCAAACTGAAAAAAGACAAGGAGTGGGAAGGTATTCGGGGCGCAAAGATTTCCACTATTTTCCAGGATCCTATGACGTCCTTGAACCCGATCCGCACCATCGGTTCCCAAATTACGGAAGTTATTGAAAAGCATCAGGGAATCTCCAAGAGCGAAGCGAAACAGCAGGCTATTGAACTGATGGAGAGGGTTGGCATTCAGAATGCAGCCGACCGGTTCGACGAATATCCTTTTCAGTATTCCGGCGGAATGCGTCAGCGTATTGTCATTGCTATTGCCTTATCCTGCCATCCGGAGATCTTGATTTGCGATGAACCTACCACCGCTCTTGACGTAACCATTCAGGCTCAGATCATCTCACTCATTCGTGATCTGCAGAAAGAACTGAAGTTCACTACTGTTTATATTACGCACGATCTGGGCGTTGTAGCCAATGTGGCGGATCGCGTAGGAGTTATGTACGGCGGTCAGATTATTGAATACGGTACTGTAGAAGAAGTGTTCTTTGACCCGCGCCATCCATATACCTGGGCACTGCTCTCCAGTTTGCCGCAGCTTGGCGTAAAAGGCGAGAAACTGTATTATATCACCGGTACGCCGCCGTCTCTGTATAATAAGATAAAAGGAGACGCTTTTGCTCCAAGGAATGAGCATGCGCTGAAAATCGACTTTGTAGAGGAACCGCCTTTCTTTCAGGTCAGCGAAACGCACTTTGCGAAAACGTGGCTGCTGGATCCCCGGGCGCCCGAGCTGGAAAAGCCTGAGGTCATTCAAAACCTGCATGAGAAAATCAAGAAAATGACGGATAAAGGAGGAGAATTCCATGTCGAATAATACAGTTGACAGAGAAGTAATTCTCTCTATCAAACATGTGGACATCTCTTTCGATATCGGGCATAAAAAGAAGCTTGTTGCGGTAAAGGATGCCAACTTCGACATCTATAAAGGCGAGACATTTGCTTTGGTAGGCGAATCCGGATCCGGCAAGACCACTCTTGGCAGGGCTATTCTTAGAATCAATCCCTGCAGCGCCGGGGAGATATTGTTCGAAGGGAAACGTATTTCGGGGAAGATCAGCAGGGAAGAAGACCGTAACGTGGTCAGAAATATCCAGATGATTTTCCAGGATCCAGCGGCCTCGCTCAACGAACGTGCTACGATCGAGTATTGTGTATCCGAAGGTCTGTACAATTTCCATTTATATACGGATGAGGCAGACCGTATTGCCAAGGTGGACAAGGCTCTTCAGGATGTGGGACTGCTTCCTGAGCATAAATCCAGATATCCGCACGAGTTTTCCGGCGGTCAGCGTCAGCGCGTAGGTATCGCCCGTGCCATGATTATGAATCCGAAGTTTATCGTGGCAGACGAACCGATTTCCGCTTTGGACGTTTCTATCCGCGCGCAGGTGCTGAACCTGATGAACAAACTGAAGGAAGAGAAAAACCTGACATATTTGTTCATTGCACATGACCTTTCCGTTGTCCGGTTTATCGCGGACAGGATTGCTGTCATTCACTTAGGGGAGATTGTTGAAATAGCGGATTCTGAGACATTGTTTAAGTATCCGCTGCATCCTTACACTATATCCCTGCTTTCGGCAGTTCCTATGCCCGATCCCATCGTAGAGAGAACCCGCCGCGCTATTGTCTATGATCCGTCCGTGCTGGACCAGTCCGGCGAAAAGAGAGAATTAAAAGAAATTCGCCCCGGCCATTTTGTGTTTGCCACGACGAATGAATACGCACGATATGAAGATAAACTGGCTAAACTGGAAAAAGAACGGGAGAACCAGGATTAAAGCAGCACGTAGCCGATAAATGCGGATATAACTAAATAAACGATACCAAGAAAGAGAGGATAGTTAAAAGCATCTTCTCTTTTTTCTTTTCTATCTTTCAGGTAAGTTTCATAACTGGGTGCAAGATTGGCATATCGACCACGCAAGAATGAAAAGCTTGCGAGATCGAAATCTCCGTGAAGAATCAAACTGTATATCACACCTGCCCCCAACAGAATCGCTCCGATGATAGCAAGAACATCGCAGAAAACCAGCAGCTTTTTTTCGCTGATCAGAGCTTTTGCAACGGGATAAATCATCGTAACAAAAACATATATCAGAAGAGTC
>JAEEGL015927745.1_pt1 | contig 13828 bp, 16 predicted proteins | sample 9134231 | NCBI WGS metagenome assembly JAEEGL01 (sample SAMN16246548, study PRJNA631951) | gut metagenome | biome: gut microbiome; feature: rumen; material: fiber-attached | host: Bos | place: Iran: Karaj | collected 2018-10
TAATAATCCCATCTGTAATAAAAATGGTTCATAGACATCTTCGATGGTAGTCACTTCTTCTCCAATAGAACTAGAGATAGCTTCTACCCCTACTGGTCCTCCATTAAACTTCGTAATAATGGCTTTTAATAAATCACGGTCCGTATTATCAAGTCCCATTTCATCAACTTTTAATCTCTTCAAAGATTTCTTCGTAATCTCAAGAGTAATAACACCATCTCCATCAACCATCGCAAAATCTCTTACTCTCTTAAATAAACGATTGGCAATACGAGGAGTTCCTCTACTCCTTTTCGCAAGTTCTACCGCAGCATCTTCTTCAATTTCAACATCTAACACTCTAGCAGTACGTTTTACAATCTCCGTTAATTCTTCCACGGTATAATATTGAAGTTTATTAATAATCCCAAAACGATCTCGTAAAGGAGAAGATAAGTCTCCTGCTCTTGTTGTTGCTCCCACTAAAGTAAAAGGAGGTAAATCAATCTTAATATTTCTACTATTTCCTTCACTACCTACAATAATATCTAAAGAATAATCCTCCATCGCAGGATATAATATTTCTTCAATATAACGAGGCATACGATGAATCTCATCAATAAATAAAACATCCCCTGGTTCTAAAGAAGATAAAATAGCAGCTAAATCTCCACTCTTTTCAATACTAGGTCCACTAGCAGTTTTAATATTAGTACCTAATTCATGAGCAATAATAAAAGCAAGAGTAGTTTTTCCAAGACCAGGAGGTCCATATAATAAAACATGGTCTAATGGTTCATGACGCATCTTCGCAGCTTGAACAAATACTCGAATATTTTCTTTCACATCTTCTTGACCAATATATTCATCGATTGTCTCAGGACGTATGGTATTATCCAAAGTCTTATCATCTTCTAATTCATAATTTGTAATAATACTTTCTTCTTTCATATTACCTCCTACATATTTCATTTTTAATCTTTTGAAGCACCTTATCTGTCTTTCTAGGATCTAATTCCATAGGAGAATCTAATAACTCATATAATCTTAATTCTCCAAGGACAAAGAATACATCAAAAGGATGATCATAATAAACAGCATCCCAACACATATCATTGAAATGACTAATCATATCATCTACAAAATAAGAAATAAGACATTCCTCATCATAATATTGATAAAAACGTTCTAGTATCACTCGTATTTCATCTTTCGTAATAGGAGCATCAATCTCTTCATCTTCTAAATCAAGAAAGACTTCATCAATTTCCTCCATTACTTGCTGGATTCTATAATCTTTTAAAGAAATGACTTTTTCTTTTTCTACCCTTTTAGTAATAATCTCAATGCCTCTTTTACCTGTTCTTCAATCGTTAAAGAAGAATCTACTCTTGGAAGAATAGCCTTTACTTCTTTATCTTTATAGCCTAACCCTACTAATACTTCTATTAATTCGTTTTCTGTTTCTACTTCTTCTACAGATACTCCTGTACCATCATATCCAAGTTTTCCCTTTAAATCCAATATCATTTGTTTGGCTAATTTATCACCAATCTTAGGAAACTTCTTTAAATATAATATATTTTCTCTTTCTATCGCATCTTTAATTCCGTCAATAGAACCAACTGCTAAAATAGGAAGAGCCATCTTACATCCAAGTCCTTTCACACTAATTAATTTTAAAAATAATTCTTTTTCTTCTGCTGTTTTAAACCCATATAAAAATATTCCATCTTCTTGCACTTGTTGATAAATAAAAACTTTATACTCTACTCCAAGTTCAAAAGAATAAGGATTTGAAACAGAAATATAATATCCAATTCCATTATTATCTAATACAATCGCATTATTTTTAATTCCTGTAACAATTCCTTTCATATAATCGTACATGAAATCATCTCCATAATTATTATAAACAATAATTCAAGTAATATCAATAAATCGAACATAATTTCAAAAAAATCAATACCAAAAGTATTGATTTTACCATCCTACATTATTAGCTGTAAACCAGCCGCTGACATCAAATGTACCATATAACCAGAGATTCTCAGAACCATCATACCAATAATCCGAAAGATTGTTGATAACACAATTATATAGAGCACTATAAGATATAATAGTAGAAGACGAATAATGATCGGTCCGAATAAAAATACCAGAATAATTAACTACAGTAACTGAAGACACAGACAATGTAACAATAGCATAATAAGTTGTATTACCACTAACTTCAATCGAAGCAGTTGGTCCATAAGAAGCACTAGTTGCCGAACTATTAGTATTCCATCCATTAATAGAAAATAATTCACTTAAATATTGGCGAGGACGATTATCATTTTGGCCAGAAATAGCTGATATTCCGGGGGCAGTAACACTACATTTTCCATTAGCATCAGGAGTACAAGTTCTAGTTACAGTTGTAGGAGAATTCCATGTTGCTTTATTGTAATTAAAGGTGACTGTATAAGGAGTTCTACAAACATTGTCACTAGCCAAACTATAGCCAGATGCACAAGCAGTTGCGACACAGTGATTTTGAACAGTATTATTACTCCATGATGGAGTTGCCCAAGATGTTGTTCCCGCATAACCAGCACAATTCGTAGTACAAGTAGAAGTAGCGCCTACACTACCAGTTTTTCCAGCAGCACATACCTTACAGGAAGATTGTCCTATCTCATCCTGATAAGATCCTGCTGGACAAGAAGTACACTCACCAGCTTCTGATAAACTATAAGTTCCTGCTGGGCAGTCACTTCTTCCATGAACAGTAATTGGATCATAAGTATAATTTCCTCCCGGACAAGAACTACCAGCTTCACAAGGAGCACAAGTACAAGAATCTGCAGGTAAATAGGTTCCTTCTGGACAAGTAACAGAACAAGCAACATCTATCGCATTTTCATCTGCCTGAACATAAACGATTTCTATTTCAACTGTTAATTCTTGATCAACATATGGATATAGACTCGCATCTAATCCATCAATATATCCAAATCGAACTTTTAATGTCTCTTGCGTACCGGCATCCAATTTTTGATAAATCTCTAACTCTGTATCATTGGAATAAGTAACAGAATACTCTAAAAACTCTTGTTGAGCAGAAGTTAATACCGGTAAGAAAGAAAAACTATCTATCATCGCATCAAATGTTCCATCATTAACAACATCAACATTAAATTCATAGAAATCTCCTGGATTCTCTAACGTAACTCCAAAAGTGATACTAGTTGGATTCGTAATAGTAGCAGCAGTAGTAGGCGCAACACTTCCACTCTTTACCTGGATATTTTCAAAATGAATATCCCAAGTAGCTCCTACCATTTGAGAGACTCCCTCTATATTTAATGTTTGTGTAAGAAAAGCAAATCCTACACTCATACCTACTAGAAACAAGAAAAGGAAGAGAAAAAACATTGCTCTTCTAGGATTATAACGAAATTTCTTTTTCATATATCTCCACTTCATAGTAGTCTCCTACTATAAAGTATAGCATTTTCATAACAAAAAAAATAGTCCTACGACTATTTTTCTTCTAATTTCTTCAATGCATCTTTAGAAACTTTAATAACATTTTCTAAAACATCTTCTGCACTTTTCTTAAGAACTGGAGTTCCTTTATCTTTTGCTAATTGAACTAATTCTTCAGCTTTTTTCTTAAGATCTTGTCCTTTTTGTTTTACAATCTCAGCAACTTTTTCTTTATCTAAATCAGATAATTCTTCTTTGATTTCAGCAACTTTTTTATTGAAATCAGCTTTTACTTCTTCAGGATCAATTTCTTTTAGATGTTGAACAAAGTCATCTAATTTAGCCTTTAATTCTCTTCTTGTTTCATCTCCACTTTTAGGAGCAAATAATAATCCAAGTCCAGCTCCTACAACTACTCCAGCTAATAGTTTTCCTAATCCACTTCTTTTACTCATAATATTTATCCTCCTCTTTTTTCTTGAATACTTTTGAAAGTGCATTCGTAACCGTAAATACAATAGAATCACTAATATTGGCAATTCCATCAGCCATTTTACTCATAGAAGTAAAAATATGATCAAAGGAACTTACCTTTGTTTCCACGTTTTCTGTAATACGATCAATACGATTTAAAATATTAATTAATTTAATTCCTACAATAATGAAAACAACTAATAACGTGATTCCTGCAATATACAACAAGATTGGTAATAATACATTTAAAGATTCCATAAAACCTCTCCTTTCTAATCATTTTCTTGATACATTGAATCAATTAAATCAAATAAATTATCATTATCTTCAACAGATTCTTTGTTCAATTTCTTTTTTTCAGGAGTTTTCTTTTCTTCCTCTTTTGGTTGTTCTTCCATAACTTCAGGTTCTTCTTTTACAACTGGCTCTTCCTTAATTTCTTCTTTTACTTCTTTTTTAGGAGTTTTTTCTTTACTCGCATCCACATAATCTACGTTATATTCTAGTCCCAAATCTTGGAAGTACTCAACGGCATCTCCCACAGTGATTTCTTTTACTTCTGGTTTGGCAGCATCACTTAAATCCACCATAACATTTTCTTCTTCTTTTGGTTTCTCTTCTTCTACTGAGATGGGATTCTCTACTTCTGTTCTTCTCTCAATTCTTTTCGTCTCACCATAAGCTTTATTACGGATATCATCGACATTAATACCACTTCTCGAATAACTAGAAGAAAGTCTTACTTCTTTTCTTTCTTTTACATCTTCTTTTTTATAATTCTTATCTAAGATTCCATAAATTGGAGAAATAATAGGACTTGGTCGAAAACCAATCTTTTCTTCTCTCTTCTCATAAGTTCCATACTCATGAACAGGTACTTGATAAGTTTGATCCAACCCATATGGTTTACTCTCTCTAGAAGGAGCATATGCTTTCGTATAATAATCAGCATCTCTTTCTTCTCCACCAGAATATGGTTTTGTCTCCTCTACAACAGGTTCTTCTTCTGGTTCCACAACATGAAGAACTTGAGGTTCCTCCTCTACTTCTTCTAAATAATCATGTTCATCTACTTTGAAATCATTATCATCCATATATTTAAATTCTTCATGAGGAGTCTCATGAATAACCTCTTCTTTAGGACGAATCTCAAAGTCTTCATCTCTTAATTCTTCTTCATGTAATTCTTCGACTTTTTCCTCTTTTTTTCCTGGTAAAACAATTTTCTTTGCTATTGGCTTATCTTCTTTAGGTTTTTTCTCTTTCTTTTCCTTTTTGGGAGTATCTTCTTCTACTTCAACATACTCAACTTCAAATAAGGCATTTTTAATTTTATCTAATAGGCCCATGAGTTCACCTCTCTCATACTATTCATCAATATCGATTTTCTCGTCTTCCAAATCTTTCTTATATCGATCTGTCTCTTCTCTTTCCACAACATCCAAGAAATTTTCTTTAGTAGAATCCGCTTTAAATAAAGTATAATCTTCTTCTTTATAATCCAAAATGTTTTCTCCAATTAAACTTTCTAGAATGGTATCATTAAATTGAAAAGAACGAAGAATACAACACATATTCGTAATAACATCGGTTAAGTTCTTCTCTTCTACATAAGCTTCCATCTTTACATAATTAAAAACAAATTGAATAAAGAACTTAGAATCGATTTCTTCCACTTGTAGATATCCAGTCTTATCATTATAATCTAATTTCTTAGAGAAATGAACATTACTTCTTGTTTCATAAGTATTTTCCTCTTTATGATAATAACTAATCGCATCTACATATAAATAATAAATATCATTATTGGAATCTCTTAATATTGCATTATAATCATCTTTATCAACAAATCTAATTCCTTTAGGAATATAGTACTTATATCCCTCATAATAAACATTGGTTAGATGAGTCTTTTCAGATAATAGTATCTTAATATTTTGACTGATATTTTCATCATCCAATCTTTCAACAGAGCACCCTGTGACGAATAGGATAACAATACAGAATAATAGTATTAATTTTTTCATATTACACCTACTCTTATTATATTATAACATTTTTTTACTATTTTTAAAATGATTTTACTATGATTTACTATATTAGACATTATCTCTTACATGCCTTCACATAATAAATAGGACAACCATTCTTAGAAAATTTATCTTCATATTCTGTCGTAATAGAAGGAGAACCATTCTTATGATAATCAAAAGATAAATCTTCAAAGAAATAACCATGCTCATCGAAAGCAATCAATGAGTAACAAAATAATTCATAATTATCCGTACGCATCTCTATCCTTTTCGTATTTTGAAAAATCTTATCATATTTTTCTAAAAAGATTCTACTCGATAATCTTCTTAAGTGATGTCTTTTCTTAGGCCATGGATCAGAAAAGTTTAAATAGAGATGACTAATTTCATGATCAAAGATATCATCAATAAATAAAGCATCTGCACGTAGCATTCTTATATTTGTTAAACCATCAGGTATTTTCTGAAGAGCTTTCGCAATCACACTATCATATTTTTCAATTCCAATAAAATTAATATCGGGATATTTTAAAGCATTCTCAATAATGAATTTTCCTTTTCCCATTCCAATCTCAATATAAATAGGATAATCATTACCAAATACCTCACTCCAACACCCTTTATTTGATATTCCTTCTCTTATCAAATAAGGAGATTGATTCATGATTTCTTCTTTGTTTTTCACATTTCTAAGACGCATACAATCACCTGCTAATATTTTAACACAGATCATAAAAAAACAAAATCTCAAGAATTTCTTGAGATTTTATTGAATAATTGACCAAGGGTCACTTAAAGTACCACTACCTAAATAAGATAATTGTGAACTAAGAGTTACAATAGGACGAATGGTAGATTCCCACTCATAAACAGTAGGAGCTCCACCAACATATATATAATTTTGGTAAAGACCATAAGAACCTGCAACTGTTCTTCCAAAACGTTCCCCACGTCGTGAATAATATCGTGAAGCAAGCCAATTGCTTACCTCTTCTCCTGCAATATTTGATGAAACAGTCGTTCCTAATACATCATTTACTAAATTATAATCTCTTAAATATAATAAATCTCCACCACCTTGTGATTCAAAATCATCAGGTTTTGGATTACAATTTCCACCCGTATCACAAGTCCATGGAGTAACTGCATTGATATATTCTGTATCAGTAATAAATTCTGTTTGACCGTTATATCCAAAATGTCTACTTCCAACCGTTATGTTATCTGTTTCATATTGACTTGCTAAAACATTTAAATAACCTACAAAATTTTGATAGCCTGTTTTACCGCTAAAATATACTGATGCACTTGATACATGTTCACTAATGATATCAATGGTTCCATCACTATTGATAGAAAGTACTCTCCATAAAGTTAATTCACTAGGATTGAAAGAAACAGTTCCAGAACCACCCACTAAAGCCTCATTAAATACATAATTTGTTTTAGATGGATAATATAAAAGGTAATCTCCAGGAGTTAATGACATAATTGGTTTAGCATTCTCATCAGCTTGTACATAAACAATTTCTACTTCAATCGTTAATTCTTGATCCGTTAAAGGATATAAACTAGTATCTATTCCATCAATATATCCAAATCTTATCTTTAATGTTTCCCGTGAAGAAACATCTAATTGCTGAAAAGGTTCTAATTCTGTACCATTAACATATGTAACTTGATATTCTAAATATTCTTGTTGAGCAGAAGTTAGTTCTGGTAACAATGTAATAGAATCAATCATCGCATTAAATGTTCCATCATTTACAACATCAACATTAAACTCATAAAAATCTCCTGGATTTTCTAATACTACTCCAAAAGTAACTGTTGTTGGATTCGTAATTGTCGCAGCAGTAGTTGGAGTTACACTTCCACTTTTTACTTGAATATTTTCAAAATGAATATCCCAAGTAGCTCCTACTAATCTTGATGATCCTTCTATCGATAATTCTTTCGTAAGAAAAGCATATCCTATTGTAAAACTTGTAAGAAAGAAGAAAAGAAAAAGGAACAATACTGATCTTTTAGGATTATAACGAAATTTCTTTTTTAAATATTTCCATTTCATATCATCACCTACTATGTATTTAATTATAATATAATTTAAATCTCTAGTAAAGAAATAATCAAATGAAGTATTTTATCAATATTTATGATATACTTAAAAAGAGAAAGTGAGGCATCCAATATGTTGAAACTCAAAAACTTAGAAAAAGAAGAATTTGATAACTATGTAAAAAATCACAAAGAAAAATCTCATTTCTTACAATCTCTATCATGGGGAGAATTTGCCAAAGTAAAAAAGAATTTAACACCATATTATTTAGGTTTAGTAAATGAAGAAGATCAAATAGTAGGAGCAACTTTATTATTAGAAAAAAAATTACCAATGAGTTTTACTTATTTCTATGCTCCTAGAGGATTTGTTATCGATTATAAAAAGAAAGAATTAGTACGTGCTATGACGAAGAATGTCGTAGACTTTGCGAAAAAGAAAAAAGCAATCTTTGTCAAAATAGATCCTGATTTAATCAAAACTTCCGTCAACTATTTAGGAGAAGAAAATCCAAATCCATCTTATGAAGAGATTTTCCAAACACTAAAAGAAGTAGGCTTTAAACATCAAGGATTTACTAAGAACTTTGAAACAATGCAACCAAGATATACCTTTCGTATTGATTTAAATCAAAGTTTAGAAGAAATAGAAAATCACTTTTCTAAAACAACTAAGCAAAGAATTACCAAAAGTAAAAAACTAGATACCGAAGTAATGATTGGTACGAAAGAAGATATTCATGAATTTTATCATTTAATGACATTAACAGAAAATAGAAAAGACTTTATTTCCTATAACGAAGATTATTATGAAACTCTTTATGAAATCTTTAATGGGAACCAAAATAGTAAAGCTACTCTGTTCTTAGGAAAAGTAAATATGGAAAAAACAATCCATGCCTTAGAAGAAACTTTAAAAGATATCAATAATCAAATATCTATTTTACCAATTGATAATCTTAGTAAAAGTGCCAAAGCAAAATTATCTGAATTAACCAAACAAAAAGAAAATACAACGAATGAAATTGAAAAATATAAAGGATATCAAAAAGAATATGGAGAAGATATTACTTTAAGTGCACATATGATTATAGAATATGGGGATAAAGCATGGGTATTATATGCAGGAAATCATAATATCTTAAGTGAAACCTACGTAAACTATAATACTTATTTTGAACATATCAAATACTGCAAAGAAAAAGGAATTAAAATTTATGATCAATTTGGTACGATAGGAGATTTAAGAGAAGATAATCCAAGAATGGGTCTTCATGAATTTAAAAAGAAATTTGGAGGAGACTATATAGAATTTATCGGAGAATGGGATTACATTACCAATAAATTCATGTACTTTGTCTTTACCAAATTAGTTCCTATTTACAGAAAAATCATCCGTAAAAAAAGTAAAAAGGAGTTAAAACATGAAATTGAAGAATCTAAGTAAAGAAGAATTTAAAGAGTTTGCTGATAAACATCCACAAATAACTTTTCATCAAACAGAAGAATGGGCAAATCTAAAGAAAAAGAATGGATGGGAAGCTTACTATATTGGATATGAAGAAGAGGAAGAAATCAAAGCAGGAGCTTTATTACTAGCCAAAACAATTCCTTTGATTAAGAAAAAAATGTTTTATTCTCCAAGAGGATTTTTAATTGATTATCATAATAAAGAATTACTTAAAAACTTCACAGAAGAATTAAAACAATTTATAAAAAAAGAAAAAGGAATCTTTGTCAAAATAGATCCTTATGTCGAATACCAAGAAAGAGATAATGATGGGAACATTGTAGAAGGAGGATATGAGAATAAAGAAGTCGTTGATAATTTAAAGAATTTAGGATACAAATTTTTTGGATTTAATACGATGCAGGATACTCTTCAACCAAGATGGATGCATGTAATTGAAATTAATGGAAGAAACGAAGAAGAAGTTCAAAAAGATATGGAATCCAAAACAAGACAAATTCTTCGTAAGAATGAAAAATCTAGTATAAAAACAAGAGAAATCACAAGAGAAGAAATTCCATTATTTAAAAGTATCATGGAACATACGGGAGATCGAAGAGATTTTATTGATAGACCTCTATCTTATTATGAAGCAATGTGGGATAACTTATATCCTACGGGGATTTTAAAAATATTAGTAGCAGAAATCGATTTCAATGAATATGAAGAAAATACAAAGAAAGAATTAGAAGAGATAGAATCTTCATTAAAAGATCGAATATTTAAACACGATAATAATCTATTAAAGATGAATGAAAAGAAATATGAATCTTCTAATAAGCAAGATGAAGAATCCATAGAAAGATTAAAGAAACAACTAGAGAAAATCGAAGAATATAAAAAAGAATATGGAGAAAAGAAAACTTTAGGTACCATTCTATTCTTAATCTATGGAAATGAAGTATTATCTTTATTTGGAGGAACAGATGATAACTTGATGCAATTCCAATCTGCTTATACCGTTCATTATGCTGGAATTAAATATGCTATTGATCATGGTTATAAACGTTATAATTTCTATGGAATTACAGGAGACTTTAGAAAAGAAAATCCATTATATGGACTTTATCTGTTTAAAAAGAGTTTTGGAGGTCATGTTGTAGAACTGATTGGAGAATATGACTTAATTATTTCAAAATTTTGGTATAACACATACAACATAGCATTTAAAATTTATCATTTCATCAAAAAAATAAAGGCTTAGCCTTTATTTTTATTTTTTTTTATTGTTGCCCATAAGACTGAAGCATATCTTGTGCAGAATATCCTCTTTGTTCTCCACGCCATTCCATATCAGCAGGTCTTTCAAATCGAATCGTAAATTGATATGCAGCTTGATAAGCTCCATCCGCATTATTTGGAACATTTTGTAGAGTTTGGTATAAATCAGGATATTTTGTTTGTAATTCATACGTTAGGAAAGAAAGTTGTCCTTCCAAAGTATTATAATCCAAATTATTACTACTACAATAGTTTTGTAGTTCTGTTAACCTGGAAGCATGCCATTGACAAATTCCATAAGAAGTACCATTATCTCCCCAATCACCTGTCTTAAAATTAGATTCTTGTTTGATATTGGCAAGAATTCCACAAGCAGCTGCTTGATTAAGACCTTGAGAAGTAAAATAATTATAGATTTGCTCTTGATTGGTACTTCCTGTTAAGGAAATAGAAGAAGAAGTCAATTGATCACTACTATTCAATGATAATACTTTTGTAGCAGCTTGATCTCCAGCTTGATAATTACTAGATACTTCTTGTAAATAATTAGCCATCGTATCAAATTTAGAGGTATCATTCATTAAACAATCATTAACTCTGGAAGCAACCTCTAAACAATGGATAGCAACAGGTCCCATAAATAACGATTCATTTGATAGAATTCTTTTACTATCTGATACTGCTTTGTTTTCTGATACAATTTTTTGATTTAATGTTTTGATAGCTTCAATGGCATCTTTAAATATTCCATAATCTGAAAAAGTATAGTCATTCATAAAATCATCTCACTATACCTGAACAGTTGTTGGTTGTAAACATTGTTGAACAGATTTTCCGGGAGGTGCAATATGGAATACCATAGTATGACCTTGACTAATATCTTCATATCTCCAAACTTTATTAGCTGTATTATCATCATAAGGATCATCGACAATATAAGTTGGAGGATTTGTAGAATTATTAATTCCTAGTATTGCAATATAATGACCTCCACCGTTAACCGCAACAATCATCTTTCCACCATTACTTAAGAAGGTATTCATACTGTCACGTCCTAATCCAATATGACAAGATTGATCCAAATTATAAGCATTGGCAACTTTTCCAACATAATTACCACCAATATTATCATTATAACCCAACATATTTGCAACCGTAGATGGCGTAATCGAAGGATCATGAAATAAATTAGCTAAACAAGCAGCCATAGAAGTTGGTCCACATCCACTACTTGCAATACTTTTACCCCAAGAAGAAGACCATTGATGGAAATTACCATTTTGATCATAATATCCTTTTTGACTATAATAAATAACTGTTCCATTATCAGTAGACATAATAGAAGCGATATTTTCAAGGGCACCTGCTGCTGCTTGATCACCAGATTTATAATTCTCTGCCGTTTGCTGTAAAAAGTTCGCAATCGTACCAAAGTTTGAAACAGCATCTGTTAATTTTGCATCAGCGCTCGTAATAACCTCCAAACAAGAATCTGCTGCAGGCCCCATAAATACTGCTTCATTACCTAATATTGTCTTACTAGAAGCAATGGCATCTTTCCCTAATCCAATCTTACTTTTTAAGGTATTTGCAGTAGAAATGGCATTGGTAAAAATACCATAATCCGAAACATTATATTCATTCATAAAATCACTCCTATTGGCACTTTCCTATAATAATTTTATCATTGAAATGAAAAAGAAAAACAAGAAATCTAAAAAAAAGTGTCTTTCTTTACACAAAAAAAGTGGAAAACTCCACTTTTTAAATTGCTGAAATAACGCCACTTGCAGCAGAATCTGCTTCTTCATTGGCAGCAGTAACTGCATAAATATGTGTTTTCATAGCAACAACTTTGTCATAGAACACTTCATAATTCTTACGAATTTGTTCATATCTGCTTCTCGCATCATCTGCTCCAATACTTTGCCAGTTATTGCCATATAAATTATTCATAATTTGATCAATATCATTAAAAATACCTAAAATATTATCAGCATTTGTTTTTACACCATCTGCATAACTTCTTGCAGATCCATAATCTTTCTCTTCAAATTCATTCATTGACTAATAACCTCCTTAAAATAAATGAGCTCCAGCGTTAGCATTCTCTTCTTCTGTTCTATTTAAAATATTTGCAGCAGTACTAACACCTTCTCCTAATTCATTTAATAATTGTTGAAAAGCTTGTAAGTTTTGAGCTTGTTGCTCGTATGACTTATTAAATTCGTTAGCAGATAAACCTCTCCATATAGTCATTAAACCTTCAATGTTGTTTCTTAAACTAGCTAATTCGTTTTGGAAATATTCAGCGTTTGTTACAGTTTCCTTTCCGTTTAAGTTCATTGCCCCTGTATCAGCATGTAATCCAGACATATTCAATCCTCCTATCTTTAATTACATTATATATTATTGCTTGTCAATTAGACAATATTTCTTACACTTTTTGACATTATATCGACAAAGATGCCAATTGTTCTTCCAATTGTTGAATACTTTTAGAAGCTCCCTTAACAAATTCTCCTAAAGCATTTACATAAGTAGCATTACTATTCGCAAGTTGTACTTGAGAAGCATTCGTTGATTCAAAAGACCCTTTGGCAGAGCCATTCCAAGTAGATAAATCACTACCAATCGTAGAAGAATAACTGCTAATGGCAGCACTCAATTCAGAAGCTGCTTGGCAGATTTTCTCTCCCGTAGAATAGACTTGTTCAAAATCACATACATATTTTGCCATTAGATACTCACTCCTTTATCTGGATTTACTTCCGTAAATGGATCATTCTTCGCAAAAGTCTCATAATTACCAAAGTTTTCAGCTTTTTGAAGTCCTTCCAATAATCAGACGCCTCTGCCTCTCCTCGCATCGGAGCCTTTGGCTGATTCTTGATAGTATGGGTGAAGTCGAAGCGGTTTCGGGCTTCTGCACCTTCAGGAGTGGCTCCATCCTCATATTCGTCGTTAAGGTAGATGACTTCGTCGCCAACGGTGCACGACATCAGGAACTCTCCAAGATCTGTTAACGTCGGATCAAAGGCATTTGCAAACGGGCCATTAATACCTCCAACACCTTCCA
>JAEEGL012312053.1_pt1 | contig 13827 bp, 10 predicted proteins | sample 9134231 | NCBI WGS metagenome assembly JAEEGL01 (sample SAMN16246548, study PRJNA631951) | gut metagenome | biome: gut microbiome; feature: rumen; material: fiber-attached | host: Bos | place: Iran: Karaj | collected 2018-10
CACCGAAGGTAACAACCAGCAGATTTACAGTCTGCCCCATTTGGCCACTCTGGTATCCGCCCAGAGAACAGTATTTCAAAGAAGTGACTCCTATAGGATTCAAACCTATAACCTTCTGATCCGTAGTCAGATGCTCTATTCAGTTGAGCTAAGGAGCCATCATGTGGGCGCTAACGGATTCGAACCGCTGACCCTCTGCTTGTAAGGCAGACGCTCTGAACCAGCTGAGCTAAGCGCCCCTCGAGTCAAACCGCGTCTGCAAGAGGTCTTGCGAGGTTTCTTTCTCGAAAGCGGGTGCAAAGGTAGTGTGTTTTTGGGAAACCACCAAATGTTTTTGCAACTTTTTTTGCTCAGACAGGCAAAAAAAGTGTAATTTTGCACCGCCAAAAGGGATTTGGCAAGTGTTCTATACCTTATTTTATTTATAAGCTACAAAATCAAAAGTAATGAAAAGAAGTTTTCTTCTGGTGAGTGCGCTGCTGATGAGTGTGCTCACAAAGGCTCAACTCAACGTCCAGTTACATTACGACCTGGGTCACGACCTCTACGGGACAGAACTCTCGCTTCGCCCGCGCGTGACGGCTACCGTTGAGAATTTCACCCCCGACCGCTGGGGTTCCACCTTTTTCTTTATCGATGCAGACGTGGAGCATGGCGGTGTACAGAGTGCCTATGGGGAGTTCGCACGTGAACTGCGCCTGGGCACGTCGGCCTTTGCGGCTCATGCTGAATTCAACGGCGGTCTGAGCAGCGTGGCGGGCAGTTTTGACAACGCCTACCTGCTGGGGCCAGCGTGGAACTGGCACAGCGGCGACTTCTCCCGCACGTTCTCCGTGCAACTGATGTATAAATACCTGTCCCATCGGGAGCGGCACGGAGGCTCGAACCACAGCGTACAGCTCACGGAGGTGTGGGGCTTGCAGTGGGCCAAAGGGTTGGTGACGTTCTCGGGCTACTGTGACCTGTGGGTTGACAAGGGTGTCAACGGCCATCTGATTCTGATGAGCGAGCCACAGCTGTGGGTGAACCTCTGGCATCTGAGGGGCATCAACGACGCTGCCCACTGGAGCGTGGGCAGTGAACTGGAGATTTCCAACAACCTGATTTGGCCTGCCAACGGTAAGAACAATCGTTTCTACGTGATTCCCACGCTGGCGATGAAGTGGACGTTCTAAGGTCTCGCCGGAACGTCTGCGGTGAAGAGGGTGTGAATGCCCTGTTCGCGGTGTGTCAGGTCCACGGTGATGCTGTATTTCTTGTGCAGGTGCTGGGCCAGGTGCTGGGCGCAATAGACGCTTCGGTGCTGGCCTCCTGTGCAACCGAAGGAGAACATGAGGTCTGTGAAGCCGCGTTGGATGTAGCGCTCCACATGGGCGTCGGCCAGGCGATAGACGCTCTGCAGGAAGGTGAGGATCTCTCCGTCGTCTTCGAGGAAGCGGATGACGGGCTCATCGAGGCCTGTCAACTGCTTGTATGGCTCATAACGCCCGGGGTTGTGAGTGGAACGGCAGTCGAAGACATAACCGCCGCCATTGCCGCTCTCGTCCGCTGGAATGCCGCGCTTGTAGGAGAAGGAGAAGATGCGGACACGAAGAGAAGACCCTCCCCCCGCCTTCCCTGTAAGGGAGGGAGTGGTCACCTGTGACTCTGGCTGCTCGCTGTTTACAAGACATTCTGTGACTTCACGGCTCACAAGGCTATCTGTGCCCGCTTTTGCCCGGCTCGAAGAGACATTTGACTCTCCGAGAACAGGGAGGGGTGAAGGAGAGACTGGAGCGTTTTGGAGTTGAGAGTCTAATAGTTTTTCAAGTACGCCCCGCAGTTCGGGATAGGGACACGCACCGTCTTGTGCCAGCAGTTCACGGAGGTTCTGCAAGGCTGGTGGGATGCTGTCTATGAAATGCTGCTTGCGCTCGAAATATCCACGGAAGCCGTAGGCCCCCAGCACTTGCAGGAGGCGGAAGAGGACGAAGCGGCGCAGACGACAACGGAAGGTTCCCTCATCTGGGAGCAGAGAGAGGGGGAGCCCCTGTTCTGCCAGCACAGCGCGCAGGGAAGAGAGATAGACAGCTATGAGCTCCTCGCGCAACTCCTGGGGGTAACGGGCTGAGGCCTGCCAAAGGAAGCTGGCGAGGTCGTAGTAGATGGGGCCTCGGCGACCACCCTGGAAGTCAATGAAATGGGGCTGGCCTGCGGCATCGAGCATGATGTTGCGGGCTTGGAAATCGCGGTAGAGGAAGGTGGGAGGGGGGGAAGGAAGTTGCGATGACATCGCAACAGACAGAACGGAAGGGGAGGCAGGCGGAACGGGAGAGGATGACGTGGAAGGGGGAACCGCGGAGGAGGCAGGCGAAACGGGGGAGGATGGCAGGGCGGGGGGAGCCGCAGGAGAGGCGGAACAGAGGAGGTCGCGGGCTAAGGAGTGGAAATCATGTTCCAGACGGACTTCGTGGAAATCAAGGCCGGTGGTTTTGAGGAAGCAATATTTGAAATAGTTGAGGTCAAAGAGGACGTTCATCTCATCCAGCTCGGGTTGGGGATAGCAGACAGCGAAGTCAAGACCCTGAGCGCCGAGGATTTGCAGACGGGGCAACGCGGCCAGTGTTCTCCGCAGCAGGAGGCGCTCTTCCTGACCATAGCAGCCTCCGGCCTCACGGGCAGGACGCAAGGCATCGAAAAGGGAACGCGCTCCAAGGTCTTCCTGCAAGTAACGCCGTTCATCGTCTGAGACGGCCAAGACCTGGGGGACGGCCAGACCCTTGTCCCTGAAATGTCGGGCAAGGGTGATGAACGCGTGGTTCTCTTCCAACGAGGTGCCAATCACTCCAATGAGGCTCTTGCCGTCCGCGTCTGTGAAACGCACATACTGCCGGTTGCTGCCTGAACCATTGATGGGCTCTGCGCCTTTGGGTGAATGACCTGTGAAGCGCGTATAGAGTGCTGTCAGTTGTTGCATAGCGAGTTGATTTTGTTGCGGATAGCAAATATATTAAGCAGAGATACAACCACGAACAACAGCAGTCCCACGAGGATGGCGGGCAGGGTTGAGCCCTCGCTGAGCGTGGGGAACATCTGCCACAGGCGTTCGAGGTAGAGGTGGCGAATCCAGAAAAGAAGGAGCAGAGAGAGAAGCAGCACCAGGGCGTTGAGTCCCACAGCCAACAGCTGATAGGGGAGCGAGACGCGCGCCGGTGAATAACCTATCAGGATGAGGTTCTGGAGCTTCTCGGCGTTCTTCTGCACCAACAAGAAGATGCTGAGCATGAGAATATAGAAGGAGAGTGCGCTGATGAGCACGCCCACAGCCATCACCACGGCGGTGATGATTTTGAGGAAATAGGTTGCACGTCCAGCCTCCAAGCTGTTGTCTTCCAGCTCATAGCCCCGCTGCTGAACGAACTGCGCGATGGCGTCATCGGCGGGGTTCTTGACTTCCACAATGAGGCGTGTGGGCTCGCTCTGCGTGTGAGGAGACAATGCGGCGTTGCTTTGCCGCAGGAACGCCTCTGGAACGAGCACCGTGTTGAGACGCGTGGAGAATCCCACGACGCGGCCTTTCAGGTGCTGCTCTGCCCCACCCTCTCCACGTAGGCTGAAGTCCAACTGTATCATCGAGATCACCCCTTCGGAGAGTTTGGGCAGGTTCTTGGTCTGTGCGAAACCGAAGTTATAGAGAGTCAGGTAGCTGCGGGGCAGCACAATAGGAACCTCTCCAGGGGGGACGGCAGGCCATTTGACGTCCACAAACGCATCGGGCACACTCTCGAAGAACATATCTGTTCCCATTCCTATGCCTCCCATATAGAGCGACGCATAGACCTGATACTGTGAAGCGGTGAAGGCCCCCACACGGCGCGCAAAACTCTGCTGTTCCAGCTCACGGATATCGGCCTCGGAGAACGTCTGTGCCTCGCCATTCAGCGCCGAGACCGCTGCAATGCGCTTGGAGAGAATCATATACGTGTTCTTGATGACACCGTCTTCGCCCGAGAAGCTCGGGACAACGTCCTGATAGAACTGCACACTCAGTAGCACAATCATCATGCCCAGCAGGTTTGCCAAGAAGAAGCCCACGAGTTGCGCAATGCTCACATGCTTTCGCAAGAGTTTAAATATCAGTCTCATAGTTCAATTCGTTGTTCGTAGGGCAAATCCATGTGATAACCAATACTGGTGACGATGACGCCGGCTCCCTGTTGGCGAGCCTCCTGCATGATGATGTCTCTGACGATGCCGCAGTTGTCTTGGTCGAGGTGGCTGACGGGTTCATCGGCCAGCAGGAAATCAAAGGGTTGGCAGAGTGCCCTGAGGATGGCCACGCGCTGCTGCTGCCCGAAACTCATACGAGCCAATTTCACATCGCGCTTGTCGGCAATACCGAGTGCCTGAAACCAATCCGCAACCTCGGCCTCGGTCTTGTGGCGGGTCAGCTGGTTCTTGATCTGCACGTTCTCCCACGCCGTGAGTTCGGGGAAGAGACGCAGTTCCTGAAAGACATGACTCAGTGAGCGCTGGCGCAGGGCTGTCCAGTCGCCGGTTCGCAGGGAAGAGATATCGTGCCCGTCAAAACAGATGCTTCCGCTGTAGTCCCGGCGGTAACCGGTGAGAAAGCTGCATAGCGAGGACTTGCCGGTTCCCGAGGCTGCCTGTATTAGGTAGAAACTTCCTCGGTTAAAAGTGACATCTTGCTGCCAGATTTCAGAGTGGATGTCTGAGCGCTGCTCGAAGACGCGAGGAAGGGTGTGGTGTAGGGTGATGTGGGTCAAGGGGGTGAGTGATGAGTGATGAATGATGATTGAGGATTGAAGATTGAGGGGGTTATTCAGCAAACAGCAGGTCGCGGGCAATGTTTGTTCCCCTGGGTGCGGTGAGGGTCAGCTTGAACTCTCCCGCATCCTCCATCGCCAGGTTCAGCCGCTCGAAATGGGAAAGTGACTCTGGCAAAGGAGTCTTGGCAGCCAACTGCTGCAACAGACTGGGAATGGCGATGGTAGCAAAGAAACGCGTGCCCTTGATGTCGCTGCGTTCTTGACGGAGGTAGTCGTTTTGCTCGGTTGACAATCCCTGATGTGAGCCCAGATAGAAGGTCTTGTCCTCCACACCGAAGTAGAGGGAGGACGGGCCAAGCTTCAGGACGAAGTCTGACTGTGATAGCGCCTGAATGCCCAAGAGTTTGCCGCCCCAATCCGAAGCGCTGCTGAGGAAATCTGTGTTCGCCACCTTGGCTGTTATATACAAGCCTTGCAGCTGGGAGAGGTCAGCCCTGCCGAGAAACAGCGAAGAGACATCTGCGAGCTCCAAAGTCAAATCCCCATCCACGGCACGGATGATGCGGTCGAGGTCAAAGGTGAGATTCAGCACGAGGAGGGCAGCACGGACTGAAGCGTTCGATCGCAGGGCATCCAGGAGGTCACTGCCTTGGACATTCATGGCCAGCCAAGCGACATTCTCGGCGTGGGCATGGTCTATCAACGACCCCTTGATGGGCCGCAGCAGTTCGTTGATGCGCTTGAGCTCGGCCTTGGTGTCGTCATTCATGGCAAGGACGTCGGCTTCCAACTCCAGCTCATTGTCCTCGGTCTCCAAACTCAGGCAGAGCAGAGCATCGTCACGGGACGCCACTTGGTACTTTCGCAGGAAGGCACGGGCCTCTCTGGGCAGCAGTTCAGGTGAGACCATCGCGGTCAGCGGTTCGTCGCGTTTCTTCAGTTCGTTAAACAGGACTGATTGCCGCCCGCTGTCGGACTTGTCCTGCTCCAACAGCCGGGCCATCTCGGTTCGCAGTTGTTCCTGAGCAGCGCCCACGGCAGGCCCCATCAACAATGCCCGTTGACCATCAAATGCCAAGAGCCATTGTTGCGCCACTACTGTCCAGGAGTAACCGCGCTGACGGGTGATCTCGGTGGCAAAGCCCGCAGCGTGTTCCTCTTCGAGGTAAGCTGTGAGGTCATCGGCATCATCAACGGCAGCGATGACACCGAAGTTACCCGATGCGGCAGCAAAGGCATAGACCGGACGTTTCATGCTGATACCGATGGGTTTGTCGGCGTCGCCGCTTTGCTTCTTGAGGGACCGTCGCAGCAGCCGGATCAGGTCTTCCGGACCTAATTTGGCAGCATTCAGGAAGGATTTGGCATCGAGGCGGGCAATGGCAGTGGCATCGGCCGGAAGTGCATTGGCATAGGCATCGCCCGAAGTGCGCAAAGCAACGAACGTGACCGCCATCGCCACCAAGGTGACACCAATGGCAGAGAGGAGATAAACTTTTGTCTTATTCATGGACTTGTGGTTTCTGAGCAAAATGGTTGACGCGTAAGATCTGATTATCTGTTAGCCAGCCGCATGATGTGCACGGCCACGAGGGCGGCCGTTTCGGTGCGCAAGCGGCTGGTGCCGAGAGAGACAGAACGGAATCCCGCCGCCTCGGCCATGCGCACCTCGTCGATGGAGAAGTCCCCCTCGGGGCCAATGAGGACGAGGGCCGGAGTGCAAGGGGCGAGGAGGTCAAGGAGGAAGGGCAGAGGGGCGCAGGAGGTGAGGCCCGTGGGTGGCTCCTCATGCACGGGAGCCACGGGTGACGGAGTGGAAACAAGGGGATGCCCCAAGGGTGCCCCCTCGGGAACGGTGGCCCTGGCAGGGGAAAGTGAGGTGGCGGCTAACGGTGCCGCGCCAGGCACAGCAGCGATAGGCTGGGTGATGTCTGCAGGGTCATAACAATGGGCGATGAAGCGCTGTGAGGGCAGGTCGGAACGAGTGATGAACTTTTGGAATGGGGTGAGTTCATTGAGCTGCGGCTTCCAGGCCTTGTGGCTCTGCTTCATGGCCGATACCAGGATCTTGTCCAATCGCTCTGTCTTGACCACGCGGCGTTCAGAGAAGCGACATTCGAGGAGTGACATCTCGTCCATACCCACCTCTGTGGCCTTTTCAGCCAACCACTCCATGCGATCCATGTTTTTGGTGGGTGCCACAGCGATGTGTATGTGACCCGTCCATTCGGGTTGCTGGGGCTCGCTGTCGAGGATGCGGTAACGGCAACGATGCCCACCGGCCTCGGTAATCTTTGCGCGGTGGAAAGTGCCCAGACCGTCCATCAAGTAAATCTCATCACCCATCTGCAGACGCAGGACACGCAGGGCGTGCTGTGCCTCGTCTTCGGGCAGTTGGCCGGTGTGGGGTTGGGGGGTATAGAAGAAACGCTGCTCTTTCATGGGAAGGGGTCAATCCGCCAGAAGGGAACCCAAAGGCAACAACTAAATGGGGCGCTATTTGGGAAACGCGATTGGCGGAGTGCTATTGGAGTAAAACTCAGTTGGCGGAGTCCTGTTGGAGTAAACGCAGTTGACGGAGTGCTGTTGGAGTAAACGCAGTTGGCGAGGCGCTGTTGGAGTAAACGCGGTTGGCGGAGTACTATTGGAGTAAACGCAGTTGGCGAGGCGCTGTTGGAGTAAAACGCGGTTTGCGGAGCGCTATTGGGACTCTTCGAAATCGGTGGAGTCAGCAGGGTCGGTAGGAGGGCGCCTGGCCAGTTCATCACGCAGCTTGGAGGCAGCTTCGTAGTTCTCTTGGGCCACAGCGGCCTGGAGGGCATCCTCCAGCATTTGGCGGGTGAGGATATTGATGTTCAAGGAGAAGGAATTATCACTTACCTTTCTCATGTACTGCGCGTTAAGCAGATCTTCTTCCACATAAATGGGACAGCACGCCGTGGTTGCCATCACCAGCCCATCCTGAGCCAGACAAATGTCCAGCGATTTCTCTTCGCCGTCCCGTTCACCCACAATTCTGCTGAAGAATGTCCCTTCCTTGATGGCAGTCAGCTCCACGCGTGTAATCTTGATTCCGAACTTGCGCAACAGGTGCCATGACACATCTGCAACGGATAGCGGGACAGGCGACGGCAACGGCACCTGCGTCCGCAGTGTGAGCATCATAGCCCTGCGCAATGACATCAGAATAGGCAGCATACGCGTCCCCTCCTTCTCCTTCAGCAAAACCATAGACTGATGGTCGTTGGAAGAAATGGAAGCCGTGGCGTGTATCAAAAGTTCTACTAACATAGTCTATCAATGAGTGATGGATGCAGCCTCGGGCTTGCGGCTGTCTTTGAAGAGAATGGCAAAGAAGATGGCCACCACCAGCGCATAGGCCGCAAAGATATACCAGCTTGTCTGCCAGCCGGCTATCACCTGTTCGCCCGTGGCCCCAGCCTCCTGCGGGAAGAAAACATAGTGGTTCAGGACCTGCTGGGCCACCTGTGTGCCGACGAAGGCACCGAGGCCGTTGGTCATCATCATGAACAGTCCCTGGGCACTGGAGCGGATGCTCTCATCGGTCTCCTGGTTCACAAACAACGACCCGCTGATATTGAAGAAGTCAAAGGCCACGCCATAGACCAGCATCGACAGCACAAACAGCCATACTCCTCCACCGGGATTGCCCATGCCGAAGAAAGCGAAGCGCAGCACCCACGCCAGCAAGGCAATGAGCACCACGCGCTTGATGCCGAAACGCGAGAGGAAGAAGGGAATGAGCAGGATGCACAGCGTCTCGCTCATCTGCGAGAGCGAAATCAGGATATTGGCGTGCTGCACACCGAAGGTGTTCTGGTATTCCTCGATGGCTCCGAAGCTGGTGATGAAAGGATTGGCAAAGCCGTTGGTGATCTGCAAGCAGACACCCAACAGCATGGCGAAACAGAAGAACATGGCCATGCGGGGATTCAAGAACAATTTGAAGGCATTCAGCCCCAGAGCCTCAGCCAGAGACTTCTTGGCAGCACCCTTGTTGATGCGCATCCGCGGCATGGTGAGGGAATAGGCAGCCATGACCAGGCTGAGTGCGCCGCTGACCATCCACTGCCCCGGTGTGGCCTGCAAGCCACAGAGGTCCACCACCCACATGGTGACGATGAATCCTACCGTTCCCCACACACGGATGGGCGGGAACGCCTTGACGCTGTCCATGCCCGCTCCTTCCAAAGCCGCGTAGGCCACGGAATAGCCCAGTGCTATCGTGGGCATGAAGAAGGCCACCGAGAGGGTGTAGAGCGAGAACAGCGGCCCAAAATCCACCGCCTCTCCCGCCTGATAGGCATAGGCCGAGGCACCCATCATGAACACGCCAGCCAAGAGATGGCACAGGCTCAGCACCTTCTGCCCTTCTATCCAGCGGTCTGCCACGATCCCCATCAGTGCCGGCATGAAAATGCTCACGATGCCTTGCACGGAGTAGAACCATCCGATATTCGAGGCCAAACCGACGCTGGCCAGATACGTTCCCATGGACGTCAGGTAGGCGCCCCACACTGCAAACTCAATGAAATTGAGAATGGTTAGTCTAAACTTCAAGTTCATTCCTATATATATTATAAGGTATAGACACCGTTGTTTGGGGGCAAAGTTACAAAAAAGTTTAGAGTTGAGGGGTTAAAGTTTAGAGTTTTTTGCTTGCAGCTGTGTTTTTTTGCCTATCTTTGTGCCGTCATCACACATTTCACAATGAAAAAAACACTCTTTCTCCTCTCTCTCCTTCTTGCTGCCACACAGGCTGTGGCACAAAAGTCATCTGCCAGCAGCATCCCCGTTCCGGAGGGGATGAAGCTCGTTTGGTCCGATGAATTTGACTACACGGGCATTCCCGACACGGCCCGCTGGCAGTTTGAACACGGTTTCGTCCGCAACCAGGAACTGCAATGGTACCAGTCTGCCAACGCCCGCGTGCGCAATGGCGTGTTGCAAATCACAGGCCGCCGTGAGCGCGTGAAGAATCCCCGCTACGATGCCAACAGCCGTAGCTGGCAGCGCAATCGCGAATATGCGGAGTACACCAGCTCCTGCATCGAGAGCCGTGACCGTTTCAACTTCCGCTACGGCCGCTTGGAAGTGAAAGCCCGCATCCCCGTGGCATCGGGTTCGTGGCCTGCCATCTGGACCTTGGGAAACCGCTGGGGCTGGCCAGCCTGCGGCGAGATCGACGTGATGGAGTTCTACCGCGTGCCCCCCTCCACCCACGAGATTCATCACCAGGCCGTGAACCCCGGCCGCACGGTTCCCATCATCCTCGCCAACGCCTGTTGGCAGGGAGCAAACGGGCGAGACGAATGGGACAGCAGCCGCGTGCCGTTCACCCATTTTACCGAGAAAGACAAGGACTGGGCATCGCGCTTCCACGTCTGGCGCATGGATTGGACTCCTGCGCATATTCTGCTCTATCTGGACGACGAGCTGCTGAACGACATCCCCACGGAGCAAGCCGCCACGGGTGGCGGACGCAACCACGACGTGAACCCGTTTGCCAACGACGAGCCTGGGTTTGGTCACTACATCCTTCTGAATCTGGCCATTGGAGCTTGCGGCGGTGAGCCGGACAACAGTGCCTTCCCCATGCTGTATGAGGTTGACTACGTGAGGGTTTATCAACAGAAGTAATGAAGGTGGGGGGCTCATTAATAGAACACCCCTAAAAAACAAGTTGTGTTGGCAGCAGGATGAAACCGCAGCCAACACAACCCACTATTGACGGAGCTGACAGCTATCAGAAGTTAACGCTGACTCCACCCATGAAAGTGGCCTTCGGCATGGGGTAGCCAAGGTTGATTTCATACTTTTGTGCCAGCAGATTCTCGCCACGTGCCCAGAGGCTGACGTTGCGTGTGGCGGCGTATGTGACGGAAGCATTGAGAAGCCAGAAGTCTTCCTTGACCTCGGGAGAGACAGACGTGTAGAGGTTCTCGATGCGTTGCAGACCTGCGGTAGCCAGCCACTTACCTTGATGATAATCCACCCCGAGATAGCCCATCCCCTCAGGCGCGGCAATAATCTTGTTCTTCATGTGGAGGTATGACGAGTGGGCATGAACATCGAAACAAGCAGTGATGGGATATTTCAGTTCCACCTCAAAGCCCCAGTTCTCTATCTCGCCGGTGTTTACGTTTTGCCGGTTCACCGTCTGAATCATATTGTCGCCCTTGATATAGAAGAGGTTAGCACCGTAGGTAAAGCCATCGTCCATGCGGTGCCGCCATGACAGCTCATAGTTCCACAGCCGTTCAGGCTCCAAGTCGGTATTGGAAGGGGGATAGAGATACATCTCTTTCATCGTGGGATTGCGGAAACCCTTGCTCACCATAGCCTTGGCTTCGCCAGCCTCCATGGGACGAACAACCAGTCCTGCCTGCGGTACCCATTCCGTTCCGGTGATGCTGTGATGGTCAAGACGAACACCTGCGTCCACAGTCAGCCAGTCCATCAAGTCTTGACGGAAATCCACGTAGCCAGCCACCTCATTGCGATGGGAGTGGCCGCTCTGTTTGTTGGACGTTTCCATCACATCGCCTGTAGCCTTGGAGGTATAATAAGCACGTCCGTAGATGTGCTGATAATCAACACCTGCCGTCACACGGTTGCCCTCGAAAAGCTGTGCACTCTGATAAACAGACACACCGGTCAGGGCGTCCTTGGAGCGGAAGAAACGCTGTGTGGGCTGAGTAGCATCGGCTGTTCCGTCGTCAATCTTGTGCCGTCCGAAGTTGGAATAGACGGAGACGGCACCGCTGGTGCGACCGTAATGGTTCTCTATGGCTGCATTGACCACACCACGTGTAATCCACTGGTCTGCGTCAAACAGCGGCGCGGTAACGGCACCGGGGTAGCTGGCATTGAAGCGTGTGAGGTTACCGTCCACAAAGGCGTTCCAGTGGTCGTTGAGGTCATAGCCCAGTTTCACATAGCCGCCGAACTGTTCGTAGCCCATGCGTGGGCGGTGGTTGTCGGTGCGGTTATATTGTGCGGCCACGGTTGAGGAGAAGCGGCCACTACGCACTTGGTTGGAGGCCTCGGTCTGCACGGTGCCATAGCTGCCCGCACCGAGGGTCACGTTTGTCGCGATGCCATCGCGCCGAACAGCACTGCCTCGTGTAACGATGTTGATGACGCCGCCCATGGCGTTGCTGCCATAGAGAACGGAGGCGGGACCGCGCAACACTTCCACGCGCTCTGCCATCATGGTCTGATAGCTGTCGGAAATGGGGTGGCCGTAGATGCCCTGATACTGGGGATGGCCGTCGATGAGCACCATCAGCTGCCCCGTGCCACCCGTGATGCCGCGCAGGTTGATGCCGCCTGCAGCACCCGTGGAGACGCCGTAGCCCATCATGGCCCGGCTGGTGACGAACAAGCCCGGCACCCGCTGCATCACAGTAGGCAAGAGACTGGGCTGGTGTTCCCTCACAAGGGTCTCACGGTCAATGACCGTCACCGTCATGGGCAGATGACGGACATCGGTGGCATGGCGGGTTCCCGTCACCACCACGTCGTGCATGATGGAATCGCGCATTTCTTCCTCTGCTTGAGCCGGGAAGACAAGCGTCAGACACACCGCGACACAAAATAAAGCGTAAAGAAAGTCATGTTTCATCGGTTTGTGTGAATAATAATTAGTGAAAAGAATGATCCGCAACCTTCCCCAAACACTCATCTTTTGGAATAAAATGCAGATTTCAGTGTGCAAAGGTATGGAATAATCTTTGAAACCTCACAGATGGTGGAGTATTTTTAGGAAGATTTAGGAAATGAGTGCTTCAATAGAAGATGGGGTGAAGTATGGCGAATCATCCTTACGACGACCGTTGAATGATGTCTCATACACTATAGCACTGTGATTGTCAGTACATGACGAGTCGTTTCATCAACCTCGAAGCCCGCGGCGGCCCGCACGCCCACGACCCAGGCAATCGCGTCGCCCGAGAGCACCAACAGCTGTCGCTCGCGCTGAAAGAGCGAGAGGTGGCGGTCTGTGAGCACGTCACTGACCAGACGCGTACCCTCCATGCCGAAGGGCTGGAAGCGGTCTCCCTCGCGCGGAGTGCGCAGATGCAGCGGCAGTTGCAGCTTCTCCAAGTCCATGCAAACCGTATTCGGGTCCCGAGGCACCTGATAGTCGGGCGTGACAGCCTGACGGCGAATGAGCAGCCGCTGGTGGTCGGGAGTCTCAAAGAGTCCTTCGAGGGGGAGCACGCAATCCGCAGGCTCCGGCAGCCCTGCCACGGACTGCAACAGCAGGCGGCCGCGGTCCCGCAGCAACCGGTGTGTGGCACTGAGCCACAGGTGCCCGGGCTGGCCCTGGAGGTGGTCAAAGATGTCTTGTGCCTGGTCGGGCGTGAAACCCAGTGGCGTCAGCAACTCATGCAACAGGGTTCGCGGGGCGGGTGTGGCCAGTAACGCTGCCACATCAATCACATCCGGTTGCGGCATCACACCCTTCCGATTCTCTTCAACGGCCTGATTATAAAGCGCCTCTACATCGGATAGGCGGGTCATCGTCTCTGTCAGGTTCTGGCGTACGCTGGGGTTCAGTTCCTCCATCAGCGGCAACAGCTGCAGCCTGATGCGGTTGCGCTGGGCCGCCTCGGCGCTGAGGTTGGTGCTGTCGGTAACCCACGCCTGCCCGCGCTGCTGCAACCACTGTTCAATATCTTTTCGGGATAGTGCCAGCATGGGCCGCAGCAACAGTGTGCCGTCCTCCAACTGTCGCTCGCGTTTCATTCCTGTGAGGCCGTGAATCCCCGTTCCACGGATGAGGTTCAGCAAGAGCGTCTCCAGGGAATCATCGCGATGATGTGCCACGCACACAGCCTGTGCCTGCCGCTCGCGCACCTGCTGGCAGAACCAGTCATAGCGCAACTGGCGGGCAGCCATCTCGGTGCTGATGCCTTGACGTTTTGCATAGCTCTGCGTGCGGAAATGTTTGACCTGCAAGGGGATGCCCTGCGCCCGACACAAACGTCGGCAGAAAGCCTCGTCGGCATCGCTCTCGACACCCCGAAGC
>JAEEGL013573882.1_pt1 | contig 13827 bp, 10 predicted proteins | sample 9134231 | NCBI WGS metagenome assembly JAEEGL01 (sample SAMN16246548, study PRJNA631951) | gut metagenome | biome: gut microbiome; feature: rumen; material: fiber-attached | host: Bos | place: Iran: Karaj | collected 2018-10
ACACATAATAAACCTGCTGTTGATATTCTATCTGTTACCATATCAAGTGTTGCTCCTAATTTTGATTTTTGATTATTTCTTCTTGCCACCTCTCCATCAAAGGCATCTAAGATAAATGATATGAAATATGTTATTGTAAAGAGAACTGGAGATGATTTTGCTATGTAAAATGCATACATTGCTGATATTACACGGAAGTAATCCATTACGTTCGCATAGTATTTGTATATGTCATTTGCTGTTACTTTGTCTGCCATTTGTTTTTTTATATGGGTTTTTTTGGGTTTTTTATTATTTATATTTTTGGATTTTTTTTATTTTTATATTTTTTTTAATTTTTTTTAATTATTTAAGTTTTTATTCATTTTTGTTTTTTTTTAATTTAATTTTAAAATATTTTTTTTTATTTGAATATAAATTTAAATGAATAATCATAATTTAAAAATTTTTGAAAATTCAAGATTAAATAGAACACATAGTAGAAAATCATCATCAGTATCAAATATAGAAAATACATCATCAATAAAAAACTCATTAAATAACAACAATATAAATAACAATAAAACAATAACACAATATACATTTAACCAAAGAAAAAATAGTTCAGGTGGAAATTCAAAAAATTCAAAAAATCGTAAAGCATCTCATATGAATGCAGAAGATTCAGAATATATAATAGAATCAACATCAAAAAATATAACAGAATCACAGAGATTTAATTCAAAAGGAAATAATCAAACATATATTGAACAATTAGAATCAAAAATTCAAGTTCAAGCAAAGAGATTAAGTGAATTAGCAAAATATAAATTTTTATGTGAGAAAAGAATAAGACAATTAAATCCAAATGAAGATTTTCCTGTTACTGAAGAAACTATTAGTAGAGATGTTAGTAATAGAATTCAAAATAGTCAAAGAGATAAATATGATATTATGTCTGAGAAATATATTAAATTGTTAAAGGAACATAATGAATTAATTAAAAGAAATAATTCAAGTAAAAATTTTAATCATGATGATAATAATTTTAATGTTAATATTGATAGTTATAATAAGTTGAAAGAAAGGTTTAATTCTTTACAAAAGGAAAATGAGAAAATTATTGAATTGTTGAAAGAAGAAACTTTTGCTACTCAAGAACAAAGAAATATTATTAATTTGCTTGAAAAAGCAATTAATAATGATTTTATTAAAAATGGTATTATTAATCAATATATTACTTCTGAAAATTTAATTGATTTTACTAAATTAAAAAATGAATCTGAAAATTATAGAAAAGAATTAGTTTTATCACAAGCTCTTGTTAATTCTTTAAAGTCTGAAATTGAACATTTGAATAAAGAAAAAAATGATAATGAAATAAATAAAAAAAGTATTGGAATAAATTCTGATCCTTTAGATAATAATTTTAATCAAAATATTTATCATGGATATAAAGAAGAAAATAATTATACAGACAGTTTAAATTATAATGAAGAATCAATCGAAAAAGAAAATAATAATAATATACAAAATAATTTATATTTAAGTGAAAATCTATCATTAAAATCAACATTAAATAATCAAGCTCAAATAATTTCAAATTTAATGAATGAAAATTTAAATTTAAAACAAATTGTAGAAGAAGCAAATTCAAAATTAAATGAAGGATTAAATATAAATAATGATGCAAGAGAAAGAATGAAAAATTTAGAAAAGAAATTAAATATTAAAGGAAATGAATTATCCCAATATGAAGAAAAGTTTTCCTTTTTTAATGATTATATTTCAAATTTAAAATCTTCTTTAATGAAATTACAAGATTTAATTTATAAATATATTAATGTTTATAATAAAATGGGAAATGAAGATTTAAATTCATTATTAACTAAAAGTTTTAGTGAAGGAATTTTAAAATTACAAAATAAAATTTCTCAAATGAATAAAGTTCAAAAATATAATTTGGATAGTGAATCAGATATTAAAATACATGAATTAATTGCAGATTTATTAAAAGTTATAAATAATGAATTTGTAATTATTTATGAAAAAATATTTGAATCAAATGGTTATTATAATGAATCTAATAGAAAAGTTGAACAATTAAAAAGTGAAATAAATAATAATAATCATAATATTGAAACTCAAAAAAAAAATATAGAATATTTAAACGAACAATTAAATGATCAAATAGAAGAAAATAATAAATTAAAAGAATTAAATGAGAAAGTAAATGAAAAAAACTCAAATATTTATAAAGAAATTGATAAATTAAAAAGACAAATAAAATTCTTAATAAAAGAAAAAGAAAATATTATAAGTGTAAGTCAAATATTAATAAGAATTTGTAATATTACAGATTCAAAATTAAGTAAATTACTTCAAGAAGGTATATCATTATGTGAAACAATAATAAAATTTGAAGAAGAAAAAAGTCAAATTGAAGATAAATTAGAATTATTAAAATCAAATGAACAAAACATAAATATGTTAAATGAAAATAAAGAATTAGCAATGATGGTTAATAAAGAACAAGCCACATTACTTCAATTACAAAATGAATTTGATAGAAAAATTGAAGAAAAAGAAAAAAAATTAGAAGAAATTAAAACTGAGTTAAATTCATTATATAATTCATATTTTTCATATAGTATTGATAAAAATATTAGTCCAATTCCAGAAAAATCTATTAAAACTGTTTCTAATTCTGATTTAAATTCAAATTATATTAATAGTACTCCTAATAATATTAATATAAATTTAGAAAAAGATGTTCATCAAAGTCATTTAACTAATTATGATAATTTTAATGATAATGATCTTAAATTCTCTAATACAGATAATAAAAATACTTTTATAAAATATAATTCTTTTAAACAAAATAATTATCATTCTTATAATAATCCTATTATTAATAATAATAAAAATAATGGTAGTAATATTATGAATTATCAATCAAATAATATGAATGGAAAATATAATTTCCAATATGGTCCAGGAACAAATTCAGGTTATTAACTTTTTATTATATTTAAATTAAATATATTTATATTATTTTTTTTCAATTATAAATAACATTTTATTAAAGTGAAAGAAGTATTTTATATATAATTAACGAAGTTTATTTTAATATTTATAATTAATTTATTATTTTGGATTAGTAAAACAAACTAATTAACCAAAATAATGACTCATTTCCAGGTATATTAATATATTTATGTTATAATTTTTCCTGAAACTTTACAACAACCGACTGATTAGAAATTAAAATATTTATCTACAATAAATATATAATTATTTTTTTTGTGACAAATAGAAAAAGGGTAATATCTTATAAAAGATATATAATATTGCATAGGTATTTCAATTTCATTTACTCTAATTTGATTATTTTCAATAAAAAATGAATTAGTAGGTAAATTACATTTATTATTCATATTTTTTTTATATATATATTTCAAAAGTGAATTTTTACCTTGAATCTTAGCATAAGCTAATTGACATCTTTTTTCACTATTAAATATATTCCATTTTTTTCCGATAAATTCAGAAAAAAAATATAAAATGTGAATTGGATCTATGAAATTAATAAATCCAAAACCTAAATTAGTTTTATTTACAAAATCTAAAGGTAAATATAAAATATCATATTTACCAAAAAAATGTACATTAATTTCATTTTGAAAAAGTTGAATTGTGTATTTATTTGGTATATTTCTTATTATTAAAGTAGTTCTTTTGTCTTTTAATTTTAAGACATTATCTAAATGAATCATTAATTTAGGTGAATCTAAATTGGCTTTATTTTTTTTACTTTTTTGCTTTTTTTTATTTAAAATCTGTGTATTTTTATTTATATTACTTTGAACAATATTTATATTATTATTATTAGGGAGAAATATATTTTGAATTATAAAATTATTATTTACATTTGAATATAACGTCAAATTATTTGTATTATTATTTTTATTTGAGATATTATTATTATTTTCATGAAAGAAAAAATTTTGATCCTCTTTTTGTGCTATTGATTCTTTGAAAGAGTCTATTGATAAACTAGAATTTAATGAATTTTCAGAATTTTCTTCAACGGATATATTAGTTTTCAAAGAACTTTGATTTGAATTATTGTTTTTTATAAAGTTTGTGTTATCCTTTTGGTTCATATTTATTAAAAGTTTTGATATTTCTTTATTAATTTCATCGTATTCATCATAATTTTCTTCAATTGATCTTTTCTTTCCTTCTTTTAATAAATCATCTCTAAAAAACATTTAGAAAAAAATATTTTAATTATTGTATTAATCTTTATTTATATATTATGTATAATTAATTTTTATTTCAATAAATGTTATTAAATTTAATATCCGTAATTTTGATAATTTTTTATTATCATAAATTAATAGATATAAAATAATAGACATTTTATTTTATAAAATTGATAAATATTAATAAGTTTATTAAAATTAAAAATTAATAATTTATATTATTTCATTTAAAATTGTTTAAATATATTAAAAAATATATATTTAATTTTTACAAATAAAAATTAAGGCAAAATAAAAGAATTAATGTGAAAAGATTATTTTATTTCTTTAAATCTAATCATTTATATACATCTAACTTTTGATAAAACTAAATTTACAAAAATTAACTATTTTAGATAATTTAAATGAAAAAAAAATTTTCATTATCTTCTTCACAACAAGTTTTAGCAACACAATAATCAATTTTTTTCTTTCTAATAACTTTCTTATTACAATAATCTAAATAATCAACACCATTACTTTTAACATAATTTAACCATTTTTCATTATCATTTTTAAAAGTATTCTTAGTTGCAGTTTGAATTGCAATTTTAAGAAAAGTTTCTTCAATAAAAAAAGGATAACCAGTTACTCTAAGAACACAAGAATTTTCATTAAGAGGATATATTTCATATTGATCTTTAATTTCGAAATAATTTGAAAAAGGTACTCCTTCACTTTTTGAAATAGAATTAATAATATAAATTTTATTTTTTTCATCAATAGTAATTTTTTGTGTTGAGAAAACTTTACTTTCGTTAATAAAAGGAAGTCCTTTTAATTTTAAATTAAATGATATATTTCTTTCTTTTGAATATTTATCTTTTTCATTTTTTAAATTTACATCTTTCCATTCTGTAACTTTAATATCAAAATGATCTTCTAATGTTTCATAAAATTTTGGAAAAGAAAAATCATTTTGAGGATCTTTTGAATAGAAAAATTTATTAAAGAATTCAGTTGAAGATAAATTTATTTCTTTTAAACAAATTAAAACAGATTCTTTATTAATTTCAACAAATTTTATTTCATCTTCTTCAATTTCTTCTTCACTTGAAATCCCTGAATCTGTTGTTGATGAACTAAATTTGTTCAAAAATTTTTTATATTGTTTTTCATTATTTTCAGTTTTTAAAATTGAATTTGAATATTCATTTCTAGTAGATAAACAATTTATTTTTCCTAAATGATATTTACTTAAATTATTCATTCTTCCTTGATAAACATTTTTATCAATTATTTCAAAAGACTTTTTAATATCTGAAAAATTTGAAAAAACTAAAAATGATTTTCTAAATATTTTTGCAAGGGTAGAAATTAAAATCTTATTTTGATCTTTTGAAATTTTGATTGAGAGAATTTCTTGAAATGGGATAATTATATTTTTCCCATAATAAATTACAGATGAAAAACATAGGTGATTTGTTGTAATATACATTACACCAAAACTAAAATCTATTAAAGAACAAGGTATTTGTTTTATTAATGTTTCTGTATTGGGAAGAGAAAATTTTTTAAGTATTGCGTCATTTACTTTTGACATTGATTTATATTTTTTTTATAATATGAAATAGAATTATTAATTTATATATCATAAATTAATTTTTTTTTTAATATTTAATTTGAATTATAAAATAAAATTTTTATTTATTAATTTTATTTTGTTATCATTGATTTTAATTTTGTTTTTAATGAATCTATTTCTAAATCTAATTGATCAATTTCAGTTTGTAAATTTTCATTTTTATTATCATTATTATTTATTTCTTGTTTTCTTCCAAAATTTTTTGTACTAATTCTATCATCTTCTTCAATAACAAATTCATTAATATCATTATTATTAAATTTATTACTACTATATTGATAATAATTCTCATTTTGATTGTCATTTGTTAAATCATTTGTTTTTAAATTTTTATTTGAAGGGGAAGAAATATTTAATTTTTGTATATAATCACATTCTGAAAAACTATTAGGTTTAATTACTTCAATATTATTAACTTTATTATTTTTAATAGTATTATTTGAAGATATACTATCTTTTTTCAATGAATAAAATGAACTTGTTTCATATCTATTAGCAGTTGTGCCATAAGGATTAATTAAATATTTTTTACTATTTAATGTATCATATGTATTATAATTATTATCATCATTATTATTTAAATTATCTTTTGTTTTAAATTGATAACTATTATTCATATTTTGAACTAAATTTTCTAAATAATTTATTGTTGTTTCTTTAAAGGATAATTCACTATTTAAATTTTCGATTTGCTCATTTAGTTTATTTATTAAATTTTGTTGTGAATAATATTTTTCTTCAATTTCTTTTAATTGTGTTAAATTATTATTTAATTCCTTATTTAAATTTTGTAAAATGTTTAGATTATTTTCTAATTTATCTTTTTCATTTTGTAATTTTTTTATTGTAGTTTTTAAATTTTCCATTTCATTATAATTAATAATGGATGATACTTTTTCATAATTTGTAACTTTTTTATTTAAATATTCATTATTTTTTTGTAAATCTTCAATTTGACATTGAAATTTAGAATATAAATCAAAAGTTTTTGGTTCAAATTCAGATAAAGTAAATATAATATTTGAATCTAAATCTTTTTGTTCTGAATTAAAGAAAAATATTTGTTTTATTTTTTCACTATTAACAACATTATTATATTGTTCAATTGTTTGTTTTAATTCTTCAAATGCATCAGCATTTAATGAACAAAGTGGTAATAAAGAATTTAATTTTTTACCATAATTTTTTAAAATCTTTATAAATAAATATATTTTTTCTTTAATATTTATATCATTTGTTTTATTATTATTATTATTTTTATTACTTATAATTTGAATATTATTTTTTTGTTTTTCATGATTTAATTTTAGTTTATTATCTATTTCTAAACTTTCAACTTTATTTTTTAAAGATTGAATTTGACTAATTAAAACATTATTTTTATTTTTATCAAAAGCAACTTTATTTAATTTATCTCTTTCTTGCTCTAAAATATTTATTTTTTCTTGAGCTTTTTTTAATTGTTGTTTTAATATTAATCTTTCACTTATTTTTTTTTCACTACTTGTATTTGTATTAGAATGATAATTTTTTTGTAAAGAATTCATTCTCCTTTTAAACATTTCATTTTTTATATTCGAAAATTTTCTAAATGATTTACATTCAGGAATTGAACTTTTATTAGGATTTATTAATTTACCTTTTTTTTTTGGTGTATCATTTTCCAAAGAATCTTCATAACTTAAATCAATTGTTTTTGGTGTTCTAGAATGAGATTTATGATGATTTTCCATTCTAATTTTTTTAAGTGTTGGAAATTTATTATCTAATTTACTCTTTATTACTTTTTGAATTTTAGTTTTATTTTTATCCATAATTTTTAAATTTTTTAAATTTTTAATTATTATTTTTTTAATATTATTAATAAAAATAAAAAGAAAAAAATATTTCAAATTTATAACTTATATATAAATATTTAATTAAAAATGAAAAATAATTTCTTATATAAAATAAACAACTAATAAAAGAAAATATAAATAAATATTTTTTACTTATTATAACTTCCATCAGATTCATCATTTCTATCATAATTATCACTATGATCATAACTATCTTCATCAATAATTTTTTCTTGTTTAGTTTTTCTATAATTTCTATCTTCTTCAGAATCTGCTTCAATTTCTTCAACATCATTTTCTTCAAGTTCTTTCTTTTTTTTAATTCTAGTTCTTTTATTTATTTTTATTTTATCAGTTATTAATTTTCCATTAATAGGAATATTATAATCTGGTTCACCCATTTTTTTTCTTTTTGATATTGTTTCATCAAAATAATGTTCTTTTACATCTATTCTTTCTTCTGGAGGAACTAATTCATTTAATCTTATTTGTAATTCTCTTAATTCTTTATTTATTTCTATTTCTTCTTTATCTAAATCATCTAATTTTGATATTAAATCATCTTTTGATGATGAGCCACCCATAATTTATTATTTGTTTTTTTAATTTTTTTCATTAAATTTAGTATAAAATTAATTTAAAATGAGAATTATTTTTTTCAAAAAATATTTTAATTCTATTGATTTAAAATTATATTTATTAAATTTAATAATATTGTTGATTTATATATTGAATAAAAAATGAATAACAAATCTCAAAATTTAAAGAGTGAATTATATATAATAAAACCATTTGGTTTATTAAAAGAATCAGATGTAAATTTTTAATTAAAATAAATTTGAATAGTACACTCATAAAAGATATATAACAAATATTGAAGAACAAAAATTAAAATTTCAACAAATAAATGAAAAAGAAAAATCAATGATTGATATAATTGGTTTAAATACAAAAAGATATAATCCATATAAAGATAAACCAACATTCAATTTTCATAGAAAGAAATTAATTTATGAATATAATCCTGAAAAATGTAAAGAAGAACAACCAACTTTCACTTTTGAAAATGATAAAAATGTAAAATATTATAAAAGTTATATTGAGAATCAAACTAAGGCAATTGATAAATATTCTCAAAATTATATTAATTATATGCATAATGAAAATAAAATTTTTAAAAACCTTACACCTTATCATTCAAAATTTAATAATAATTATAATAATTTTAATATAAATTCAAGTATTAATAATATTTCTAAAACACCAAAAATTAATAATAAAGATAATTATTTTATGAAAGGTAGATCTTATGAAATTTCAAATCCTGATAAATATTATAATATTAATTCTAATGATTATAATAAATTTCATAAAGAAGAAATAAGATATTATGATTATAATCAAAATATGATGAATAATAGAACAAATGAATTAAATGTTAATCCATATAATAAAGAAAGTTCTAGAAGTGATTTAGGAAAAAGTAATTTAAGAAGAAATCCAATATTATTTCCATTACATGATTATTCATATAATAAATATTTTGATAAAGAGTTTTATAATAATTATAATAATAATATAAATGAAACAGAAAGAATTAAAAATTCTTTAATTCAAGCAGGTTCAAATTCAATATATGGAAATTAATATATATTAAAAAAAATTAATGTTAATATTTTTTTTTTATTTTTAATATCTAAAAAATTATATATTTATATTTATAAAATATAAACTCAATTTTTTTTTTTAAATAAATATATAAAAATAAACTAAAAAAAAGTATAATAAAAATATTAAAAAAAACTTTATTTTTTAATTAAATTTTTGTTAAAAAAACAATATTTAAACCTTTTGTTTAGCAGCAGCAGCTTGTTTTCTCCTAACACTTTCATTATAAATTCTAGCAATATTAACTTCACAACAAGTCATTTGATCCTTAACAAAATCTAAATCATTTTCATTAACTTTAATTTGACTTTTAGCTTTTTCTAAATTTGAATTAAGTAATTCTTTTGCTTCACTCATAGAATATTCACACATAATATTAGCACCTAACCATAAAAAAACACTTTCAGGAACTTTAACATCTGCTTTAGCATATAAATTATTACTAACCATATAATCAATTTTTAAAGTTTCATTTTTATCTTTTTTTTCCATATAATCAATTGTTTCTAAACATTTTTCCATATCTGGAATTTTTCCTTTTACTGCTTCACTTTGTTTTGATATTTGAGCTTCCATGTATTTAAATTTGTTTAAATATTGATTTAAATATGATATTAATTTTTCTGATGTATATTTGTCTATTAATGGCTCTACTTTTTCTATGAAGTTCATTGTCGGAACACCACGTGTGTTTTTCTTTGTTTTGTCTATTAATTCATTTATTAAAGAATCTTCTTCTTTTGGAACTGTTGATTCCATTTTATGTTTTGAAATAAATTGTTTTTTTTTATTTTTTTTTATTTGGTTATTTACTTTTTTTATTTTTTTTATTTTTTTTTTTATTTTTTGTTTATTTTTATTATTTTTTTAATTAAAGTGATATTTTTTTATTAATTGTTTTTAATTTTGATGAATGAATCAAATTCTAATAATGCAAGTAAAATATTTTCTATTGATAAAAAAAGAATTGATTTTAGAATTAATAATAAAAATTCTATTAATAGAAGTTCTTCATCAATTTCACAAAATAGAATAACAAGTGAAAGTATTTTAACAATAAAAAATTTAACATCAAATTATTTAGCAATGAGAATAAGATCAACAAAAAAAGACTTTTATTCAGTAATTCCAACATATTCAATAATAGAACCTAATTCAAGTAGAAAAATAAATTTTCAATTAATTGTTAAAGAATCTTTAATATCAACGTTAAATAGTGCAGAACATAAATTTAAATTTGAAGGAGTTGAACTTGAAGAATATAATTTTGAAGAACCAAAAAAAATATTTGATGAAATCTCAAAAAATAATTTAAAATATAATATTTATAGTGTTAAAAAAATTGCTGAATTTATTGATTTAAATAATAATATAAATCAAAATAATTCATCATCAAAATTATCTATTGATAAAAATTCAACTTTTCAATCAAATTTAAATAGTAATATTCAAAATAATACTAATATAAAACAATCTAAAAATATAGAAAATGAAGATGAAAATGAGGAATTAGAAAGACTAAAAGTTGAATATTATAAATTAAAAAATGAATTAGGAAATTTATCACAAAATTATATTAATTTAAAAAATAGTGTTGATATGGAAAAATATGGAGAAATACCAAATATTTATAATAAAAATTTAAAATATGGTTTACCTGAAATTAAAGAAATAAAGATTCCTACAAAGTTTGCAATAATTTTTTGTTTTATTTCAATTATTTTTGGATATTATATAACAAAATAAAATAAAATAATATATAAATAAACATGTATTATATAATAAAATATTAAAAAAATTAAAAAAAAAAATTTAAAATATACATAAAAACATTAAAAATAAAAAAAAATTATATATATATATAAAATAAAAATCAAATGGGAAATATTCCAATATGTAATTGTAAAGATAATGATTTAGAAAATAATAAAAGAGTAATACAAATTAATACCGATGATGAAAAATATGAAAATGGAATAAAAGAAGAAAAAGTTGAAATAAATCAAAACAATCAAACAACAAATGAAACAAAACATGGAAATTTAGTTTTAATTAGTGAAAAACATTCAAAAAAAAATGATGAAAAAATTTCAGTAGTAAATAATACAGTAGAAAAAAATAGTGTTTTATCTTCAAATAGAGAAAGTTTACTTAATTATAAATTAAGAAGTAAAATAGCAAAAAGAACACAAGGTAGAAGGTCAGTATTTTTAAATAGAACAAATGTAAATATTATTATTGTTGGTGATAAATTTGTTGGAAAAACTTCTTATGCAATTAAATTAAAAGATAATAAATTTAATGATGATTACATTCCTACAACTGATAATGAAGATGAAAGATTTATTTTAAAGGTTGTAAATGGTGAAAGAACTTATCTTTTAAATGTTGCTATTATTAATAATGTTGAATTTATTAAAGAAGCAATTAAAAAACAACTTGATTATTGTTTAGTTTTTTATGATATGAATAATGAAAATTCAATGGATTTTGCAAAAAATGTTTTTGAAAATTATTTAAAGAGTGAATTAGAAAATGTAAATAATAATTCTTTAAGTCATGTTATTTTCATTGGGAATAAATGTGATTTAAATAACAATTTTAATAATAAAATTGAAGGAATTTGTAATGAATATAAAATGAATCATTTTGAAATTTCTGTTAAAGAAAATATCAAAATTGAAGAAATGAAAAATAAACTTACACAAGCTTTTGATAATGATGAATTTGAAAATAGAAAATAAATTTTAAACAAAAAATTATATTATTTTTAAATATAAAAATGATTTTAATATAATATATAGTGATTAAATTGATTAAATTGTTTTTTTATTAATAAAAGGAGGATGTTACTTTTATAAAAATACTATAAAATATTACAACTTTTATATTATATTTTAATTTGATAGCAGATTATTTTTTAAATCAAATTAAGTAAAATTAAATTTATAAATAAAATTTAAATACAAAAAAAAATAAAAAATATTTTTTTAATTTTTAAGTAATGACTTTTGTATTTAATCATGCAATTAAAGAGAGTTTAAGAAGAAAAGGTTATTTTATAGTTTGTTTATTTGCATGCTTTTTAGTATCATTAGTTTGTTTAATTGCAAAAACAATTGTTACACAAGGAGCATTAATTTTTTATATGATAGCAGAAAAAAGATATGGAGAAATGGATATTATATTATTTACATATGCAAGTGAAAGAAATTATATAAAAATGAATCCTGAAGATTTTTATTATGATCATGCATTTATTAATTATACTAAATTTAATGAAAAAATGTCAAATTATAGTGGTGAAAATAATCCTTCTTTAACTTCAACAATGAGAATTTTTTATAATGGAAATACTTTATTTAAAAATCAATATTTAAGAATATTATTAATTAATACTACTAGAGAAAGAGAAATTGAATTAGGAAGAAATTATCCTTATCAACCAATGAAAAAAGGAGAATGTATAATTGATGAGACATTAAAATCATATATTTATAATAATGAATTAAAAATGAAAATTGATTTAAATACTTTTTTACATAATAATTTATTAATTAATTACTATGATAATAAAAATGAATATAATGAAAATATAACAAATATTAGAGAAATAAAACAATATTTTGTGATTAATTGTAAAGTAAAACATGTAATAAATAATTATTATGGTAAATTAAAAGATGAATCAAAATATATAGTTTTTATGGAATTAGATTCTTTTTTTGAATATTTAGCTCAATTTGTACCAAAAGAACTTTTATTTTTTTTCCCTGATTATTCAGAAAAATTATTTAAAATTAATCCTAATCATTATGCAAATATATTAATTGTTAATTTTCCAAAAAACAGAATTTCAAATTATATTGAAAGTGATTATAATAAATTATTACAAAAAGCAGTTTCATATTCAAATAATTTAATGATTCATATAAATAGTATGAATAATTTATGGATTAGAATGCCTTTAATAAGAGGAATGCAAAGATATAATTATGGTTCTGTTTTATTAAGCTTAATTTTAGATATTATTGTCATTTCTTTATTTAGTTTAAGTTTAATTTTAATTTATTCTCTTTTATTAATTACTACTGAAACTAATACTTTTGAATTTGGAGTTTTAAGATTAGTTGGAAACACTAAAAAAGATATTATTTTAATTGTTATTTTACAATGTTTTTCTTTTTCTGTTCCTGCTTTTATTTTAGCTTTTTTTGTACATTTTTATGTTATTGATTTAATTAATAATTCACTTCAAAGTTTAATTAATACTAATTTAAATTTAAAATATACTTCAAATAGTTTTTTTCTTGCATTTTGTATTAATTTTTTATCTCCTATTACTGCTTCTATTTTACCTATTAGAAGTATATTAAGAAAAAATATTGCAAATAGTTTAAATACAATGATTAATAAAACTTCAGGAATGAAAATTGAAATTATATCATTA
>JAEEGL014581535.1_pt1 | contig 13827 bp, 11 predicted proteins | sample 9134231 | NCBI WGS metagenome assembly JAEEGL01 (sample SAMN16246548, study PRJNA631951) | gut metagenome | biome: gut microbiome; feature: rumen; material: fiber-attached | host: Bos | place: Iran: Karaj | collected 2018-10
ATTGCTATCTTTGTCAAGATAGCAACCCTTTTCTGATGGAGACGGCGAGAGTCGAACTCGCGTCCGAAAATCCATCCATGCAACTTTCTACGGGTGTATTTCATCGTTAAAATTCCGGACGTCATAAGAGATGAACATCTTATGATGTCCGTAGCCATTTTATGCGTGACAGATACAATGGCGAAATCTCTGTTCACGGACGTCACTTAGATTATGCCGCGCAAAAGTGATGCGCTCCCTATATGGGACAAACCGAAGTCGTGACTGTCTTCGGCCGGACAGCTACCCTTAGGCAGCGAGTGCTACTTTTTCGTTAGCGTTTATTTTTAAGATAAGGCTTTTAAAGAGGATTCCTCAAACTCTACCCGCTTATCACACTTCAAAATCCCCGTCGAAACCTTTACGTCCCCACAAGAATCAATTTTAGTTATCTTTGCCTTTTTGTTTTGAATATCTGTCTATTTCTCTTCCTGCTTGAGCTTTGGCGTCAGCTTCACGCTTATCCCAAAGCTTTTTTCCTTTACAAAGACCGATTTCCATTTTTACTCTGGACCCGGAAAAATATAGTGAGAGGGGAACCAGCGTGTATCCGTCCCTTGATATCCTCATGTGAAGCTTGAGTATCTCACGCTTGTGCATAAGGAGTTTTTTGTGCCGAAGCGGATCCCGATTGAAAATATTTCCTTTTTCATATGGAGAGATGTGAACACCGACAGCAAAAAGCTCTCCATTCATTATCCTGCAAAATGAGTCTTTTAAATTTACCTGGCCGGCACGAACACTTTTAACCTCTGTTCCGAAAAGCGCCAGTCCAGCTTCATATGTTTCTTCAATGAAGTAATCATGACGAGCTTTTCTGTTCACAGCTATGATTTTGTTGCCTTTGGCATTCTGTGACATATTTTACCTCACTGATTTCTGCAATTGCACGGTATTATATCATAGTGAAATGCATTTTTACAATTAAGATGAAAACGTGTAACAATAATGAAACGATGAAGGCCTATATTTCCTGATCATTTTCGTCGACGTTGAGTATGCCCATGAGTTCAGGTCTTGATTTGTAAAGCTTTTCTTCTGAAAAGCCCTTTCCAATTACATCTTTAACCTCGGAAACTATCATGAAAGAATCAGGGTCTATTTCATGAATGAGCTTGTCAAGCTTTGCAAGTTCTCTTTTTGACATAACAGTCATGACAACATATGCCTTTTGTCTGGAGAATCCCCCGCGTGCTTCGAGAAGAGTGACTCCTCTGTCAATTTCCGAGAGAATTCTGTCGCAGATCTCGGAATTCTTGCTGCTCATTATTTTTACTTCCATTCGACTGATACCGAGATGTGAAGTTTTCTCTATAGCAAACGCAGTAATAAACAGAAGAATTATCGAGTATAAAAATTCGTCCGGAGTGTGAATGAATGCCTGAATGGAAATTATGAAGAAATCGAATATGTACATGCTGATCGATACCGGAATCTTGCAATACTTTGATACAATGACTACTGGAACATCCATACCGCCTGTGGAAGTTCCGGCACGGAATACGATTCCAAGAGATATTCCCATGATGACTCCACCGAATATCATATTTAATATGAGATTGTCGGTGATTCTGAAGTCTTTTGGAAGCACACGCTCGATTATTTCAAGAAAAATAGGATATAAAATAGAAGAAACGACAGTGGTCATGAAAAATTTTTTTCCGAGAAAAATCAGACCGAGAATCAGTGCGATAATATTAAACAGTGTAACGAACAGGGATATCGAAAATCCTGTGAAGTGGTTGACAACAAGTGCAACTCCCGTGATTCCAGTAGGCATAAGATTGGCAGGTACAATGAATAGCTCTACCGAAATAGCAAAAAGCAGATTACCCACCACCAGTGCAAAAACATTTTTGAAAATATTTTTGAAGTTGATCTTTTTCTTTTCTTTAGCCTTTTTTTCTTTATCTTTCATAAAAACCTGCCGAAAATATTATTTGCGAAAAAAAACTTGCCAGAGTTTTCCCTGACAAGTGTGGATCGAGGCTGTCGCCTAATACATGAGCAATTATATCACTGCTGACAGGCCTTTGTCAAGGAAAATATTATTGTTATAATTGTGAAAATCAACTGTATAACACCGCATAACTACAACCGTAATCTGATGTGCTGTTAGAGACTCAAAGCCGTATATTCAAAGAATCTCTCATTGAAGAAATGCTTGTGCTATGGTATAATCACAATGTTGTGTTATTTGATTATATTTAACAAACACGACACAATAAAACCTGTTCAGGTTGATTTTTCCTGTGTTTTCCCGTATAATAAAACTTACATATATGTTGTCATTTGGAGGGAACGTGAAAGAGCAGAAGGTCATATACTACAGTGATGAGCTAAACGATGAGTTTTCCTCCGATGATATAACTCCGAGAACAATCGATGAAACCTATGTTTACTGTGATGATTCCCTAAAAGGGAGACTGATTCATTTTTTTTGGTACAGAATAGTAGCTATGCCGATAGCATTTCTGTACTCTAAGATCATTCTGGGGCAAAAAACCATAGGCAAAAAGAATTTCAGAAAAGTCAAAGGCGGATACTTTTTATACGGAAATCATACCCAGCAGGTGGGAGATCCTTTTATTCCAAATATTATCAATCAGCCAAAGACCAATTACATAATTGTCCATCCGAACAATGTTTCGATGTCTGGACTGGGCAAGTACGTGGAGAAGATGGGTGCACTCCCTCTTCCTTCAAACACCAAGGCGTACCGTAATTTCCTAGGGGCAATAAAATCAAGAATTGATAAGGGGTGCGCTGTTGTCATATACCCCGAGGCACATATATGGCCTTATTATACTAAAATCAGACCGTTTGGCGATGTGTCTTTCGGATACCCGCAGAAGTTAGACAAACCGGTATTCTGTTTTACGAATACATATAGGAAAAGAAAGTTTTTCAGCAGCCCAAGGGTAGTGACGTATGTTGACGGACCTTTTTACTTAAACAGCGACCTTCCTCCGGCAGAGCAGAGAAAAGATATCAGAGACCGGGTGTATGATACGATGTGCAGCCGGGCAGAGAAGTCAGATGTAGAATATATAAAATACATTAAAAGAGAACAATAAAATGGTAAATATTCTTTTTTGCGGAAATGACAAGGTCTTTGACGGAATGCTCACCTGTTCGCTTTCCATCGTCAAAAGGACAGAGTCAAGAGAGCCCTTTGCTTTTTATGTTTTCACTATGGATGTATCACATATAGATCCGAAATATGTTCCTGTCACGGATGCTCAGATAGATTTCTATGAAAACATAATGAAATCATATAACAAGGACAATAAAGTCATCAAAATAGATGTTACAAAAGAATATCATGACGCTTTTGACGGATGTCCTAATGAAAGCGCATACTGTTCTCCATATACTTTGATCAGGCTTCTCGCTGACAAGGTAGACGGAATGCCGGATAAACTGCTGTATCTTGATGCCGACATCATGTTTAACCGCGATATACATCTGCTTTACGACATAGATGTTTCCGAATACGAATACGCCGCAGCACGGGACCACTACGGAAAGTATCTGTTAAGACCGGATTATATAAACGCAGGAGTCCTTCTTTTCAACATGGTCAAAATGAAAGAAAACCATGTCTTCGAAAAAGCAGTCGACCAACTGAGAAACAAAAAGCTTCTGTTTGCGGATCAGAGCGCATTGTTCAGATCCACGAGCAAGAAGAAAATGCTTCCGCAAAGATTCAATGACCAAAAGTTTTTACATAAGCACACGGTTGTAAGGCATTTTTCCAAGAGACTTTTCTGGCTGCCTTACCCGCATACTGAAAACATAAAACAGTGGGATGTCAGCAAGGTCCATAAAAAATTCAGATATTATGTTTTTGATGATATCCTTTATGAGTACATTTATCAGAGAGAAAAATTCAAACGCGAGGAACACCGATGAACAAACCCATTATTCCTATTTTTTACGCCTGCGATGACGGATATGTAAAGTTTGTTACCGTATCACTTTATTCGATGATGCAAAACGCATCCAAAGACTATCATTATAATATTCATATACTGCACAATTCGGTCAAACCCGCTACACAGAAGCAGATTAAAAAGATTGAGAATGATAATTTTTCAATTTCCTTTATTGACGTTTCCGAATTTCTCGGAAAGATAGTCAACAGACTTCCGATTCGTGATTACTATAACATGACCACATATTTCAGGTTCTTTATTGCGGAAATGTTTCCTGAATATGACAAGGCAATATATATCGACGGCGATACGATAGTGCAGGGTGACATCTCAAAACTGTATAACACAAATATCAGGGACGCATATGTCGGCGCGTGCCACGATCAGGCATTTGTTCAGGTAGATCTTTTTGGACAGTATCCCGAGAAGGTTGTGGGTATTTCGAGATACAATTACCTTCAGGCAGGTGTCCTGCTTATAAACTGCGACATGTTCAGGATGAAATTTGTCCTTGATAAGTTCATCGAATATCTTCACACATACTGCTTTATTGTAACCCAGGATGAAGATTATCTTAATGTTATATGCAAGGATCACATTTACTGGCTTGACTTACGCTGGAATACAACCGTGTTCGGAGAAGTCCCTTATCCAATCGAAGAAGCATTTGTGATTCATTACAATATGACAAGCAAGCCGTGGCATTACAGGGATTGCAAATACGGGGATGTTTTCTGGAAATACGCAGAAAAAACACCTGCATACCCCGAACTGATAAAAGAACTTGAATCATATACCGATGAACAGCGTGAGCGTGATTCTCATATTGAAGACAATCTGGTTCCGCTTGTGTTAGGCGAAATAAACAGAGAGGATAACTTTGTTAAAATGCTTAACAAGGAGAAAAGAGCAAAGGACAGGGTAGACGTTCTTGCAAAAATCGAGGAATATGAAAAGGCTGGAAGGTTTGACGAAGATGTGGAAGCCGATCCTCCAGGACGCGAGCTGTTCCCTGATGAGATAGATTATTATCACAAAGGGATAGGAGAATGGATGAAATCAAAGGCGGCATTTATGCTGGCCAGAAGATATGTTAATTCTCTGATAGATGAGAAAAAGCTCATTATAAAGGAATATGTCGGAATTGAAAACTTTAAGAACCTGAAATCAGGGGCTGTAATTACATGCAACCATTTTCATGCTTTTGACAGTTTTGCAATGCAGCTGGCATATGAGGCTGCTGAACAGCCTAAAAGACAGTTTTACAGAGTTATAAAGGAAGGTAACTATACTTCCTTCCCGGGATTCTACGGCTTTTTGATGAGGCACTGCAATACATTGCCCTTGTCGTCGAATCACACTACTCTCAAAAAATTCATGAAAGCCACAGATGATCTTCTGAGAGAGGGAAACTTCATTCTGATCTATCCGGAACAGAGCATGTGGTGGAATTACCGCAAGCCAAAACCGCTTAAGAGCGGAGCATACACGATTGCAGCCAAAGCCAATGTTCCTGTCCTGCCATGCTTTATAACTATGCAGGATTCAGACATAGTCGGTGAAGACGGATATTTTATCCAGGAATATACGGTTCATGTGGGTGAACCCATCTATCCTGACGAATCTCTTTCATATCGCGATAAAGTCAACAAGATGATGGAAGAGAACTCCAGAGTATGGAAGGAAATATACGAAACCACATATCATATTCCGCTGCAGTACCTGTGTGATCAGAAATAATTGAAACCGACAGCCTTTGAGCAGAATCGCTTGTGCTCAAAGGCTGTTATTGTTTTTTGTCGTCTCAGATAACTGAAATATATCAAATCATCAAAAAATCCGCAGTCATGTTGATTGTTTATACGTAATTGATGTATAATAATACAAATAATGTTTTGAATGAAGGAAAAGGCAAAGGCCGAGTTTGGTGAACATGAAAATCAAGGATATTTTAATGAAAGATGGATTTTCCATTTCTTTCGAGGTTTTTCCTCCTAAAACCGAATACGCGTTTGAAAGTGTAAAAAATGCCGTACATGATATATCAAAACTCAAACCTGCATTTATAAGCGTGACTTACGGAGCAGGTGGGGGGACAAGCAGATATACTCTTGACATAGCAAGAAAAATCATGAAAGAATACGGTGTGCCGTCTCTTGCGCACCTTACATGTGTTTCATCAAGCAGAGAATCGGTCAGGGAGAAAATCAGGGAATTTAAGGAATCCGGCATAGAGAACATAATGGCTCTGAGGGGTGACCTTACTCCCGAGCTCGAAAAGGGCGACAGATCAAAATGGGATTACAGACATGCGACGGATCTTATAGCCGATATAAGAGATATTTGTTCTGACATGTGCATAGGCGGGGCATGCTACCCTGAGGTGCATCCCGAGAGCCTGAATCAGGAAGAAGATATCGCATTTCTGAAAGCGAAAGTAGATGCAGGCTGTGATTTTCTGACGACACAGATGTTCTTTGACAACAATCTTTTCTTCAACTTCATGTATAAGATAAGAGAAGCGGGAATTAATGTTCCCATAATGCCGGGAATAATGCCGATAACAAGCGCAAAACAAGTGGAAAGAGCCATAAAACTGTCGGGATCTTTCATGCCTCAGAGGTTTAAAACTCTTGTTGACAAATTCGGATATTCAGATGAAACCATGATGCAGGCAGGAATAATTTACGCAACTGATCAGATTATAGACCTGTATGCCAATGGGATTAAGAATGTTCATGTTTACTCAATGAATAAACCGGAAGTTGCCGAAAAGATCATGAGCAATATTTCAACTATTATAAAATGAGCGGCATTATATATCTAAAAGAGTACGCCTCACTGCCACCGGTAGATATAGTAGAGCTTTTCAGATACTCGGGACTCGGAAAGAGCGAACCCTCAGAAGTGTTCTTATCCGAGGTAGATGAAATAATCAAAGATGCGGAAGGTAAACTGACATTCAAGATCTGCTATCGTTTGGTTGATATTGATTATTCCGATAACTGCATTACGCTTGAAAACCTCAGATCGGACTCCGGACTTCTTAAAAGAAGGCTGAAAAACTCGTCAAAGGCTATAGTGTTCGCGGCGACGGTCGGAATGTGGATTGACAGAAAGATCATCAGATACGGAAGCGTTTCTCCCCTGAAGTCACTGATATATGAGGCTCTCGGAAACGAACGTATTGAGGCACTTTGCGACGAATTCGAAAATGATATGCGCAAAAAATATCAATATACAACAGACAGGTTCAGTCCGGGATACGGAGATTTTGATATAGGATATCAGAGGGATATATTCAGGATGCTTGACTGTCAGAGGAAAATAGGGCTGACACTCAACGAAAGCCTGATGATGTCTCCGAGCAAATCGGTCACTGCCATTATGGGTATCGGAAGATGCGGGGATGACGGTGAAAAAACGGGAAAGTGCGAGGGATGCAGTCTGTTGAACTGCACATACAGAATAAATGGCTGATATAAAAAAACTGACTGACGATGCAATTGAGTATATAAGAAATCTTTTTTCTGACAACAGCGACGGTCATGATTTTGACCACTCAATGAGAGTATATGCCAATGCTGTCAGAATTGCAGAGTATCATAAAGACAGCAATATTTTGATTGTTTCTATGGCATCCCTTTTGCACGATGCAGATGATTACAAAAATTTTGATACAAAGAATAACGAAAATGCCAGAAGGTTTCTGAGCTCGGAATCTCTTCCCGAGGACGAGATCAACAGGATATGCGAAGTGATCAACTCCGTTTCATTCAGCAAAAACAAAGGAAAGATCCCCTCGTCCGTGGAAGGTAAAATAGTACAGGATGCAGACAGACTGGATGCAGTAGGAGCAGTGGGAATAGCGAGAACATTCGCCTATGGCGGGAAGCATGGCCGCACGATCTCTGACTCCGTCAATCATTTTCATGAAAAGCTTCTAACTCTTCGTGATAAAATGAACACGGCAGAAGGCAAAGCTGAAGCAGAGCGCAGGCATGAATACTTAAAAGGTTTCTTAGAAGAACTGAGAACGGAAACAGAATGGTCGGAACATAATAATGTTCAGGAGGCGGACTTTGAACATTAAGGAATATATTAAGAATAATATCGTTTTACTTGACGGGGGAATGGGGACACTGCTTCAGGAGAGAGGACTCGGATCAGGCGAATTTCCGGAACTGTGGAATATCACACACCCCTCGGATATTACTGAAATTCACACTGAATATTATAATGCCGGTAGCAATATAGTTCTTACAAATACTTTCGGAGCAAACAGACTGAAATTTGATTCTGAAACTCTTGATAAAATCGTTTGTTCTGCGGTAGGCAATGCAAAAGAAGCAAAAAAGAGATCTCAAGGCAGACAGGAAAAATACATCGCTCTTGATATAGGTCCGACAGGCAAGCTTCTTGCTCCATTCGGTGATTTGGACTTTGAAGAAGCCGTAAGCGTTTTCAGTGAGACAGTCAGAGCAGGAGTCAAGTACGGAGTGGATCTGATTTTTATTGAAACCATGAACGACTCATATGAAACCAAAGCTGCTCTCCTAGCAGCAAAGGAAAACTCAAATCTGCCTGTATTTGTAACGAACGCATACGGGAGCGACGGGAAACTCATGACCGGAGCTGATCCACACAGCATGGTTGCAATGCTTGAGGGGATGGGAGCAGATGCTATCGGCGTCAACTGCTCATTCGGCCCTGATGCACTGGAACCTGTAGTAAGAGAATATCTTAAATATGCGTCTGTTCCCGTGATATTCAAACCGAATGCGGGAATGCCCAAGGTGGAAAACGGGAAAACCGTATATGATGTCATGCCGGATAAGTTTTCCGAGTCTGTAGCAGGCATGATGCAGATGGGAATTAAAGTTGCAGGCGGATGCTGCGGCACGACACCTGAATATATAAGAGCTCTTGCCTGTATCAAAAACGGAATATGTCCGTCAGACAATAAAAGCAAATGTGAAACGGTCATTTCATCATATACTCATGCGGTCTCATTCGGTGATAAACCGCTACTTATCGGAGAGAGAATTAATCCTACCGGAAAAAAGGCTTTTAAAGAGGCTATCAGAAACAACGACATCGGATATATACTCAAGGAAGGCATCAGGCAGCAGGAATGCGGCGTCGATGTTCTTGATGTCAATGTAGGACTGCCGGAGATCGATGAAGTCGGATTTCTCACCCGTGCCGTTTGTGAACTCCAGTCGGTGTGTGACCTGCCGCTCCAGATAGATACCGCAAACTATTCTGCAATGGAATCCGCAGTCAGGCGGTATAACGGAAAGCCGCTTATCAATTCGGTCAACGGAAAAGAAGAGTCAATGAGGAGTATTTTCCCGATAGCCAGAAAATACGGCGGAGTAGTAATAGCCCTGACTTTGGATGAAAACGGCATCCCGGATACATCCGAGGAAAGAGTTGAGATCGCAAAAAAAATACTCAAAACCGCATCAGATTACGGAATTGAGAAAAAAGACATCATATTCGATCCGCTAGCACTTACGGTGAGCGCAGACAAAAATGCTGCCGGTGTTACGCTTCGTACGGTTGAGGCCATTAGGAAGGACCTTGGATGTCATACATCCCTCGGAATTTCCAATGTTTCATTCGGCCTTCCGGTAAGAGACATGATAAATGCCACATATTTTACGATGGCTTTGACAAAAGGACTTTCGGCAGCAATAATGAATCCGTATTCGAACGAAATGATGAAAGCATACAGAACCTATATGGTATTGGCGGGTCTCGATGATAACTGTGAGAAATATATCGGATTCGCCTCCTCAGTTCAGCTTTCTGCCGTTACGGAGCCGGTAAAGACAGAGAATGCAAACGGCAATTCAGCTGAAGGATTGTACGACGCAATAACAAAGGGAATGAAATCAGAGGCTGCAGCCACCACGGAACAGCTTGTTCTGATAACTGATCCTCTGGAAATAGTTCAGTCAGACATTATCCCGGCACTTGACTCGGTAGGCAAGGGATTTGAAGACAAAAAGATATTTCTTCCACAGCTGCTTATGAGTGCGGAAGCTGCAAAAGCCGCATTTGAAGTGATAAAAAGGGAAATGCTTAAATCGTCAGACAATGATGCTGCCGGTAAAATGGATTTTGTTATAGCAACTGTGCGCGGAGATATCCATGACATAGGGAAAAACATAGTCAAGCTGCTGCTTGAAAATTATGGATTCAGGGTCACGGATCTCGGACGTGACGTGAAGCCAGAGGTAATAGTCGAAACCGCCAAAAAGCTTCATGCACCGGTTGTCGGGCTGTCGGCACTCATGACCACAACTGTTCCGGCAATGGCGGAAACCATAAGGCTGATAAAAAAAGAAGCACCCTGGTGCAAAGTCGTCGTCGGCGGCGCAGTCCTCACACAGGAATATGCAGACTCGATCGGTGCTGACAAATATGCAAGAGATGCTATGGAGACAGTAAGATATGCTGAACAAATAGAGTCTCTTATGAAACAAAAAAAAGGCGGTTAACGCCTTTTTTGTTTTTATCAGAATTTTCCGCCGTGTCCACCGTGTGATACACCGGATGAGCTCGAATGGAAACTGCTGCCTCCACCGTGAGAACCGCTGCTTCTCTCTGTTTCTCGCCTTACTTTGGAAACGGTGCTGTACAGATATGTATCATTGCTGTCGTAAATGTTGAGACTGTCATTGACAACATAATTGTGTGCAGCTGTCTGAGTTCTGACTGTCTTGAGCTTTCCTTTCATGGTTCCGACTGCTATGAATGATATTATGAAACCAGCGATAAGTGAAAACACTATCATTCCGATGGATGGAGTTGCATTTCTAGTGCCGCTGTTTTCTGTGTAATAATTATAGTTAGAACTGTCAGGCCCAAAATACGGGTCGTGATTGCCTTCATCATTATCGTACGGAGTGCCGTTTTCTCCGAGTGTCAGATAGCCGTCAACCATCTCGGCATATTTGTGAAATCCTGCGTAATACCCATTATTATGAAGTTCGTCCAGAAAATCATCTTCGATCTGATAAAGTGCGGCGTCAGTTACATATCTGAGGCCGTTGCCGGCTGTTGTGATCCACCAGTCGCGTTCGGTCATATCAAGAACAAGCATGACTCCGTTTTCCGTACCGTTGTACCCATAGCCGTTGTTGTCGAAGAAATCTTCCGCCCATGAAACTATGTGATATGGCACACTGTTCTTAACAATTACTGATACAGTGCATTCGTGCCTGTCGCTTATCTCCTCGCAGTATGCAAGAAGGGAAGCGGCTTCTTCCTCTGAAAGAACGCCATATTCGTCAATAACGAGAGTAGGATAATTCGCTCCGAACACCAGTATGGTAAGGGAAACTGCAAGAATGAGTGAAATAAATATCGATACCAGTTTTTTCGTCATTTTCCTCACCCCCTAAAATATACCGAAGTACTTGAGAGCCCAGGCAATTCCGAAAATGGCAGCGCTGGAGATAAGACCTATAAGGAACGTCATCCAGGTTGCTTTGCCTTTATCGACCGGAAGGTCTCCTACAAATTTACCTGTCTGTCCGTTCATTGCAAAGGAGTATTGCTGTCCGTTCCAGGTCGTGTTGAGAAACCAAACTGGATAAAGCGCATATTTCGCTATTCCGTTTGAGAAATTCACGCTGCTGCTCTGAGGCAATACGCTTTCGTAGCCTACTACAGTTGAGGCAAATGCCGTTTCAGTAGATCTTTTAATTCTTTCATTTGCTATGTCTATGCAGGCATCAAGATCAACATCGTATTTATCAGCGAAGTATCCTGCAAGATATGCAGTTTGAAAGTCTACTGCATCCGACATGTTGAACGGTTCGATAGACTGCATGAGATTATCGGCTATTTTTGCGGAGCCGTCAACGGGTACACTGTCAAAGGAAAGACTTCCTGCCCTGTATACTGAATAATGAGATGTTTCGGTATATATATAGTTTCTGTCACTCCAGGTCCTCGATTTGGTTGCCGCATAATTTATGTTCGCATTCGCATCGGTGCTGAAAAGCCAGAAGGGTACATACATGCCTTTGATTTCATTAATGTGATTCTCGTCCTTGAATATTTTAGGCAGCAGCCGCTTTCCGGTCAGATGCTTTTTTAGTCCCTGAATGGCAGCTTCTTTATTGAGCCTGAACGGGATGATGTAGTCAGGCTTCAGATCTCCCGCAAGCATGTTGGTCATAACCACAGGGTTGCCGCAATAAGGACATGAAGTTGCTGCTGTGTTGAGATCACCGATTATGGTTCCTCCACAGGAATTACACACGTAAACACGCATGTTTTCCTGTTCTCCCTCACTCCACTCCGAGCCGGCGTTACTGCTGTCCCAATGCATGGTTTCTTCGGCTGTGTTATTTAATACCTGGTCATAGTTCTGAAGTGTCTCCACATCGAACTCAGTGTCACAGTAGGGACATTTCATTTTTTGAAGTGTACTGTCGAATGAAATGGCTCCTCCGCAGCAAGGGCATTTGTATTCTAGAAGATTAGACAATTTAGTACTCCTTACTTAGGTTCCTTTTCGGAATTCAAATAAATAGGTGATGTCTTCTTATATAACTACCCGGAACCATCAGGCACCGGGTAGCAAAACATATGATGTGAATGAGCGATTAGAACTTGTTACCGCACTCAGGGCAGAATTTGGGAGGATTTGCAGGATCATCCACAACCCATCCGCATTTTGCGCATTTTGCGGGTTCTGCATTTTCAGGTCTCTTGTGACCGCATTCCTGGCAGAATTTTCCGGTGTTTTCGGTTCCGCATTCAGGGCAGAACCATGTGTCGGCTTTAGGAGCTACCGGCTGTTTTGCACCGCATTCCTGGCAGAACTTTCCTGTGTTTACTGTTCCGCATTCAGGACATGTCCAGCCGTTCGGAGCCGGCTGCTGAGGAGCAGGGTTGTTTGCTGCCTGCTGCTGTCCCATCTGGAAGAGTGACTGAGCATTGATGGCGCCGCCTGCATTCTGTGCCATTCCAAGGCCTATAAATCCATTCATTGCTCCGTTGGGATTCTTGGCTGCATCTCTCATTGCATCTGCATTTGCACTGACCATTGTAGCAGCGGCCATAGTAGGATCTCTCATCATAGCTGTCTTCTGAGCTGTCTTGATGAGTTCTGCATCTTCTTCGGAAAGTGTGATAGGATTAAGTGCAACCGATATAACGGAAAGTCCGCGGAGCTCTCCCCATTTCTGGGTGAGTTCTTCATTCATCAGGTTAGCAAGTTCTTCAGCATGTGCGGGAAGATCGCTAGGACGCAGGCCCTGTGTCGAAAGCTTTCCGAAAGCAGGCTGAAGCGCGCTGATGAACTCTGTCTTCAGCTGTGAATCAAGAAGATCGCGAGTATATGCTGATTCAACGTTTCCTGCTACGTTGGTGTAGAACAGGAGCGGATTGGTGATCTTATATGAATATATACCGGAGCAGCGTACTGCAAGGTCTATATCGAGGCCTATATTTCTGTCTACTATTCTGAAAGGAATCGGATTAGGCGTTCCGAATTTGTTGTCGGTAAGTTCTTTTGTATTGAAGTAGTAAACTCTCTGAACTTTACCCGGCTCTCCTCCGTATGTGAACCTTTCCCACATGTCCTTGAATGTGGCAACGATGGATTCACCGAAATTTCCGGCAAAAATGCTCGGGGAAGTAGATGTGTCATATGTGAAATTACCCGGTTCTGCACAGAATTCCACTATCTTACCCTGGTCAACGATGATCATGCACTGGCCATCTGCGACAGATATGCCTGAACCATTTGAAATGATGTTATCGCTGCCTTTTTTGCCTCCGGCTTTTTTCTGTCCTCTTACAAGAAGGGTATGTGAATCTAATG
>JAEEGL014913686.1_pt1 | contig 13827 bp, 12 predicted proteins | sample 9134231 | NCBI WGS metagenome assembly JAEEGL01 (sample SAMN16246548, study PRJNA631951) | gut metagenome | biome: gut microbiome; feature: rumen; material: fiber-attached | host: Bos | place: Iran: Karaj | collected 2018-10
AGTGGTCGAAGTACTACCAGACGTTAACCTACGAAACCTTCTACAATGCCTATTATAATGAAAGCGAAGCAGGTTAAAAAAGAACAAACACAGAGATTTACAGGGAAGAAATAATTAAGAAATTTTACTGTCCAATGTCGGGCAAAAGGATGACGATTTGTTTTTTACTTGTGCATTGATTGAACATATTTCAAGAAAGACAAAAAATTTCAGAGCTGAGGTGGTTAAACGGCTGGGCAGAGACAGGATCAGCAAAATTTACGAACTTGCCGATGTCTATCATTGTGACAATTTTGACAGAGTCTGCGATGAGTTCATAGAAGCTGCCGGAATTGAAACAGGAACATTTGACAATGTAGCTGACTGTTGCTACACGGTGCCTTCGTACTGGGATATTGCAAAGGTTTACGGACGTCTGATAAAAATGGTTGCTGATGGGGAAATGCTTGAAGCAGTTGATGCTCTGATCGATATTTACACATCTTTCGTCAGTCCTAAAATTGATGACTACAACAGCAACTTTTACTATGAAAATCCGAATTATATTTTTGACTGCTACAAGGCTAAAATGATGCTGTAGTTTATTTGAAAGATGTGTTCGGTACTCTTTGGATTAGGCGTTTAATCCTTTTCCAACCTATTTATGAGAGGAGACATTATGAATATTGAGTGTAAGCGGAAAATCATCCAAATTGAATTTCACTCATGCCTGCAGATACTGCAAAAGTAAAGCTCCTTCAAAAACACAGCAGTGACAAAAGGCGAGAGAATTAAAAAAAACAGAAATCTATTTTAGTCAGTGGGTAGACGTGTATTACAAACAAAAACTATTTCACAAGAAATTTTTTTGAAAAATTAGTGATAATTGTCACTAAAAAATTGAAGTCGATAACACATGAAGGGAATTCTGCTGTTTCGCTGATTTAGAGATAAAAAAGGGGCGGATATCAAAATCCACCCCTTAAATTTTCGGAGTAAAAACGCTTAATTAAATTGTAAACTTGGCAGCCGAATCAGCCATTTCATTGGAAAGTTTGGCCATTGAAGAAGCCGACTCAACTGTATCGGATGCGTTGGTTGAAACCTCCTTGGTAAGATCCGCCATCTTCTGAAGATTCTGGGACATATCGTTGGAGGTAGCTGTCTGCTGCTCGGTGGCTACGGCAATCTGGTTAATCTGATTGTTGACATCGTTAACCTGATTGATGATGGTGTCAAGCCAGTGTTCAAGCTGCTCTGTTTCGCTGGCAATTTCCTCCATCTGGCTTACAGTCTCACCGATGGACGTGCTGGCGAAGGATACTTCATCCTGGACAGCCTTGATCATCTTGTTGATTTCCTGTGTTGACTGGGCGGTACGGTTTGCCAGTGCTCTTACTTCGTCAGATACAACGGCGAATCCGCGTCCGTGCTCACCGGCTCGGGCTGCTTCAATTGCGGCATTCAGAGCAAGCAGGTTGGTCTGGTTTGCTATATCCTGAATTGTTGCGATGATTGCATCAATCTGTTTGGTTTCATCACCAAGCTTGGCAATAATGCTGGCATCCTCTTCAGTCTTCTTGGAATGCTCTCTGATCTTGGATACTGTGGAGCGTACTGTTTCGATACTGTTGAGGGTTGTTTCCTTGGTCTGTTCCGAGGCCATGGCTGCGGAGTTGCAGTTGTTGGCAATTTCCTTTGATGTTGCCGCCATTTCCTCACTGGCTGCACTTACAGTGAGAGTCTGGTTGAGGATCTGGGCGGTTGAATCAGAAATGGACTTGTTTGCATACTGCAGTTCCTCTGCAGAAGAGGATATTGTTTCGGAGTGGGAGGACATATCGGAAATAATGCCTCTCAGGTGTTCAACCATTGTGGAGATGGATGATGCCAGAACACCGATTTCATCAGTGCTGTCAGCTTTTACCACGACTGACAGATCACCATCTGCAACCTTATTGGCAGCTTCTGCAAGTTTTGTTGTTCTTGCGCTGATGGACTTTGACAGAATGGTGGTAAAGATAATTGCAAGAGTAATGTTCAGAATGGTGAAGAAAATGATAGGACCGCTCCCTGCCTTGTCTTCAACCGTCTTTCTTATATTCTGGGATATTTTGTCCTGATTTTTGATCATCTGCTCAACAGCACTGTCTACATCGTTGCCGATTTTGAGCATATCATCCTTTGTGTAGCGCAGAATTTCGGTCTGCTTTGCCTCTTTGGTTTTTGCTGTGTCGGCGCATATGTTGCGGATGTGATCATATGAACTCAGGTAGTGACCGAGATTTGTCTCAACCTTGTTAAGAAGATCGTCGCTGGCATTACCTCTTAAATTCTTTACATGCTCTTTGACATTCTTGGCGACATTGTCGATTTTTCCGTTGTATTCCTGCAGATCTGCCTGCTCGCATGATGAGAGACGCATACCGTAGATACGCATGGAACGGAACTCTGCCTTAAGATTGTTGATTGGAATAATTACATTGTCAGCATGATCGGTAAGAGTGTCGACCTGCACAGCAGTATCCTTGAGCGCACTGACGCACATGACACCCTGAATTATTCCAAGAATAATTACAACAGCAAAGCAGATAAGGATCTTCGTCCTTATCTTAAGATTTGGAAAAAAAGACATAGCTACCGCCTAATTTCTATTACTCTTAGTTCAAAAAATATAGTCATCATTAATCAACAGCTCTTAACTGTCCTGTTGGAAAACTCATTTGATTGCACAACATTGTCTCAGAGCAGAGAATCCGGAAACAGGAAGCGTATGAACCTGTATTTTCAGAGTATTTTACTAACATAATCTTATGTCAAATAAGATTTATATGTTTGTAAAAACTTTGTGACATCCTTTTGATTATTAGGAGTTTCCCTGAAACTACGGGTGCTCTTATAGAGTTATGTTTATCAGCAGGACAATCAGAATCTTCAGAGTTGCTTAAAACAAATGAAAATAAAAAACGAGACAGATCAAAAGGTGCCAAAAACAAAAAGACTCTCGAGCGTGAAGAAAACCCACTGCCGAAGGTGTAATATCTACTCCTAATAAACAAAAGTCCGGCAGACCTAAAGGCTCACAGAACAAAATAAAATGGCGGATGTTCAAACTGACCAGCATTTCGAGGACTCGCAAAAGGCTGAAATGACTGGATTATGAATAGTGATATGCGTTGGCATTCAAAATCGCTGTCACTATTTCCAAACAGATTCACCGCAGTGGTCAACGTCGTACTATTCATTGAAGCGAGCGGGGGCATGAATTAAAATTTGTGCTTAGAAAATATATCCAGGAAGTTAAGGTTAGGAATCAATCCTGATAAAAACGAACCGAAAGTATGCCCGCTCTGTGGCAGAATCTACACCGGGCATCCGGATCTTTCACGAAAAGACAACTCCACGCCAATCTGCCCCGAATGCGGTACCAGAGGGCGTTTGAGGCTGTCGGGATTAGCAAAGAAAATCAGGACGAAATCCTCGAAATCATCCATGAAAAACTCGGTGAAAACCAATTCTGATAAAGGGGTAAACCGAACAGTTGGAGGTCGAAACAGACCTACTTTTCTCATCTAATTATTTGATTTTTCTTCTAAAATAAAGCAAAATTAGAAGAAAAACAATTAAATAAGAAGAAAGGATGAATGATGAGAACGTTTGATTACAGCCCACTGGAACAAAAACAATGGGGAACGGATATCCTTAATCTGGTGGCCAGAATTCATGAATGTAAGGGCCGACAGGACTTATTTGTCAGACAGAAACGCGTAGAGCTTGATCGACTGGTGGAAATTGCCAAAATTCAAAGTACAGAGGCGTCAAACAAGATTGAAGGAATTGTCACTACCGGTACCAGAATGAAGCAGCTTTTCGAGGAGAAAACCACCCCGCGCAACCGTGATGAAGACGAAATAATGGGCTATCGTGATGTGCTGAATACTATACATGAAAGCCATGATTTCATCCCCATCCGTCCTTCATATATTCTGCAGCTTCACAAAGATCTTCTTGCTAAAGCTGGATTATCCTACGGCGGGCATTTTAAAAACGTACAGAACTACATAAGTGAAACACGGGCCGATGGCACGGTGTTTACCAGATTTACGCCTGTTGAACCGTTTTGCACCCCGGACGCCGTGGAAAATCTTTGTCATGCCTATGAGCAGGCTATTTCCGGAGAAAGAATAGATGCCCTGATCCTGATCCCTTCATTTATCATTGATTTTCTGTGCATTCATCCGTTTAACGACGGGAACGGCAGAATGAGCAGACTTCTTACTCTGCTTCTGCTTTATAAAAGCGGTTATGAAGTCGGTAAATACATAAGTATCGAACGGCAGATAGAATTAACAAAGGACCGGTATTATGAAACTCTTGAACTGTCTGACGCAGACTGGCATGAAGGCAGAAATGATCCTACTCCGTTCATCAGATATATGCTGAAGGTAATTCTTGCCTGCTATACTGAATTTGAAAAACGTGTCTGTATTATGAATGACTGCGGTTCAAGAAGTCTCGCCTACGACATAGTGAAGAATTATGTAAAGAGTAAAATAGGAAAAATTACTGCAACGGATGTTGCTGCCAATTGTCCTAAACTTGCAAAATCCTCGGTGTTGAAGGAGATAAAAAGGTTGACAGAAGAAGGCATCCTGATAAAACAGGAAAGTGGCAGAAACACCTACTACATACGTTCAGACAGTAAATAAAATCACTTGTTTTTGATAACTAAGAGGGGACGATTTGTCTCCCTTTTTCTTACTTTTTTATGCAGAACCAAAATTTCCTCTGAGGGAATGCCTGCAACCCTCTGATCTCCTGAATCTGTGTTAACTTACCTCTGCATTTATAACCGGATCAGCGGGGTGGTCATGGATCCCTCAGTATATTTCAGAAAACTTTCTTTTTTCCTTTTTCTCTGCTTTTCAAAGTCATATCCCTGTTCGGTTTACTGCTGTCCTTTTGTATCAGCTAATCTTTATTGTCATCCCCGTTCTTATTTTCATCCGCATCAGCATCAGCATCCTTTTCAGATTCCCAATTCACATCTGTCTACGTCCCCGTTTCGGATTTGTTATTCATATCTTCATTCGTTCCTGTCTCCGGCGATCCGGAATTCACTCTCATTCCGGAATACGATTCCAGTTCTGTTCCTGACATCTGTTCTTATCTGTCTTCCCGTGTTTCCTGTATCTGCAACTGAAGATCTGCAGTCATCAGGTTCCGGGATCAGCAGTCTTCATACATCTTCAGATACCTCCGTCCGGGAGCATTCAGCATTATCAGAACTGCGGACATCAGAAAAGAGCAGGATCGGGGATGGGAACCGGCCTCATGCAAATATGGGTGTGACCGATCCTGAGGGATACTGGGGACGCAAGGCTGAGGGCTGGTTCTTTTATGGTGATCCGCGTATGACGGAAAACGGCCGTGAAGAGAATAATGGAGGAAACAAAGAAGGTGACGATGATTCGTGGAAGAAGAGTGCAGCATATCATCCCGAGCGCATTCCTCTTACCACAGCCTGGCTCCGGATCAATCTTCCCCGCTACCTGGATCTGGCCATAGACAACCCCACTTCTCAAAATGTTCTGGCCTACCTGTATCTGCAGCGTCTTGTTCTGGATCGCTCCCAGAGGTTTTCAGATGCGGTCAGAGAGGCGGTTACAGGAAATCCTCTTCTTGATGAAGTCTCAAGACGTCCTGTAGCCTCTTTCGGTGCCGCCATCCAGGATCATGAAGCATCCCTTGCCAGAGAAACTCTCCTCAGGGATCTGAAGGACAGACTCAGTCTGATTTATGTATTTGATCCCGGAGATGCCGGATCAGCTCAGTTTTCCAGAATAATCGGCTCAATTAAGGATGAATACGGCATTTATGTCAGAGCGGCGAAAACAGGCAGCGGTGAAGACACCAGTGGATTTTTCACCGATGCGGCTTTCGGCGGGCATCTGCCAGATTCCCTCGGAATTGCCGTTCTTCCGGCGGTTTATGTCTACAGCGGGAGTACCGGAATGATCCCGCTTGTGCAGGGATATATATCCAGTCCGGAGCTGCTTGATCGGCTTCTTCTTGTGTCACATCGGGAGGGGATTGTTTCAGATCAGGAATACGCAGCTGCTTTTCCGGTGAGATCTTCTTCCGGAGCGGATCTTCCGCCGGAATTTGCAACTGTTGGAACCGAGGCTCTGGTGCAGCCTTCGGATCTTGTGAAATACTTTGAGGGAAAATATGAGACTAAAAGGAATATTTCTTCTTCTGATGATTCTGACAGGTAGTCATGCGGAGGCAGGACTGATATCCGAGCAGACAGATCGTATGTTTGACGAAATGATCTCAAACCGCACATCGGGAGGATACTACAGATCATCACGCCGTGGTGTTCTTTCCGGCGGGAGTATTATGACAAGATCCAGGATCCTTGATCTCAGTCTCATCTCCTTTGCTCCGCCTCACATCAATGCCGGATGCGGCGGAATTGACATCTTCGCAGGATCCTTTTCCTTCATCAATTCAGAGCAGCTGATCCAGCTGATGCGATCCATTGCCGCCAATGCGGCTGGCTATGCCTTTGCCCTGGCTCTCGGGGAGATGTCCCCTGAAATCCTGTCGGTTATAGAATGGCTGCAGGGCATTGTGAACAGGCTGAATCTGTCACAGCTCAATTCATGTCAACTGGCCCAGGGACTGGTGAATGATGTGACCGGCGGGATCTGGTCCCAGACCAACCGTGCGAGAACCTCCGCCAGCGTGGTGGGTTCCCTTTCAGGATGGTACAGCGACTATCTTGATGCCATGCATCAGTCGGGCAGGGGAAATGTCCTGTCAAATCTAAAGCGCAACAATGCGGAGGCCTTCAACCAGGTTGTCGCCGGCAACGTGATTTACCAGGCCCTGAGCAGAAGCGGTGTGGTAGATGCCTTCGGCTACGGCGACCGGAAGACAGGAATCGAGGAGCTGATGTCGGTTACGGGAACTCTCATAGTAGATCTGGCAGGATCCGGAGCAGAAGGGGACTCATCCGAGGAGCAGCTTGTTTTTACCGAAAAGCCTCCGCTGATCGATTTCAATGATCTCATGTCAGCGGGTGATGATTTCAGAGAAACCGTCTACACCTGCAGAGACAGTGACTGTCTTCAGGTTGATACGGTAAGACGTAGTCCCGGCGGCTTTGTAAACATGACCGGACGTATTGAGAAGCAGCTGTGCGGTGCCGCGCTGGACGGCGGACGGGATTCTGTGATCTGGAAATACACCCATGGGGCAGATCCTGATGCGGAACTGACAGATGCCCAGAAAGCTCTTCTCGACAGTTCCTCAGTGCTTGCCACCGCGGTTCATGATCTCGGTTTAAGCGGCAGCACCGAACTTCTTCACTCCTTTATTCATGACTACTCGAAAATTCTGAGTGCCATGGCAGTTCATGAGATTCTGTCTGAGATCTTCAGAGCCTCCAGGATTTCTCTCGGACAGTCCACCAGTCGCAATGTAACCAGAGCCCTTAATGTGCTGAGCAGATCCGAGGATAATTTTAACCGTCAGTATCGGGAGTTTTTGCGACATAACGGCGGAACTCTTGAAATTGAAAGAAGGCTGGAGAGCATGCGTAGCAGGATCGAGCAGAACATTCCTCTCCGTCAGCAGTAGGGCGGATTATGGCATACTGCTCACCTCTTAACAGCTGCTACCAGATCTATTCCATCGGTGATTCAGGCTTTCTCAAACAGATCCTGGATGCGGTTGCCGGCATCACCTCCTCCGGCAGCTTCGCCGGTGCCTGCGGGATCGGTCTGCTTCTCGGAGTTTTCATTACACTGTTCAGATCTCTTTTCAGCGGTGCACAGAAGATTGATTTCGGGGTGATTTTTGTTTCCTTTCTGCTCTACGGTCTTCTCTTTGTTCCAAAGACCACGGTACTGATTGAGGATGTATATACAGGTGTTGTCTACACCGTGGATTCAGTCCCTGTGGGTATAGCAGCTCCGGGGCACATCATCTCAGAGGTGGGCTTTAAACTTTCCGAGTCGGTTGATCAGGCATTTGCGCCGGCTTCATCGGAGTACGGGATCACCAGACGTCCGTTTCTTGAAACCCTTACTGTGATCAGCAGACTGCGGGATGAGGATTTTCTGAACAGTATCTGGGCCAGGCTGCAGGAAAGCAATGCAGGTGACGACGTTAAATCATCAGTAAAGGCGTTCTGGCGGGACTGTGTCATGCTCAGGTATCAGTTCGCAGGCGGCAGCTCTCTGACTGCAGACGGTGACAGATCTTTATCAGCACTGATTTCAGAGTTTCCTTCCAGAATTTACGGAACAGTCTACTATACCGGATCCGGACCTGTGGAGGCGACATGCCGTGAGGCCTCCGTCAGAGTGCACTCGTGGCTTGAGAAACTGACACCGGATCTGATAGACAGATCCTCCAGCTTTTCTTCGCTGACGGATGCTTCTCACACGACGTCGGATCTTCTGGGAAGTTCTCTTGAAATGCTGGGAGCATCTGCTGTCAGCACCACCAGGATGGTGCAGGCATCACTGCTTCTCCCTCTTTACCAGAAATCATCACAGGACTACTATCATTCAAAGCAGGATTTTGCCGCCGGTGCAATGATCGGCCAGGCTTTGATGCAGCGCAACATCCAGTGGGCGGCTGAGCAGTCTGTATTCATGACCACAATCCGCCCATTTGTTACATTTTTTGAAGGCTTTATCTATGCCATAGCCCCGTTCATGGCGATCCTGATCTGTGTCGGCGGGTTTGGTCTTTCCGTGGCGATCAGATATTTTCAGACTCTGATCTGGATCCAGCTGTGGATGCCTATCCTGTGTATTATCAATCTGTACATATGTTCCGGATTCCGCAGTGAGGCCGGACGGTATCTTACCGGATCAAGAGTCTGGGATTCGCCGGCAGTACTTCAGGGGATCCATGACAGCCTTCAGAACTGGATGGCCACTGCAGGAATGCTGGCCGCCGCCACTCCTCTGATAGCTCTTTTCATAGTTACTGCCAGCACTTATACATTTACCACTCTGGCCGGCCGCATGGGTGGAGGAGATCACGTGGATGAGAAGATTATGTCTCCCGATCTGGTAAGCCAGCCGCCGCTTATGACCAACGAGCATTCAGCCATGGTTATGACCGGTACCGGCGGCGTGCTTAAATCCAGAGCCTCCCAGCTTCCGTCAATCTCCTTCGGCAGCAGCGACTCCAGAGCTCTTTCCAGAACATTTCAGTCCGGTATCGGCAGAACTCTTGCGGATTCAATGGCTCTTAACGAATCATGGCTGAAAACCGTGGGAGACAGTCACGGTTTTGATCGCACGGAGTCGATCCAGGATGTGATCAGCTCAGCCGGCAATACAGTTCTTTCATCTGTCTGGAAACAGTCTCTTCAGGAGGCGGAGCGGACAGGAACGGATGCAACCAGTATTTTTGCCAGCACCATCGGTCAGCTTACAGGTGCCTCCGTATCTGCAGCCGACGGACAGACAGATCAGCTGGGGATCGGTGTAAAGGCCTCCGGTTCTGCAACAGGATCGACTTCCGGTATGAGAGGATCTGCCGGGATGGATGCATCAGATCAGCATTCAGTATTTTCCGAGAACAGATCCGCAGTTACATCTACGGGAAATGCGGAGGACAGAAGTTCACTGTCATCTTCCCGGAACTCCGCATCCAGTATAGGTGCAGCCATTGCATCAGAATACAGCGGAACTGACAGCAGGGCTCTTTCATTGGCTCTCTCCAAAGGAATAGTCAATGCCTCAAGGGACAGCAGCAGTGAAAGGAGCGAGCACAGTACTGGCGGCGGCAGAGAGAAAAAGTTCACCCGCTCGCTTACACAGCTTTCTCAGCTTCAGGCAGTATCCTCTGCGATCAGCGGAACTGACTGGCGTCAGAGTGTGGATCTCAGATCCTTTGCCTATGATGCCAGAGATAAATTCGGCACTGAACTGGATGATCTTCGGGATTCTGTTACGGCAACAGCCTCTGGTTCGGCGGCGTTGCATCAGAGAGCTGCGGATTTTCAGCAGCGCTATGGCATTACCGACAGGGTTACCGCCGGTGATATGGCGCTTCTTGAACTGGCGCATGAGGGAAATGATGAGCAGCGTGCTTCGGTTCTTGGTATCTGGGCCATGCTTAACCGTGGGGACAGTGGGCAGGTTGTTTCCGGTACTTCATTTTCCAGTGTATTATCTGACGGTTTGTCTTCAGAATTTTCAGACTTCGGCAGTTCCCCAGGAAATTCAGACAGGGTTTCCGGCATGGCGGAGAAATCCTTCAGAGAAGCGTCAGTCCGTGTTGCAGAACTGTCGGCTACGGGAGACGGCATCAGAAGTGAGTTTGCTGCGGGGGCAGATGCGACTGCCGGCATCTTTTTAAGGAAAACAGAAGATAGCTCTTCCGCAGCTGTGGATGCTGCTATTTCTTCACGAGTTTCCGTGATAAGTGATTCAGGGGGCAAACCTGTTCTGTACGCTGCCGGCATGGCTCTGGATCCTGATATGCTGGATCGTGTGTCTGACGGCTTTCTCGGCAGAGCTGTTTCCGCTATCGGTGATGCCGCAGGCGACAGGAGCCGCGGTGTGATTTCCAGAGCTCTGACTGACAGTGCCTTTGGAAGTCAGATTAAAGGGGAACTGACGAGAAATCTCGATCCGGATCTTCGGGATATTGTCACATCATCAGAACCTGTGCCTCAGGATCCTGCAGGGATCAGAACTCATCACGGTCTGCGGGAATATGCGGCCAGACACGGGTTTGATCTCGATAATGATAGAGACATGGAACGTCTTTCATATCGCAGCAGACTGCTTGCCATGTCTCAGAGCGATTATCATCGAGGCAATGTAATCAATTTTGCCATTGACACATCGGCAATGCTCAGTGTTCAGACCAATGATGATCTGGCAGAAAAGGTTTCTGGTGCAGATGGAAAGAGCAGAGGGAGGAAACAGTGAAAATTCTGGATCTTAAGGATATTCTTCTGTGCTACATGGCGGCAACTGTTACGATAAATCTCTACTGTTCGTTTTCCTTACAGCCTCATAATGATGGAGCTTTGGCGGAGAAGCCGGAGCAGGCGGTCGAGCAAAGCGAAAGGAAATCTGAAGACGGGAAAGTAGGAGCGGAGATTTTAAAAAACGGATATTTCCGGGGAACTGAGGCAGAGGATACGGATGAATTCAAAGCTGGCGAAATTCCGGTGATGTACTCACAGAATGAAAATTCCGGAGTAAAGGTAACAGGATCAGATGGTGCTGATATTCAGCAGAGATTTGTCGAAGTGGCGGAGCAGAGCAGAGGAAACAGTCTGTTCGCAAAAATGGCAGATCCTGTTTTTATAGGTCCTGTCGGTGAGAGCAGGGATCCTGCTGTTTCTGGCATGGAGATCACTGCTGCTCCTGATGTGATTTTCAGTCTTGCTCCTCGCATGAATTCACAGCATCTTTTCGGTAGGAGCGAGGCCAGATTTTCTCTTTACGTCTATTCTGATTTTTCCTGTGCTTTCTGCCGTAATATCTTTCGTCCTCTTCTTGAACTGGTAAGAGACAGTCACGGTGAAATAAACCTTGTATTCAGACATTTTCCTTTAACCGGGCATGGTGCCCAGACACTGCTCAGATCTGTTTTAAGCGAGTGTTACGGAAGGATCGGGGGCAACCGAAAATTCTGGATTGCCGCTTCCATGCTTTATGAGACGGCGGATTACCGCGGAATAAATGAAATTCTGAAGATCAGCGAGGATGAACTGACAGACTGCATCAGACACAGCGATCCGGTGGGACGAGTCCGCAGTGACGTACTGGAGGGAAGAATTCTTGGAATTGTAAGCACTCCGTCAGTAGTTATTGAAGATCTGGATTCTGGAAACCGCATACTTGCAACCGGGATAACTGATGTAAGCCACATAAAGGAGGAAGTGCAGAGACTGAAAAGACTTCCGGATGGGAGCAGATGATTTGTCTGTATTTTTGACGACTTTGATTACTCGTCGTCAGCGTCCTCTTCCATGGTCTCCAAAAGAAAGCTGACAGGTCTGAAGCCGTCGTTGCAGGATATCATGGCCGATCGCGGATTTTTCATCCAGCCGTTGTAGAAGTTTTCTCCGCCGTGGGCCAGAGTCATTACAAAGGATGATACTGAATCCCAGGCACTGTCGCAGAAGTCTTCCGGCTTTTTCCATCCGTTGCAAATGAATACCTGTCCTGACTTCATGTCGCAGGCGTGTTCCAGCGGGTTTTCGTATTCGCTGATCAGATCGTCGTATCTGCTGATCCGCTTTACTGTTATCTTAACCTTCTTCATTTTTTGTGATCCTCTGATTATTTTTTGAACTGCCGGACTGTTCTGCATATTCACTTCCGTCTGTTTCATCTGGCGGTTCCGGAGTGCTTCTGAAATCTGATGTGAAAGATATTTCAGTTACTTTTTGTTGCGGTTGAAATATCTTACGCAGTTTCTCGGTCTGAAATAGGTGCGGATGTAGTTGTCATAACTTAACGCAACGTACTCGCAGGTTTTTGAATTCAGGTACTGGGTATCACCGTCTGGCTGTTTTGATTTCATATCGCTGGTATTGCTGATCACCAGATTTGCATGATACAGATATTCGTTTTCATCAGCATAGTTAAATTCGTTTCCGTGTTTTGCAAAGTGATCTGCCAGGTGTTTGGCCGTTCTGAATCTGTAGAATACAGAGGTCTGAGCGGTTATGGTGTTTTCAGATCGTGTGGTTTGTTCGCCGGTGTTATGCTGCGGAGCACTGAACTCTTTTGAGCCAGCACTGAAAAGAACGAGAAGGGTAATAGCAACCAGGACTGCTGCTAATGTATTAATGGAGCTTCTGCCACGGCAGAAGAAAAAATTTCTTATAGTCATGATCAGCCTTTTCTGATGTCGTAAAGTCTTTTCTGCAGGGTGTGCCGGTTTCAACCAGTTGCAGAAATATAGTTCAAATTTTAACAGAAAAATGAAAATATAGCCCGGATACTGCAGACTGCACTGGTGAAAAAACTAAATCTTCTAAACGTGCTGTGAATACTGCACAAATTGTTGTTTTTTGATTTTAATTTCTTTTGACATTCTGAATTATGCTGCAGAAATCAGAAGTTGTGTTTCAGAAGAAGTATACGGCATTCCTTTTGCTGGAGAAGAAGGAGAAAACCCTGATTCGTCTTAATGAAAGTTGTGATCCGGATACTGAAGGTAAGAGAAGAACAGGAGAATGGCACTGAATCGGTCAGTCAGATATTAAAGAACTTCTAAAAAGTCCATGGGCTTTGAGGTGGGAGATAAGTCCGCGACAGCCCATGAGAATGTCGTTATAAGTTGCATCAAAATCTCCTGTATACCATGGATCGGCAATATCACGATCAAGAGAGCAGAAACTAAGGAGTTTTACGATCTTTTCTTCAGGATCTCCGCAAAGCATCCGGTTCAGACTTCTGACGTTGGCGTCATCCATTGCGATAATCATATCTGAATTTTTGTAGTCGGTCATGGTAATCTGACTGGCAGTGTGAGGCAGAACGGGAATACCCTGTTCCTTCATTTTTCTGACTGTGCCGCGGTGCGGAGCGTTTCCTGTCTCCTCGGTGCTTGTTGCTCTGGAATCAATAACAAAATCATCATCTGCTCCAATCTGATTGACAAGGTGCTGAAATACAAACTGAGCCATTGTGCTGCGGCATATATTGCCGTGGCACACGAAAAGCACCCGAATTGTCATTGTTGATTGTCCAGAATTGCCGGAGATTGCCCATGTCTGCAAGGTTTGCCGGCCCTCAACCTATGCAGAACTGCCTTTCGCAATATTAACAGAAATGGCGAAAATAT
>JAEEGL014962497.1_pt1 | contig 13827 bp, 6 predicted proteins | sample 9134231 | NCBI WGS metagenome assembly JAEEGL01 (sample SAMN16246548, study PRJNA631951) | gut metagenome | biome: gut microbiome; feature: rumen; material: fiber-attached | host: Bos | place: Iran: Karaj | collected 2018-10
AGAATGACGTAGAAAGTCGTCCCTATGCGCTCGGTGCTGTGGCACTCGATAGATCCGCCGTGAGCTTCCACTATCCCCTGGGCTATCGACAACCCGAGTCCAGTTCCTTGTTCAACAGACGGACTCCCCGGGACCTGGAAGAAGGGTTTGAATATGCTTTCCAGGTATTTGGCCGGAATACCGCATCCGGTATCCGCAACGGCAACCCGTACATGTTCCTCACAGTCTTCCGCTTCGATTGTAACGGTTCCACCGGCCGGCGTGTTTTTCAGGGCGTTGGAAACGAGGTTGTAAAAAACCTTGTCCATCTGCTCGGGATCGTAACGGAGCGGGATGGCGGCTTTGCCGCTGCTTTTGAACCGCAGTTTTATGTCATGTGAAGCGGCATAGTCACGGAAAACCGCGGTAACCCTTTCCAGTTGCGAGACAAGGTTCTGGCTTGACATTTTCAGCGACAGGGTGCCGTTGCCTTCCTGTTTGCGGAAATCCCTCAGTTCCCCCAGCAGGGAATTTATCCTCTTGAGGTTCCTGTCAACTCCAAGGATGCGGTTGTATGCCAGCGGAGGGAGGCGGTTGCTCGAAAGCAGCGACTCCACCTGGCCTTGTATCAGGGTTACAGGGGTCCTTATCTCGTGGGAGAGGAAGGAGAAAAACTCCAGTTTGGAGTTGTTGGCCTCGCGTATGCGTTCCTTTTCGCGCTTCTCCTCGGCAATGGCGGTCCGGAACCGTACCCTGTTCTTGTACATGTTGAATATAAGAAGCAGGGTGGTCAGCAGAAGAAGAATATATGCCGCTTTTGCAGGGACGGACCAGTACCATTCGGGGCGGACGTCTATCGAAAGGGAACGAGAGGCTCCGTAACCTTCGGAGGCCGGATCAAGGATATGGGCCTTCAGGGTATATCTGCCCGGTTTAAGGCTGGTGTAGCTGATTCTGTCCCCGACGGTTCCCCTTATCCATTCGTTGTTGAACCCTTCCAGTTTGTACTCAAATCCGTTCTGGTAGAGGAAATCCGGGGCGGAGGTCTGGACCGAAAATCCCGTTTTTCCACCTTTGATCGAGATTCTGTCCTGGTACAGGAGGGATTGCTGCAGGATTCCGCTGTCGTCCCCGGCTCGCACCGGAGTGTTTCCGTTCAGCAGGGAAGTGAAATAAAGGTCGTTCGGGCATTTGTGGACGGTGAGTCCGTCTTCCCGGAACGAAATCAGTCTCCTGAACCCGGACACCCAGATTATTCCGGTGTGACTGACGAACATTCCCCTGGTCGTGAACGGCATTTCAGGGAAGCCGATACCAGACGGGTAGCTATGGAGGACTCCACGCTCCGGATCGACCTTCGCGAAACCGGAACGGCATGTGATCAGCAGATATCCTGACTGCGATTCTGCAATAGCGGTAATATAATTACTGGCGAGGTGGGAGTTGTTGGTCGTATAAGAGATGAATGAATCTGACTCGGGGATGTATTGCAGGAGGCCGCTGCCGCAGGTTCCGAACCACAACCGCCCTTTGCTGTCCTCAAAACTGTCCTCGATCCAGTTCGTTCCAAGGGAGCCTCTGTCAACCGTGAAATATTCCTTTTCTTCACCGGTGTCCAGATTATGGCGCAGAAGCCCCTGGGTCGTGGAAATCCAGCAGTTGCCGGACCTGTCGACCAACAGGTCCGTGGTCTGTTTCCCCTTGAAAAGGTCGGACACCTCCAGCTGAGAGGATTGCCAGCTGACGGTGTTGAACAAAAAGGCGCCCCGGGAAGTGCCCGCTACGATCCAGTCGTCGTGCCGGCCGATACGGAAGATATTCTCTTCCTTCATGAATACCTTTACATCTCCGCTGACGAGATCTATCCTGTTGAGGCCCCCGAACCGGGTGCCGGCCCAGAGGTGCCTGCCATCCTCGTCCGGGAGGATGGCGGATACATACGGTGATGACAGCCGGTTTCTGCCCGGGAAGTCCATGGAAACGCCTTTATCCGGGTCATGAACGAAGATACCCCTGTCCGAAGTGGCCAAGAAGAATCGTCCTCCGGCTTCGGCGTAGTCCAGCACGACATTCGAACCGGATTCCCGGAAAAACCTGTCGTGCGACGTGAAGACGTCCTTGTCAGGGTTATACCTGTGCACCTCGCCACCGGCACCTATCCACATCGTTCCCTGATTATCCCTGAATATGCTGTATATGGTGGCCCTGTCGATTCCCAGATGCTTGGAGTCATTGCTTATCCTGCGGGTGAGGGGATTGTAGATGTCAAGGCCCTCGAGGGTGCCTATCCAGTAATTGCCTGAAGAGTCCTCGCAAACGCAACGTACGTAATCGGAGCTGAGTCCCGATCCCGGGGCGCCCTTCCTCAGGGAGGCCCATTCACCGTTCCTGCTCCTGATCCTAATACCCGAATTCCTGGTACAGGCCCATATGTTCTGGCGTGAATCCTGATAGAGATGAAGAACGTTTATCCCCGCCATCAGTTCAGCACATTTCCCGCTCATGTCCGCAAGCCAGAGTCCCGAATCAGTCCCTATGTAGAGATAATCATCGCCGGAGAAGAGTATGCAGTTGATCACGACGCCCTTCCCCCCGAGATCTATTTCAGGCTTGAGAGTGCCTTCCGGCCCGAGCCGGAAAACGCTATCCCTGGATGCGACCCAGGTTTCTCCGTCATGGCAGCATATGCTGTGCATGCCGCGGCTGCGGATTGTCTGGAAGGTTTCTTTGCGGAGATCGTAGCGGCACAGGGCCCTTTTGCAGATGACATAGATACTTCCTGCCATGTCCCCGCATATTTCCCGGATATGGCTATTGTAAAGGCCGGGAGTCTCTCCTTCCATGGTGCGGAAAAACTCAGTGTCCACTCCGTCGTAACGTATGAGACCGTCATTCGTACCTATCCACAGCATGGAGAATTCGTCCTGCCAGATGTAATAGGCAGCGCCTATCGGCAGGCTTATGTCACCAGCCCTGGTCGACAGGCAGGCGGACAGTATGACAGAGAGGGTCAGAGCGAGCTTCCGTTTCATATGACGACTTTAATGCGAATCAAAGAATTCGATAAGTTTGTATACGTGGATATTAATATTCCTCATATATCTTCCGAGATACTCGTACAGTTTCAGGTTGTTGTCATACATGCCCTTGTTGGAGTGTTCCCCGTTGTTGTCCGTCCCGTCGTCGTCCTGATACCTGAACCAGTGCCATCCTACGACGTTGGGGGCCTCCAGGAGGCCGAGCGTGAAGTGCTGGTAAGCGTAAGCCCTTGCGGCCTGATTCCTTACCGCGAGACCGGCCCCGTGGGTATTCGCCAGATCGGAGTCCTCTATCCCCTTGGTGTAGAACTCTGTCACCATGCAGGGTTTCCCCGACCATTCCGCCCACTGGGCCACGCGTCCTTCGGCCGTTTTATTGGGTGCCCTCAGTCCTCCGTCTGGTGCCAGGTCAGCGCTCCAGTCTCCGTAGTAGTTGACTGATATGACGTCGCAGTACTTTCCGGCCGCTTCCCATACCTCCTTCGTATTGCGCGGGTCTCCGTGCAGGCGCGAGCCCAGGTATAGCATCCTCGGGTCAACTTCCTTTACGGCCTCGCTTACCGCTTTGTAATACAACTCTGCCAGATAACCGCCGAATTTACAGTTTGTCTTCCAGTCTCCTGCCTGTGAACTGCTGTCGGGATTGATGCTGTTGGCGGTGCACCACGCCCTTGCAGCAGAGGTAATGGTTCCCCCATATTTCAGGCAGATGGGAAGCATCCTGTTATCCGTGCCGCTTCCGATATTGATGAACTGGATTTCATTGTCGGAAAAGATTCCGACCACGTTGGGGTCATCCTTGTACTTGGCAAGTTGGTTCTTTGCGTATGACTTGCAATTCTCGGCGAACTTGCCGTCAAGGACCAGCGCGGCGCGGGCTGCTTCGTTTCCCGACGGCCATGTCATGCCGCTATTGTTCTTGAAACTCTTCAAAAACTCGAATGAAGGGCACAGCAGGAAGGGAGTATCCTTGTGGGATTCGTTGTACGTAACGATGTTGGTGTTGATGGGGGTGAACGCCCCAGCGCTGTGGAAACCGAGACCCCGGATCTCATTGGTCGCGGCATTGAGCCAGACGCTTACGTTACCTCCATACAGGTTCTGGTATGCGGCAATCTGGCGTTCCGACTTCTCTCCCGGGCGGAACGAATTCACTCCCCGGTGGTGGTGCAGACAGCCTTCGGGATCCACCAGCCACCATCTGTCCCCGATCTTCTTCACATAGAAGCGACCGGTTGCCGTTTGTTTCGGAAGTTCGGTGGAAGAGCCGTATTTATTGGTCTTCCGCTTATAGGTCTCTATCGTTTCCGTGGCCGTGAAACCCTGGAGATTGGCCAGGACACGAGTCTTCATGGGGACACACCTCTCGTTGAAGGAGCCGGCATATTTGGTGGCGTCGTAACAATCAACCGTGATGGGGTAGTAGAACGTGGTCTTGGCGGATGGGGAGTATTTGGTCAGGTCGCCTTTCTGAGGCAACTTGTCATCCTCGACATCGGGTTTTACTTCATTGTCCGGTTTGTGCGTGTGTACGACAGGTTTACTTTCACATCCGGCGAGCGATGCCGACATGAAAAGGAAAGAAGCACAGATGTATACTAGCGTTTTCATATCGTAAAGATACCTAATTTCAGGGCCCGTCAAGCGCGGTGGTCTAAAATAGCTATCAATAGGAACTTCAGTGCAATCGGGGGTGGGGGTAAATCGATACTTTTGCAAAGTTGAACCGAAAAATGATGGAATTCATGAAAAGAAAACTAACCTCAAAAGCCCTGTTGATAGCCTTTGTGGCCATCTACGCATCATCGAATGCCTGGGCCCAGGGACACAAGGTCTCCGGTGTCGTGACCGGCGACGACGGCCAGGCCCTGATAGGGGCCAGCGTGTTCGTCGCCGGGACTACAAACGGCACGGTTACGGACATGGATGGGAAATATACCATCTCTGCCGGAGGGGATGCCGCATTGCAGTTCTCATGTCTTGGATATCGGAACGTCGAGGAGAAGGTCGGCGGGCGCAATGTGATAAACGTCATGCTCCCTTCTGATTCGCAATTGCTTGATGAACTCGTTTTCATCGGTTACGGTGTCCAGAAAAGAAGCGATATCACCGGTTCGGTCGCTTCCGTCAAGGCTGAGGATATGAAGAAGTATCCCGCCACGAACGTGTCCGAGATGCTTCGCGGAATGTCCACGGGCGTCCAGGTGACGACTTCTTCCGGCGCTCCCGGCTCTTCGGCCAGCATCCAGATCCGCGGGGCCCGTTCATTGAGCGCAAGTGATTCGCCGCTTTTCGTTATCGACGGGGTCCCTTCCACTTCCACTGAATTCAATCTGATCAACAGCGCCGACGTGGAATCCATAGAGATACTCAAGGACGCGGCTGCGCAGGCCGTTTATGGAGCCCGAGCCGCCAACGGTGTCGTGCTGGTGACGACAAAGCGAGGCAGGGAGGGTCGCCCGGAGGTAAGCTATGAATCTACGGTGAGCGTCCAGACTCTCTGGCGGAACTTTGAGCTCTATGATCCCGAATCCTGGGCGGAACTCCGCAGGCAGGCCTACGCCGGGAATGCCCAGATGCATGATCCGGATGCGATTGCAAACATGGATCCGGCCTATTTCTTTGACGATCCCATCATGCAGTCCAACTGGGAGAATGCGAAGTGGACGGACTGGGAGTCCTTGATGATCAGGCCTTCCGTCATGCAGAAGCACTCGCTCGGCATACGTGGAGGTACAGGAAAACTGAAACTGGCGGCGACCGTGGGTTATCTCGACCAGAAAGGTATGATCAGGGGCTCCGGTTTCCGTCGTGGCAACATACGTGTGAATGCTGACTATGAGCCCTATAAATGGCTCAGGATAGGTATCAACACCTCCGCCAACAAGAGTACGAAGGACGATAACCCGGCCAGCATAACTTCCTTCCTTATCCGTTCTCCTTACGGACAGGCGTTCGACGACGACGGCAACGTGCTCAAGTACATCAACTCCTCGCAGTCTACGAACCCCCTCTATAACATGCAGCAGAGACGCGGACAGACCCAGCAGGACATGTTCCGCATCAACGGATTCCTGGAAGTGAAGCCGTTCAAGGGCTTTTCCTATAAGTTCAACGCTACCCAGTATGCGCGTTTTGCAGAGATCGGGAGCTACAAGACAGCCGAGTACCCCGGAGGGGGCGCTGCCGGTACGCTTTCCAACAGCCGTGACTTCAATTATGTGATAGAGAACATTATCAACTATGCCGTTCCCATATCGAACGACGACCATTCACTCAACCTCACCCTGGTACAAAGCTGGGACAAAGATTATATGACCAAACTGGCCGTTGAAGCCGATTCGGTGCCGGTGGATACCTATTGGTGGAACATGCTCGGCGACGGTGAACCGCTGGATATCGAGAGAACCTTGAGTGAAAGCATCCTTGTGTCCTATCTTGCGCGGGCGCAGTACAGTTACAAGGGGCGTTACATAGTGAACGGTTCGCTCCGCTATGACGGCTCAAGCCGTTTCGGCGAGAACAACAGATGGGCGCTGTTCCCGTCGATAGCTGGCGCATGGAGAATCTCCAAGGAGCCTTTCATGAAGGATGTGCGTCCAATTTCGGACCTTAAACTCCGTCTGAGCTGGGGCTCTGTCGGTAACCAGGAGGGGATTGGCAACTACACGACCCTCGGGAATGCATCGCGCTACGAGATGGAATTCGGAAGCAGTTTCGTGATGGGATACCTTCCTGGCGGAAGCCTTCCCAACCCCAATCTCAAGTGGGAGACCACCACTTCGACGAACTTCGGACTTGATTACGGGCTCTTCGAGGGACGCATCCACGGAAGCATCGAGGGCTACCTCACAAGGACGACCGACCTTCTCGTCTCAAGGCAGATAGAGAGCGTGCTCGGATACAGCTCGATCCTTGACAATCTCGGAGAAACACGTACGAGCGGCTTCGAGTTCTCGGTGAATGCGGATGTCATAAGCACCAAGGAGTTCAACTGGAACGTGGGGCTAAACCTCTCTACCTTCAAGAACCGGATCGTGCGGATAGACAACCGTAAGGACGAGAACGGCAATTACATAGACGACGTTGACAATAAATGGTTTATCGGTCACCCCATCAATATCTATTATGATTACCTTGCAGAGGGCATATGGCAGTATGACGACTTTTCCGGGCAGGACGCCAGCGGAAGGTGGATCATGAAACCGAACGTCGATTCGGATGGCGACGGTGTCGCGGACGCGACCATGGTCATCTCGGATGTCATCCAGCCGGGTTCCGTAAAGCTGATAGACTATAACAAGGATGGCAAGATCACTCCGGATGACCGTCAGATAATCGAGCGCGACCCCGATTTCATCGCAGCCCTGAACACGTCTTTGACATGGAAGGGATTCGATTTCTACATGGACTGGTATTCCGTAGTGGGAGCGGTCCGCAGAAACGAATGGCTCTACAATGGTGAAAACGGAGGCTCGCTCCAGGGTACCAACAACGGTATCAAGGTCAATTACTGGACTCCGACCAACCCCAGCAACGAGGCACCCCGTCCGATAAGCGGAATGGCCCAGCCCAACCACAGGTCCCTGTCTTATCAGGACGCATCATATCTGCGCCTCCGCACGCTCTCGCTGGGATATACCTTCCCGGAAAAGTGGCTCAAAGGCTACGACCTGAGGGTTGCGTTCACGGCGACCAATCTGCTGACGTTTACCGAGTACCAGTCGTACAGCCCTGAAGCGACCGTCGGCTCATATCCCGAGCCACGTCAGTGGGCATTCAGTCTCAACTTCAAATTCTAAAAGACAGGACGATGAAAAAGATATTCATTTACAGTATAGCCGCGTTTTTATTGGTTTCCTGTGGCACCAAGTCTTTGGAAGTGGAGTCTCAGACCAGCATTACCACCGAGTTCCTATATTCTTCGCCGGAAGGCCTTTCCAGGGCGGCGGTAGCCTTGTATGTCAAAGACAGGTCCCTGTTGTGTGAATACGGAGGTACGAAGGACCAGGTCCCTGCAGGATCGGTGATGTTCGATTATTCTACTGACATCATGGTTTACCGTGCCGGACTTAATTCCAATATAGCCCGTCATTCAGGCGTTTCTGCCGCCACATCGATAATCACCGCTTACTGGAACATCCTTTACCAGATTGTCGGGAAGGCGAATGAGATTATCCATTATGCCAAGGTCGTGGATCCGGAACTTGAGAACGACCTGGTGAGAAGGGCTTACGGCGAGGCGGCATGCTTCCGCGCAAGGGCTTACTTCGAACTTTACAAGCGTTTCGAGAACCTATATCTCAACACCTTGCCTACGACTGTTGATAACATGGAAGGCCGCGTATACCGTCCCTCCGGCAAGAAAGAAATATTCTCCCAGATAAAGAAAGACCTTGCGGACGCAATCCAGTATCTGGAATGGACGGCTCCGAAGGATGAACCCGGACGCCTGACCAAGGCGGTCGCGTATCATCTTCGCGCCCAACTGGCAATGTGGGAGGAAGACTGGCAGACGGCCATCGACAATTGTGAGGAGATATTTGAAAGCGGCTATTATCAGATGCTTCCCACGATGAAGGATGTCTTTGACGGTGCCGATCTCAATCACAGCGAAGCCATTTATGTCTATCAGTTCTCCTCCAATGCCGGGGGCGGAATCACAGTAAACAACGGAGTCGCGTACGGTCACTATGCCAGCATATACACCGTGGCAAGGTATTGGAGACAGGACGGTCTCGAGCCGTGTCTGGAATATGGAGGAAAAGGCCAGGGATACCTTTACCCCAACACCTACCTCTTCTCCCTGTATGACAAAGAGAAGGATAACCGCTACAAGGATATGTTCATCCATGAGTTCAGGTACACGAACGCAAGCATCCTTCCCGAAGGGGCGAGCCTGAATGATGTCGTGGTCTTTCCGGCAAGTACCTACATAGCCAGCGGTCATCCGTTCTCGTTCAAATATGCTGACAAGTGGAGCAATGTAGGAAATCCTTCCCAGGAAAGCTCGTTCAGGGATATCATCATTTACCGTCTTGCCGAGACTTACCTTATGGCATCAGAGGCGTGTTTCCACAAGGAAGGAGGCGCCAGCGTGAAGGCCCTCGAGTATTTCAACAAGACATACGAGCGTGCCATGGGCGAAAAGTTCACCGGCACCCTTACCCTTGAGGATATCCTTGACGAAACGGCGAGGGAACTCCATCTTGAAGGAGTCCGCTGGAACCAGCTCAAGAGGCTCGGACTTCTTGCCGAGCGCGTGAAACTTCACGGTGGGGATAGCAAGGCCGAGGATCCAAAGCTGGACAGGGATTATATCGAGCCGCGCCAGAACTGGGACGACAAGTGGTGGAGATGGCCCATCCCCCAGACAGCCATCGACGTAATGCCGGGATATCCCCAGAACGCGGGATGGTGATTTGCAGGCAATAAACGATTATTAACACTATAATTAATCAGTTATGAAAAAGTTATTCTTTGTAACATGTGTCATGATCGCCGCTTTGGCGGTCTCATGTACGGAAAAAGAGCCGAAAGGAGGCAAAGAGCAGCAAAAAACCGAGGAGGTGACGTTGGAGGTGACGCCCGCAGTTATTGAACTTGCCGGTGATGCTGGTTCCGTGGCCACGGCCGTAATCGCTTCAAACAGCACTGAACTCAGCGCGGAAGTGAACGATGCCGCCAAGGCATGGCTCTCGGCTTCGGTCGAAGGAACCACGCTTACCGTTACGGCCAAGGCTGACAACAGGAATCTCGAAGCCCGCAACGGTCTCGTGACGGTATATGCCGGTGAAGGCATCAGTACCGTAAATAAGGAAGTCGTGGTCACCCAGGTGCCGGGAGCGGCGGCTATCGAAGTGTCTTTGGACAAAACTTCCGTAGCGCTCGGATCCGATGAAGGATCAGTGGCTCAGGTTATCGTCACGACCAATGTCACGGAGATCTCCGCGACAAGCCCCACGGCCGATACATGGCTCAAGGTTGAGGTCCTGAACAATACGGTTACGCTCAAGGCAATGTCGGACAATACGACAGGTGCCGAGCGCAGCTCTACCGTCACCGTGACCGTAAGCGGCAACAACCAGACTGCTACTGCAACCGTAACTGTCACCCAGGCGATCAAGGAGACCAATCCTGACGGCCCCTGGCAGATAGGTTCGAGATATCAGGGCGGGGTGCTCTATTGGATATCCGAGGATGGCAAGACCGGAAAGGTCCTTTATCCAAAGGCCGCTTCGAACGTACAGTTCGCTACCGAAAAGACCGAGGAACTGACCCCTGAGGTGAAAGACAAGGATGACGGTCGCAACAACATGGCGGCTATGAAGGCCTTGGATCCCACCCTTGAGAAATTCCCTGCGGCCAAGTATTGCGCAGAACTCGAAGGAGATTGGTATCTTCCTGGCATAAATGAACTTGTCACGCTGGCAGAAGTGTATAACGGAACCACTTACGCGGACAGGACCAATGAGCCGCCTGCAAAAATAACGGATGCTGAGAAAACGGCCCGCAAGACTTTCGACGGCTATATCCTGGCGTGTGATCCCAACGGCGTGCTTCTCAATAACATGGCTGAGACCGAGAATGGAGACGGCATATGGGCCAGCGATTGTACCTCGGTGAACAACGCATCGTATTTCCGTTTCGGAAAGCTTGCCAAGATGGATGCTTCCAAAACCTATTCCTCAAATAAATACGCCCGCTGCGTCAAGATAGTCAGCGCTCCTGCAGCCCCGTAACGTATGAAGGTGCGTATCGTACAGATTACCTTGATTGTGCTGTGTCTTTCTGCGTGCTCCGGGGAATATCGTCTTCCCCGGGGCGCGAAAGACCTGTTGAAAACCATCAAGGCTCCGGAATTCAGGGCTGTGGATTACAATATCCTGGATTTCGGCGCGGTTGCCGATACCCTCGTAGATTCCCGCAAGGCAATTAATGACGCCATCACGAAGTGCAGCGATGAAGGCGGGGGAAGGGTGGTCGTGCCAGCCGGAGACTGGGCCTGCAACGGATCTATAGTCCTGAAGAGTGATGTGAACCTGCATGTCTCGGAAGGGGCCAGGGTGATTTTCAGCGAGAATCCCACGGATTATCTCCCGGCTGTCCTAACGATGTGGGAGGGGACGGAATTGTACAACTATTCGCCCCTTGTGTATTCGTACCATTGCAACAACATCGCTTTGACGGGGAAAGGCATCTTGGACGGGAACGCGACGAACGGATTTGCGAAGATGCGCCCTCAGAAGTCCAGGATGCAGGATCAACTCCGCCAGATGGGAATTGACCTTGTACCCATACGTGAGAGGTATTTCGGCGAAGAGTCCAACATGCCGCCGAGCATGGTGTCCCCGTTCGGTTGCAAGAATGTCCTCATCGAGGGAGTCACCCTGATCGACAGTCCGTTCTGGGTTATCCATCCCGTTTATTGCGACAATGTGACGGTAAGGGGAGTGACTATTGAAAGCTGGAACCTGAACAATGACGGCTGCGACCCCGACCGTACGACAAACGTTTTGATCGAGGACTGTGATTTCCATACCGGAGACGATGCCATCGCAATAAAGGCGGGAATGAACCAGGATGCATGGAATGCAGGCCAGAAGACTGCGAACATAATTGTGCGTAACTGCCGTTTCAGTTCCCTCTGCAATGGTTTGTGCATAGGAAGTGACATGTCGGGCGGCGTGCATGACGTGTATATGTACGACGTTACAATCGACAAATGCATCAATGCGATCTACTTCAAGTCCAACCTGGACAGGGGCGGTTTCATAAGGGATGTATGGGTCGATAATATCGCATGCAACGAAGTTAGAACGGCGTTTATCCGGTTCGAAACGAATTACCATTTTCATCGCGGAGGTTTCTACCCGACCCTTTTCGAGAACTTCGAGATAAGCAACGTTACAGGGAAGAAGTCTTCCAGATTCGGTATCAGCGCCATCGGTACCAAGGATTACGAAATGAGGAATATCCACTTGAAAAATGTCAGGCTGGACAATTGTCCGACACCTTATCTTTTGAAGAATGTTGAGAACGTCGTTTTCGACAATGTGGTGATAAATGGAGAACTGATGCCGAAGATTCCGGAAATTACGGACAGGGAAATTAAAAGACTGGGAGAGTGATGAAACAATGTTCATTTCTGGCAGGCCTTACGGCGTTGTTATTGTCGGTATCATGCGTACCGGCAATACCGGCTCCTCAGAAACACCCTCAGACCCAGAAGGATGACGGCCCGATAAAGATTCTTGCAATCGGAAACAGTTTCTCGGAAGATTCCGTCGAGCAGTATCTTTATGAACTCTTTGAAGCGACGGGCCGGGAGGTAGTGATAGGGAACCTTTTCAAGGCCGGCTGTAAGCTCGAAGAGCACTATCAGTTCATGACGAACGGTGAAACGGCCTACAGTTACAGGAAGGTTGAAAAAGGGAAGAAGGCAACGACATATAATGTCACTATGCTTTATGGCCTTCAGGATGAGGAATGGGATTATGTAAGCATCCAGCAGGCGAGCGGCTTCTCCGGGCTGTACGAAACCTATACTCCATATTTGCCGGCACTTCTTGAATACATCCGGAAGAATGTCAAGGGGCAGGAAATGAGAATCGTCCTCCACCAGACCTGGTCCTATGACACCAGCTCCAACAACGGTCATTACCGGAACTACGATTATGACCAGATGAAGATGTTCAATGCCATCCTGGATGCCACTTCAAAGGCGGTGAAGGATAATCCGTCTATCTCGATGGTCATTCCTACAGGGACGGCAATCCAGAATGCCAGGACATCCTATCTCGGAGACTCCTTCAACCGTGACGGGCACCATCTTGAAACGACTTATGGCAGATACACGGCAGCTTGTACCTGGTACGAGGCGATTTCCGGGAAGAGCGTAGTGGGGAACACCTACGTGCCTTCTTCCGTGGATCTGATGCAGAAGGCTGTCGCTCAGAACGCCGCCCATCTTGCAGTACAGACCCCGGGCGCAGTGACGGACATGACCGGATTCAAGACGCCCCTGACCGGAAACGAAGTGTTTGCCGCACCGGTGTACGTGGATTTCGGCGGCGCCATGAACCCGGCCTCGCCCTGGTTCAAGGTCTCTCCGTTCGTGATGGACAGTCCTGTCTTCCCTAAAGACAAGGACGGCACTTATTGCCCCGTGTCAATCTCTTCGCTGCTGAGTTTCTCGGACTCCTTTAACGGGTCGGAGGACTTTGCAAGCAATGAAATGACGGCTGGTTCAATCACCTTCCCGAAAAGCGTATGGGAAGACGCGCTGGTCGTAAAGGCGGGAGAAGGTCCCGGGAAGGTCGTGCTGGCCGGATTCGATCCGGGCAGGAGATACGATCTCACCCTGCTTTCGATGCGATTCTTTTCGTCGTCCGACTCGCGTGTCGCCGAGTTTACGGTCGAGGGTGCCGGAAAGTCCGAAGCCCGTCAGATACACTCTGACCTCAAAACCATAGAAACCGGTACGGATTACCGGCAGTATGTAGCTGAATTCCCGTCAGTGGCTCCATCCTCAAACGGAAAGATCACCATCTCGGTAAAGTGTATAACCAGGGAGGCCCTGCTGAACGCCCTGGTAATTCAGATGCATTGATACGTTTATATGAATCGTCTTATTTTAGCTGTATTATCGTTCCTGGTTTGCACGACAGCTTTTTCCCAGCCTCTCGGTCATTGGGAGACTGACAACAACGGGCTTCCCGCCTTCAGTTATGATGCGGCGTTGCCTTATGTCAGCCCTGATCCGGAGCTGAAGATTCTTAAGAACCCCTGGTGGATCCTGGGAAATTAC
>JAEEGL017177640.1_pt1 | contig 13827 bp, 7 predicted proteins | sample 9134231 | NCBI WGS metagenome assembly JAEEGL01 (sample SAMN16246548, study PRJNA631951) | gut metagenome | biome: gut microbiome; feature: rumen; material: fiber-attached | host: Bos | place: Iran: Karaj | collected 2018-10
GCAATCACGAATTCAAATTTGAAACCAAGCAGCTTCATGTAGGACAGGAACAGGCTGATCCCGTAACCGATTCCAGAGCGGTTCCCATTTACCAGACTACCTCCTATGTATTCCATTCAGCTCAGCATGCAGCTGACAGATTCAATCTCAGAGACGCCGGCAATATCTACGGAAGACTCACCAATTCAACTCAGGGCGTTCTCGAGGAAAGAGTCGCAGCACTCGAAGGCGGTGTCGCAGCACTTGCTCTTTCATCCGGTGCAGCAGCAGTAACTTATTCAATCCTTGCAGTCGCAGGCGCAGGCGATAATATCGTAGCACAGAACAGCATATACGGCGGCAGCTACAACCTCCTTGATAACACGCTTCCTACCTACGGCATTGATACCAAGTTTGTTAACATCCATGATCATGCAGCAGTTGCCGCCGCTGTTGATGAGAAGACTAAGGCAATCTTCATCGAGACACTCGGAAATCCCGGATCGGACATTCCCGATATCGAGAAGATTGCAGAGATCGCTCACTCACATAAGATTCCTCTTATTATAGATAATACCTTCGGAACTCCTTATCTCATCCGTCCTCTTGAGCACGGTGCAGACATCGTAGTTCACTCCGCTACCAAGTTCATCGGCGGACACGGAACCACCCTCGGTGGAATCATCGTAGACGGCGGCAAGTTCGACTGGGCAGCTTCAGGAAAGTTCCCCAGATTCACCGAGCCCAACCCCAGCTATCACGGAGTATCATTTGTCGGAGCCGTAGGACCTGCAGCATATGTAACCTACATCAGAGCAATTCTTCTCCGTGACACCGGAGCAGCAATTTCTCCCTTCAATGCATGGGCACTTATTCAGGGACTTGAGACTCTTTCACTCAGACTTGAGCGTCACGTAGAGAATACACTTAAGGTTGTTGAATTCCTTTCAAACCATCCTCTTGTTGAGAAGGTAAGTCATCCTTCACTTAAGGATCATCCTCAGCACGATCTGTATGAGAAGTATTTCCCTAACGGCGGCGGTTCTATTTTCACCTTCGATATTAAGGGCGGACAGAAAGAGGCTTATGCATTCATAGACGGTCTCAAGATCTTCTCACTTCTTGCAAATGTTGCGGATGTTAAGAGCCTTGTCATCCATCCTTATGACACCACTCACGCAGAGATGACTCCCGAGCAGCTCGCAGAGGCAGGCATCAGCCAGGCTACCATCCGTCTTTCCATCGGAACCGAGCATATCGATGACATCATCTGGGATCTTGAACAGGGATTTGAAGCCGTAAAGGCTCTCTAAGGTTTAGGAGGTAAGAGACATGTTTACAAGCGGATTTCGATGTAGTAAAACTTCTTAATAGATACAGATAAAGAAAAGCTACGACCTCGCAAAAACCTAAAATTAATTTTATGGATCATTTGATCCGGTAAGGAGATAACTATGGCTAAGATTTATAAAAGTGCAATTGAACTGATTGGAAATACTCCCCTTTTGGAGCTTACTCATATAGAAAAGAAATATGACCTTAAGGCAAGACTTCTTGCAAAGGTTGAGTACTTTAACCCCGCAGGATCCGTTAAGGACAGAATCGCTAAGGAGATGATCGAAGCAGCAGAGGCTGACGGAAGCCTTAAGCCCGGCGCAACCATCATCGAGCCCACTTCCGGAAATACCGGTATCGGACTTGCAGCCATCGCAGCAGCCAAGGGATACAAGCTTATCATTGTTCTTCCCGAGACCATGAGCGTAGAGCGCAGAAACATCATCAAGGCATACGGCGCAGAGCTTGTTCTTACCGAGGGCTCCAAGGGTATGAAGGGAGCCATTGCCAAGGCTAATGAGCTTCACGAGCAGATTGAGAACAGCTTCATCCCCGCACAGTTCGAAAATCCCGCAAACCCTGCAGCTCATTACAAGACCACAGGTCCCGAGATCTGGAACGATACCGACGGAGAAGTTGATGCATTTATTGCAGGCGTAGGAACCGGCGGAACCATCACCGGCGTTGGTAAATTCCTTAAGGAAAAGAAATCCGACGTTAAGATCATCGCTGTTGAGCCCGCATCTTCACCCGTTCTTTCTACAGGAACAGCAGGCGCACATAAGATTCAGGGTATCGGTGCCGGATTTGTTCCCAACACTCTTGATACCGGAATCTATGATGAGATCATTACCATTGAAAATGAAGTTGCATTTGAAGGCGGTAAGGAAGTATCCAGAGAAGAAGGCTTCCAGGTCGGTATCTCTTCAGGCGCTGCACTTAAGGCCGGCATTCAGGTTGCACAGCGTCCCGAGTTTGCAGGAAAGACCGTAGTTGTACTTCTTCCCGACAGCGGAGACAGATATTACTCAACCGACCTTTTCACCAACTAATTAAATGAGAATCTAAAACGCACGCCTCATTCGGCGTGCGTTTTTTGTTCTTTATTCTTCTACGGAAAAATACATCTTTTCAAAGGCTTCTCTTAATTCAGCGTTCCTTATGATCAGCTGGACTGACGGAGCTCTCATTTTAGAGATCCATATGAATTCGCCTCTGTAAATGATAATGTTGATGTTCCTGAAAGTACTGTTGGGATTTTCGACAAGTCGGTAGTTCTTGTTCTTCTTGGCATATTCTCTCGATACTTCAAGCTGCTCCACATATTCTTCATATGTGTAGGGAAGATCGAAAGGAAGAGGGCCTCCGGGAAGCTGCATGAAGAGGGGACACTTCTCAAAGTCTTCTTTTGATACCAAAGGAATTTCGTCAACTACTTCCATATCCCTGATCCAGACTTCCATCATAGTTTTGAGACCTCTTAAGTATTCGATCTCTTTTGAAATGGTTTCATCGGGAACGTTATTTCTCTTAAGAACATTCTTAAGGGTCTTCTCGGGGATGGTACACATGGGAAGGCTGGCCAGCTTATTATATCTGGGTCTCTTCTGATAAGTGTTTATTTTCAGGAACTCGATAAATTCAGGCTGGTTATAATCCATATACATCTCCATAAGAGGAGAAGCATTGGCGATTATAGCATCGGCAGTTTGTCTTACACCCGCTACAAAAGCCTTGGATGTGGTTGTGCGGAAGCAGTATCCCTTTTGGTCTCCGGATATTCCGGTACCGATCATCGCAACTCCGCCCGCAACTCTGATGAGATGCTTGAATATATCATTATGTCTTTCGGGAAGATAGTAAACTTCAACCTGACCTGTCATATAGAAAGGAAGAAGTGCTTCAAGCGCAAAGAGGATCTCTTTGGGAGTTGAGTCCAGATTGAGAACATACTGGAGCTTTACTCCTTTTTTAAGGATCATTGCAATGCCGGTCATGAACTTCTTGGTGAATTCGGGATCATTGATAAGGTCCGACAATTCGAAGTCCGAGAATAAGAATACAGGCTCGTTTGACTTGGATGAAATAATGAGCTTGAGAATATCCAGCTCCGCAGCTTTATGCCCGTCAGGTCCGTAGTAAACTTTGGTCTTGGGAATTGTAAAAGGAACATTGGGAATCTTGATCTCGTCAAAATGAACCGATCTGATATAGTCGTTGAGATCAAATTCATCCACATATTTAAGGAAGACGGAGACGTTCTTGTCTTCGGAAATATTATCGTTATTAAGGATATATCCCTTCAAAAGAGTACAGAAAGAATCATAGGATTCGAACTTCTCTGATGCGGGCACGCTTAAAAGATCTTTGAAAGCCGTAACCGATACGTTCTTTCCTAGAGCGGGATATATGAACTTGCAAAGTGTGCTTACGAATTCCTCCGGATCGGGAGGGCGACGCTTTCCTGTCCTGATTCTTGAAATATAAGAAGGGTCATAGTTCATGACTCTGGACATTTCGGAAGCATTGAGAGAGAGTTCTCTTATAAGGAAGTTAAAATTTTCGTAATTGAAAGGAACGTTCAGAAGAGAAAGATCTGAATCGAATGCCTCAAGTACATCGACAGCACTTATCGGTTCGCGGTCATTTTTGTGCGACAGTGCTTCAATGCCGTATGCGAGTTCCTCCAATACCCCTCTGTTGTCGGGGGATGGAATTCTCTGACCGGTACGGTACCTACTGATGACGACCTGTGATACACCGCTTTCAAGGGACAATTCCTTAGCAGAAACACCGAGTTCTTTCAAATATGAGTCCAAACGTTCTGAAAATGACATAGGCCTATCCTTAGAAAAAAGTCAATGACAATATTGGTAATTCCAATATTATTAAGCATATATTACATTATAACGCACGTTAAATAAAGAGTTTTTTGAAGCATTTTTTTATCTTTTTTTTATTGGCTGTCGGGAACAGGATTTTGATATAATAATCGGGTAGTTAAAAAACGTTTTTTTATAATAAATGGGAGTACTATGAGAGAATTTAAAGGGTATGTTCACGGGGTAGATCTTGGCGGTTGGTTTTCACAGTGTGACCACTCTCAGGATCGTTATGACAACTTCATAAAGGAAGAAGATTTTGCAACTATTGCATCATGGGGACTCGATCACGTAAGACTTCCCATTGACTATGAACTTGTTGAGGATGACAAAGGCGGTTACAGAGAAGATGGCTTCGAACGTATCAGGAAGGCACTTGAATGGGCCGGAAAATATAACCTTAACACAGTTCTCGATCTTCACAAGACCTATGGGTATTCTTTTGATCTGGGATACGGAGAGAGCGGTTTCTTCGTGAATGAGGACTATCAGGAGAGATTCTACAAGCTATGGGAAAAACTCTCCTCCGAATTCGGGGGATACGGCGACGCTCTTGCTTTTGAGCTTCTCAATGAAGTAACCAGCAAAGAGTACTGCGATACCTGGAACAGGATCGCCAAAGAGTGCATTAGAAGGATCCGTGCTATTCTCCCTGAGGTTAAGATACTTGTGGGCGGATATTATAACAACAGTATCGTTGCACTCAAGGACCTTGATGCACCCTATGATGAAAATGTAGTCTACAACTTCCATTGCTATGATCCTCTTGTCTTCACCCATCAGGGTGCGGGCTGGGTTGACAGGATGAGCCTTGATTTCCGGATTCCTGTGGATGTTACATACGGAGAACTGGCAAAAGCATCGGATGAGCAGACAAACGGAATAGGAGGGGATCTTAAGCTTCTTGATCCGAATGAAAAGCTCAGCTCGAAGTATTTTGATAAATGCTTTGCAGAGGCTGTAGCCATTGCAGAAGAGAGAAATGTGCCTCTTTATTGCGGAGAATACGGAGTTATCGAGTGTGCATCCGCAGAAGATACTCTCAAGTGGTATGAAATGATCGGTGAGTCTTTCAACAAATTTAACATCGGAAGAGCGGCATGGTCATATAAGGAGATGAACTTCGGACTTACAGCTCCCGAACTTGATTCGGTTCGTGACAAGCTGATCAAACTCTTATAATTTTTCCGAAAAAGATTGCAAAGAGTTTCCACATGTATTATTCTGAATAAAATCATATATAAACCGATGACGAAGAGGAGTAGCAAAGGATGCTTGCTCAGAGAGAGCCCGGGGTGGTGTGATCCGGACAGTAAAGGCTTTTGTGAATGGACTTCGGAGGGCATGGAGGAAATACCATGACGTAAGGCATACGTTAGTTGCCGGGGATATGTAGGTATCCCGCGAGAGCATGGGTCAAACCATGAAGCAGGGTGGCACCGCGAATAGTAGATTCGTCCCTGACAGTATATTTGTACTGTCAGGGATTTTTTTATGGAGGAAAGCACATGACTATCGAAGAATTAAAAGCTTTTAAAGACCAGGGAAAATATGACATCGCACCGGTTAGCTGTGAAATGCTTTCCGATATGAGAACACCAATACAGGTTCTCAGGATACTTAAGAATGTATCGGATCATTGCTATCTTCTGGAGTCTGCCAAGGACAATGACAACTGGGGCAGATATACTTTCCTGGGTTTTGATCCCAAGCTTGAGATCACTTGCCTTAACGGAAAGATGAAGATCGGAGATGAATGCTTTGATACCGATTGCCCCGATAAACATATCAGAGAACTTCTTTCACGTTACAGAAGTCCCAAGGTAGCATCTCTTCCTCCTTTTACCGGAGGACTTGTAGGATATTTTGCATATGACTATATCAAGTATGCGGAGAAATCACTTCACCTTACGGAGGAAGACGAAGAGCAGTTCAATGATATCGATCTTATGCTCTTTGATAAGGTGATTGCATTCGATCACCTCAAGCAGAAGATCATCATCATCGTAAACATTCATTTAACGGATATCGAGGCAGAGTTTGAAAGAGCTCAGTCAGAACTTTCGAAGTTAAAAGATCTCATCGAAAATGGCAAGATGTGTGCAGATACCGCAGGAAGGGCTACAGGAGAGTTTACTCCGGTATTCGATAAAGATGCATACTGCGCAATGGTGGAAAAAGCAAAGCATCACATCGTTGAAGGAGATATCTTCCAGATAGTTCTCTCCAATAAACTAAGTGCTCCTTTTGAAGGATCTCTTCTTAATACATACAGAATGCTCAGAACCATCAATCCTTCACCTTATATGTTCTATTTCAGCTCAAACGATCTGGAACTTGCAGGTGCTTCTCCGGAGACTCTTGTAAAGCTTCAGGACGGCGTGCTTCATACCTTCCCTCTTGCGGGAACAAGAAAGCGCGGCAAGGACGAAGAGGAAGATAAGGCACTTGTTGAGGAACTTCTTGCAGATCCCAAGGAACTTGCGGAGCATAACATGCTCGTAGACCTCGGAAGAAACGATCTCGGAAGAATCTCAAAGTTCGGAACCGTTGAAGTGGAAAGACTTCGTGAAGTGCAGTTCTTCTCACATGTAATGCATATCGGATCTACCGTAAGAGGCGAGATAAGAGATGATGAGGATGCAATGTCCGCAATAGGCGCGGTTCTTCCTGCAGGAACTCTCTCCGGTGCGCCCAAGATCAGAGCATGCGAACTAATTGATGAGCTTGAAGGCAATAAGAGAGGCGTCTACGGCGGTGCGATCGGATATATCGACTTTACCGGAAACCTCGATACATGTATCTCCATAAGACTTGCATATAAGAAAAAGGGCAAGGTATTTGTAAGAAGCGGTGCCGGCATCGTTGCAGATTCCGTACCCGAGTCCGAGTTTATCGAATGCATCAACAAGGCATCCGCAGTTATTAAAGCCATCACACAGGCATCGGAGGTGTAAGATGATTCTTCTTATAGATAATTACGACAGCTTTTCATATAACCTGTTCCAGCTTGTAGGGGAGATCAATCCCGACATTCGTGTCATAAGAAATGATGCTTATACCGTTGAGGAGATAAGGCAGATGAAGCCTTCCCACATAATCTTAAGTCCCGGCCCCGGAAGACCCGAGGATGCGGGTGTATGTATAGATGTGGTTAAGGAGCTTTCCGGCGAGATTCCCATTCTCGGCGTATGCCTCGGACATCAGTCGATCTGCGCGGCTTTCGGCGCGGTGGTAACTTATGCAAAGACTCTTATGCACGGAAAGAGTTCGATTGTTACCCTTGATACCGACTCAGCACTTTTTAAAGGCTTTGGTAAGACAACTGAGGTTGCAAGATACCACTCACTTGCTGCGGATGAAAATACGATGCCCGATTGCCTTAAGGTTACCGCACGCACCGATGATGGAGAAGTAATGGCGGTTGAGCATAAGGAGTTTAAGGTATACGGAGTCCAGTTCCATCCCGAATCCATCCTTACTCCCGAGGGCAGAAAGATGCTCAGAAACTACCTTGATGTAAAGTAATGTCAATCCGGCTTTGCACTTTGCACAGTGTATCGCATTAAAGTAATAAAGTTTTTTATTGACAAAACTGTTTTAAAAGTCTATTTTATTGAGAAAGAGGCAAAGGCGTCTCTAATGTTTTAATGACATTAGAGGCGTCTTTTTCTTTTTTTCTGCGGATTGAAATGTAAATCGGGCCCGGCTCGATATGAATCTGAAAAGCAATTGGTGAAAGGAAGAAGACATGGACAATAATCTTTCATATGACAGAGAACATGATGCGTGCGGTATCGGTGCGGTAGTTAAGATTGATGGCGTACCCGAATATTCCGTTCTCGATGATGCTCTTACCATCGTTGAAAAGCTTGAGCACAGAGCAGGTAAAGATGCGAGCGGTAAGGTCGGAGACGGCGTAGGTATCATGCTTCAGATCTCTCATTCTTTTTTCGCGTCAGCGCTTAAGAAGGCGGGAATAAAGGTAGGTCATGCGGGAGATTACGGTATCGGTATGTTCTTCCTTCCTCAGGATGAATTAAAGCGCACTTTCGCAAAGAGACTCTTTGAAGTTATCGCAGGCAAAGAGGGCGTAGAGGTAAAGGGCTGGAGAGAGGTTCCCACCAATCCCAAGATCCTCGGCGAGAGAGCCTTTGATTGCATGCCTTCAATCTGGCAGTGCGTTGTCGGAAGACCTGAGAATATTCAGAAGGGAATCGACTTCGACAGAAAGCTTTATGTCATCAGAAGAGAGTTTGAGCAGTCTTCCGATGATACTTATATCTGTTCACTTTCTTCAAGAACAATAGTCTATAAGGGCATGTTCCTTGTTTCACAGCTCAGACGTTTCTATGACGATCTTCAGAGCAAGGAATATACAACCGCAGTTGCTCTTGTTCATTCAAGATTTTCTACCAATACACTTCCCAGCTGGGAGAGAGCACATCCCTACAGATTCATCGCTCACAACGGTGAGATCAATACCATAAGAGGTAACTCTGACAGAATGCTTGCCCGTGAGGAGACCATGCACTCTGCACTTCTCGAGTCCGAAAAGAGCAAGATCTATCCCGTTATCTCCGCAAGCGGATCCGACTCTGCAATGCTGGACAATACTCTTGAATTCCTCTACATGAACGGAATGGATCTTCCTCTTGCAATGATGGCACTGATCCCCGAGCCTTGGAAGCATAACAGATTCATGAGCGAATCCAAGAAGGATTTCTATCACTACTATGCAACCATGATGGAGCCCTGGGACGGCCCTGCTGCAATTCTTTTCACCGACGGTGAACTCTTCGGTGCAACTCTCGACCGTAACGGACTTCGTCCTTCAAGATACTATGTTACCGATGACAACAGACTGATCCTCTCATCAGAGGTCGGTGTTCTTGATATTGCTCCCGAGCACATCGTAGAAAAATCAAGACTTACTCCCGGAAGAATGCTTCTTGTGGATATGCGCAAGAAGAGAATAATTTCCGATGAAGAGTGCAAGGAATTCTATGCATCATCCAATCCTTACGGTGAGTGGCTTGATGCACATCTGATCAGACTTAAGGATCTGACCATTCCCAACCATCAGGTTCCCGTTCACACTCAGCCCGAAAGAGACAGACTCTACAAGGTATTCGGATACAGCTATGAGGAGGTTAAGACCTATATCCTTGAAGCTGCCAAGAACGGTGCAGAACCCACAGTATCAATGGGTCACGACGTGCCACTTGCTTCTCTTTCCGACAATTACCCTCTGATGTACAGATTCTTCCAGCAGCAGTTTGCTCAGGTTACGAATCCTCCCATCGACTCACTCAGAGAAAAGATTGTCACAGACACTACCGTATACATCGGATCCGACGGAGATCTTCTCTGTGAAAAGAGTGATAACTGCACCGTGCTTGAGGTTAACAACCCCATCCTTACCGGCGTAGATGTCATGAAGATTCGTTCAATGAAGAGAAAAGGTTTCAAGACCGAGACCATTTCCCTTCTGTATTACAAGCACACCTCCCTGTCGCGCGCGGTCGAGCAGCTCTATCTCTCCGTAGACCGCGCGGTATCGCAGGGTGCAAATATCATCATCCTGTCAGACCGCGGAGTTGATGAAAACCACGTACCCATCCCCGCACTTCTTGCAGTATCCGCAGTTGAGCAGCATCTCGTTCACACGAAAAAGAGAACGGCAGTATCGCTCATCCTCGAGACCGCTGAAGTAAGAGATGTTCACCAGACCGCATGTATACTGGGCTTTGGTGCACGTGCCGTTAACCCTTATCTGGCACATGAGTGTATCGGAGAACTTATTAACCTCGGACTTCTCGATAAGGATCTTCACACCGCAATCGATGATTTCGACAAGGCACTTTTATCAGGTGTTGTTAAGATCGCAGCTAAGATGGGTATCTCCACCATCCAGTCATATCAGTCCGCAAGAATCTTCGAAGCTATCGGACTTTCCGATGAAGTTATCAGGGACTACTTTGCAGGTGTTGCATCAAGAGTCGGCGGAATCGGTGTTAAGGAGCTTGAAGAGGGTATCTCTTACAGACACGACAGAGCATTCGATCCCATGGGTCTTCCCGTTGATCCCGTACTGGACAGTATGGGCTATCACAACTTAAGAAGCGGAAACGGCAAGGAAGATCATCTCTATTCTCCCAAGGTTATTGTTCTTCTCCAGCAGGCTGTAAGAACAGGGGATTACGAGAAGTTCAAAGAATACACTTCGCTTGTAGATGATGCAAAGCATCCTCATACACTCAGAGGTCTTCTTGAATTCGTTCCAGCAGGTAAGAGCATTGATATCGATAAAGTAGAACCCGTAAGCGAGATCGTTAAACGTTTCCAGGTCGGTGCAATGAGCTACGGTTCACTTTCAAGAGAAGCGCACGAGACCATCGCAACGGCAATGAACAGACTGGGCGGAAGATCCAACACCGGTGAAGGCGGTGAAGCATCCGACAGATTCGGTACCGAGAGAAACTCTGCAGTTAAGCAGGTTGCATCCGGAAGATTCGGTGTTACCGAAGAGTATCTTCTCAGCGCAAATGAGATTCAGATCAAGATGGCACAGGGTGCTAAGCCCGGTGAAGGCGGAAACCTTCCCGCAGCTAAGGTTTATCCTTGGGTTGCAAAGACCAGATGTTCAACACCCGGCGTACAGCTGATCTCCCCTCCTCCTCATCACGATATCTATTCCATTGAGGATCTGGCTCAGCTTATTTACGACCTTAAGAACGCAAACAGAAACGCCAGAATATCCGTAAAGCTTGTTTCGGAAGCAGGCGTAGGAACCATAGCATCAGGTGTTGCCAAGGCAGGTGCACAGGTTGTACTTATCTCCGGTTATGACGGAGGTACAGGTGCGGCTCCTTACAGCTCCGTACACGGCGCAGGACTTCCCTGGGAGCTTGGTGTTGCCGAGACGCATCAGGCACTTATCGAAAGCGGACTTCGTTCAAGAGTAAGAATCGAGACAGACGGAAAGCTCATGACAGGACGCGACGTTGCAATCGCAGCACTTCTCGGTGCGGAGGAATTCGGATTTGCAACCGCACCCCTTGTATCTCTGGGATGCATGATGATGAGAGTCTGCTCCAAGGATACATGTCCCGTAGGTATCGCTACCCAGAACGAGATCTTGAGAAAGAGATTTGCAGGAAAGCCCGAGCATGTAATCAACTTCATGACTTTTGCGGCAATGCAGCTTCGTGAGATCATGGCAAGCTTAGGATTCAAGACAGTTGATGAGATGATCGGTCGTACCGACTGCCTGAAAAAGAGAGCAAGCTTCGATCAGCCCCACGCTCATACGATTTCTTTTGATGCAATACTTAAGCCTGAATATGCACACATTGAAGAGAACAGATTCGATCCCAAGCAGGCATATGATTTTGAACTGGAGAAGACTCTGGATGTAAATAAGCTTCTTCCCTGGTTTGATAAAGCATCCAAGACAAAGTCTGCTTCATCAAAAGTATCTGTCAAGGTAAGCTCAACGGACAGAAGCCTCGGAACCATCCTTGGATCTGAGATAGTTAAAAAGTACGGCGACGGATGCAGAGGGCTTGCTGAGGAAAGATACGTTGTTGAATGCGAAGGCGGCGGAGGCCAGTCATTCGGTGCATTCATTCCTCACGGTCTTACCATTAAGCTTAAGGGTGATGCAAACGACGGATTCGGAAAGGGACTCTCAGGCGGAAAGCTTGTGGTAACTCCTCCCGAAGGAAGCACCTTCGAAGCATCCAAGAACATCATAGTTGGTAACGTAGCTCTTTACGGCGCAACTTCAGGTAAGGCATATATCACCGGCGTTGCAGGCGAAAGATTCTGTGTAAGAAATTCCGGAGCTACCGCAGTTGCTGAAGGTTGCGGTGACCACGGCCTTGAGTATATGACCGGTGGAAGAGTAGTAATCCTCGGAAGCACAGGTAAGAACTTCGCAGCAGGTATGAGCGGCGGTATCGCATATGTCCTTGATAAGGATCACAGCCTCTATCGCAGGATCAACAAGGATATGATCGAACTCGAGGAAGTATCCGAGAAGGTGGACAGAGAAGAGCTTAAAGCAATCCTTGAAGATTACGTAAAGTGCACAGGCTCAAAGCTCGGTAAAGAGATACTTGATAACTTCGATGAAGAACTTCTTTGCTTCAAGAAAGTAATCGCAAGAGATTATCAGAGAATGATCAGAACCATCGCTAAGTACGAAGAGGAAGGCGCATCAAGAGAAAGAGCCGAACTCGAAGCATTCAAAGAAGTTGCAGGCGCAGCGGTTTAAAAGGCAGGGAGATAAAATGGGAAAACAGACAGGCTTTCTTGAATACGAAAGAACAGAAAACGAAGAGATCCCGGCTAAAGAAAGGATCAAAGGCTACAAAGAATTCCATACCTTTCAGACCGAAGAGACCAGGAGAAAACAGGGCGCAAGATGCATGAACTGCGGCGTTCCCTTTTGCCAGTCGGCAATGAGCCTTTCGGGAATGGTGGTAGGATGCCCTCTTCACAATCTCATCCCCGAGTGGAACGATGCAATTTACAAGGGAGAGGATGCACACGCACTTGCAAGACTCCTTAAGACAAACAGATTCCCCGAGTTTACCGGAAGAGTATGTCCCGCACTTTGCGAGAAGGCATGTATCTGCGGACAGTACGACGACCCCGTAACCGTAAGAGACAACGAGCTCTTCCTTATTGAGTCAGGTTATAAGAACGGCTGGATGAAGGCTCAGCCTCCCGTAAAAGAAAGCGGAAAGAGCGTAGCTGTTATCGGTAGTGGCCCTTCCGGACTTTCCGCAGCGGATGCACTTCGTAAAAGAGGACATAAGGTAACCGTATTTGAAAGAGAGGACCGTATCGGCGGACTTCTTATGTACGGAATCCCCAACATGAAACTTGATAAGAGTGTCATTGCAAGAAGACAAAAGCTCATGGAAGAGGAAGGTATCGAGTTTAAGACCGGGGTCAAAGTCGGCGTAGATATCAAGGCTTCCGAACTTCGTAAGAAATATGATGCCATCGTTCTTGCGTGCGGTGCAAAGAAAGCAAGAGCACTTACCGCAGAAGGAATCGAGGGAGCGGATGGAGTATACTTCGCAGTTGATTTCCTTACCGCAGCAACTAAGAATGTACTGGGCATCAAGAAACTTCCTGCGCATTTTGATGCAAAGGGAAAGAACGTAATCATCGTTGGCGGTGGTGATACCGGTAATGACTGTATCGGAACCGTTATCAGAATGGGATGCAAATCGGTAACCGCGATCGAGATGATGCCCAAGCCTCCCGTAAACAGAGCAGAGAATAATCCCTGGCCCGAGTGGCCAAAGACTCTCCGCACGGACTACGGTCATGCTGAGGCAATCGAAGTATTCGGCGAAGATCCCAGAGTATTTAAGACCACAGTTACCAAAGTCTTTTCCAAGAAGGGTAAGATAAGCGAAGTAGAACTTTCAGAGGTTTATTTTGACAAGGGGAAACTTTGCACCAGGAAAGGAACTGAAAGAAAGGTTAAGTGTGATCTTCTCCTTGTTGCTGCAGGATTTGTAGGTGCAGAGTCTGAAGTTCCCGAAGATTTCGGCCTTGATATGACCGCAAGGGGAGTAGTGGCAACTCCCGAAGGAAAGTACTCTAC
>JAEEGL011529121.1_pt1 | contig 13826 bp, 11 predicted proteins | sample 9134231 | NCBI WGS metagenome assembly JAEEGL01 (sample SAMN16246548, study PRJNA631951) | gut metagenome | biome: gut microbiome; feature: rumen; material: fiber-attached | host: Bos | place: Iran: Karaj | collected 2018-10
AGCCTTGCCCCAGGGGGTTACCGGACGCTTGCGTCCTACCGGGCTGTGACCTTCACCGCCACCGTGCGGATGGTCATTCGGGTTCATTACGGAACCTCTTACAGTCGGGCGGATACCCATGTGACGCTTACGTCCTGCTTTACCGATCTTCACAAGGTTGTGATCGCCGTTTCCGACTACACCGATGGAAGCGCGGCAGTTCAGGGGAACCATTCTCATTTCTCCGGAAGGAAGACGCAGGGTTGCGTATTTGCCTTCTTTTGCCATCAGCTGTGCGCTGTTACCGGCAGCTCTTACCATCTGGCCGCCCTTGCCCGGCTGAAGCTCAATGTTATGAAGAAGAGTACCTACAGGGATCTCGGAGATCGGCAGGCAGTTACCTACTCTAACCTCGGCCTGTGCTCCGCTCATTACGGTCATGCCGTCTGTCAGACCCTGGGGAGCCAGGATGTATGCCTTCTCGCCATCCTGATAGCAGATGAGTGCGATGTTGGCACTGCGGTTCGGATCGTACTCGATACCGATTACCTTAGCGGGGATCCCGTCTTTGGTATTTCTTCTGAAATCTACCATTCTGTATTTTTTCTTTGCGCCGCCGCCATGATGACGAACGGTGATCTTACCCTGATTATTACGGCCGGAATGTTTCGGCACTGCTACGACCAGAGACTTTTCCGGTTCGCTCTTGGTGATCTCAGCGAAATCAGAACCGGTCATGTTTCTTCTGGAGGGGGTATATGGGTTGTAACTCTTAATTCCCATTTTGTATTTCTCCTTTCAAATGATTTGCTCTCGTGCTTTACTGCACATAGTTTTCGTTATCAAAGACCTGAGAAGATCTCAATCTCGTTGCTCTCTTCTGTCAGCTGAACGATTGCCTTTTTGGTCTTTGCCGTCTGGCCGATGGTCATACCGCGGCGTTTCTTCTTGCCGTCCTGGTTGATGGTATTGACCTTTGCCACCTTAACACCGTCAAACATCTTCTCAACCGCTTCCTTGATCTGCGATTTGTTTGCTTCGGGATGCACGAAAAATGTGTACTTCTTCTCGCTCATGCCATCCATGCTCTTCTCGGTGATGACCGGCTTTAAAATCACATCATAATACTGTAATGCTGCCATTATGCGTACACCTCCTCGATCTTCGCAGCGGAATCCTTCGTCAGGACGATGGTACCGCCGTTCATAATGTCATAAACATTGATCTGACCAACCAATGTGGTGTTAACCTTTGCCATGTTTCTTGCGGAAAGAACGGTGTTCTGATCGTTGTCAGCCAGAACTACGAGGCCTTTCTCAACCTTCAGGTTGTTCATAACCTGTGCAAAGCTCTTGGTCTTGATCTCATCGAACTTCAGCTCATCTACTACGATCAGCTTGTTCTCCTGAACTCTGCTGGTGAGTGCGCTCTTTAATGCCGCTCTCTTTTCCTTCTTATTCAGCTTGAAGCTGTAATCTCTCGGAGTGGGAGCGAATACTACGCCGCCGCCCTTCCACTGGGGAGATCTGTTGGAACCCTGACGTGCATGTCCCGTTCCTTTCTGTCTCCAGGGCTTTCTTCCGCCGCCGGAAACCTCAGCGCGGGTCTTTGCTTTCTGGGTGCCCTGGCGATTTGCTGCAAGCTGCTGCAAAACTGCCATATGTACAAGGTGCTCGTTGATCTCTACGCCAAAGATGGCATCATTCAAATCGATCGTTCCGACTTCCTTGCCTTCCATATTAAATACGGATACGTTTGCCATGATCTGTTCCTCCTTTCACCGATTAAATATCCACTCTTGTGGTCTCTTTGATGGTTACCAGAGACTTCTTCGGTCCGGGAACGGAACCCTTTACAAGCAAAAGATTCTTCTCCGCATCTACTCTGACTACCTCAAGATTTTGAACTGTAACCTTTACCGATCCCATATGTCCGGGCATTCCTTTTCCCTTGAATACTCTGGAAGGGGAAGAACATGCACCGTTGGAACCCTGATGACGGTGGAACTTGGAACCGTGCTTCATAGGTCCTCTGTGCTGACCGAGTCTCTTGATCGCACCCTGGAACCCTTTACCTTTGGAGATTGCGGTTGCATCTACATGATCGCCTTGCTCGAAGATGTCTGCCTTGATCTCCTGTGCCAGCTGATACTCGGAAGCGTTCTCGAACTTGAACTCACGAAGATATCTCTTGGTGGATACTCCGGCTTTGTCGAAATGTCCCTTCAGCGGCTTATTTACGCCATGTCTGTGAGCGATCTCTTTCTTGCCGCCCTTATCCTTGGTGATGACTTTCTCTTTCTTATCCTCATAACCAACCTGGATTGCATCATAGCCATCGTTCTCAGCGGTCTTGATCTGTGTTACTACACAGGGGCCTGCTGTCAGGACCGTTACAGGGATCAGACTTCCGTCTTCCTGAAAGATCTGGGTCATACCGACCTTAGTTGCCAAAATTGCTTTTTTCATTTGTTACCTCCTTCATGCATCGGAACGGGACAAGCCGTTCATACATTGCTATTAGTTACTTCATTTTGATTCCGATGTAAACACCGGCAGGCATCTCTAATCTCTGAAGGGCATCTACCGTCTTCTGAGTGGGTGCCATTACGTCGATGAGCCTTTTGTGCGTTCTCTGCTCAAACTGCTCACGGGAATCTTTGTACTTATGAACGGCACGAAGGATGGTTACTACTTCCTTTTTAGTAGGAAGGGGAATCGGACCCGATACCTGGGAACCATTCTTCTTTACTGTCTCGATGATCTTCTTTGCAGAGCTATCGATCAGCTGATGGTCATAAGCCTTCAATGTGATTCTCATTACTTGTTGATTTGCCATAAAAAAAGCCGCCTCCTTTTCGCACTTTTTAGTTTCAAGTACGACAAGTGGTGACTGTACACTCTCCCGTGTGTGTCCCAAAAACTCACACGTCGTTTCTGCTCGCAGCAGACAGTTCGCTTTCGCTGATTCGTACAGTAACTTGTCGTCAGTTTCTTCCTGACATTCGCTCCACGGAAAACCCGAAAAGGCTTTCGCCAGTCCGGCAACCTCTCGCTTCATAGCTATCAATGTCACAGCACTTGCCATTCTACTCTATCGGAATGGGAAATGCAAGCACTTTTTGTTTTTTATTGTTCTTTTTAAGATACAATCCGCAGCGCGCCTGATCTGCCACTATATCTTGTATTTTTCCGAAGAAATACCGCAGACTCATCAAAGCCTGCGGCGTTTCTTCTATAATAAGTAAGTTTTTTACTTTGCTGCTACTTCATCAAACTCTCCTGCGATCTCCTCTGCGGGAGCGGGAGTGATAAGGCTTACAAATACGATGAAGATCAATGCTACCAGGAATGCGGGAGCCAGCTCATACAGATCCCAGGCACCGCCCATGGGACGAACGCCGTACTTCCAGATGAATACCATCAATCCGCCGGAGATCATTCCGGCCATGGCACCGAAGCGGTTGCATCTCTTCCAATATAAGGACATAAGAATTGCGGGACCGAATACAGCACCGAAGCCTGCCCATGCAAAGGATACGATTCCGAATACGGAGCTGTTGGGGTTCCATGCAATGAATGCTGCCAGTACAGCCACAGCTACCAGGGTGCAACGAGCTGTCAGCATGGCGCTTCTTTCTTTCAGTTTTACCTTGAAGACATCCTGAATGATGTTCTCGGATACTGCGGATGCAGCTGCAATGAGCTGAGAGTCCGCGGTGGACATGGTGGATGCCAGGATACCTGCAATGATCACACCTGCTACCAGTGCGAAAATGAATCCGTTCTTACTGATGTGATCTGCCAGTACTACGATAAGGGTCTCTGCCTTGGAGGAGCTGGTGGGATCCTCAATGAGGGAATCCAGCACGCCGCTCTGGGTCATGGCACGTCCAACCACGCCGAGGATTACAGCGATGGCCAGGGAGAATACCACCCAGATGGAAGCCACTCTTCTGGAGAGCTTTAACTTGTTGGGATTCTCAATAGCCATGAAGCGAAGCAAAATGTGAGGCATACCGAAGTATCCCAGTCCCCAGCAGAACATTGTGATCTTATTGAAAATGCCGTAAGGGCTTGCCGCCTGGCTCACATTGTCAAAGGTCGCAGATACATCCAAAAATCCGGGAAGGCTTCCGGCATTGTCAATAACTGCGGAAACGCCGCCGGCCTGTACTACGCCATAGCCCAGCACTACGAAAAGTGCAATGGTCATAACGATGGACTGGATAAAGTCCGTGGTGGAAGCTGCCAAAAAGCCACCGGTGGTGGTATAACCCACGATGATGATGGCTGATACGATCATGGCCAGCTGGTAATTTACTCCAAACAAGGAGCCAAAGAGCTTACCGCAGGCAGAAAAGCCGGATGCGGTATAGGGTACGAAGAAAATGATGATGAACAGTGCGCCTACAAACAGCAGCACATTGCTCTCATCCCGAAATCTTCTTTTCAGGTAATCGGGAATGGTAATGGCACCTACCCGCTCCGTGTAGTTACGAAGTCTCTTTGCGGTAAAGAGCCAGTTTAAATAGGTTCCGACGATGAGACCGAAGGCTGTCCAGCCTGCATCGGCGATTCCGGAAAAGTATGCCAGACCCGGCACGCCCATCAACAGATAGGAGCTCATATCCGAAGCCTCGGCACTCATTGCCGTTACGAAGGGGCCAAGCTTTCTGCCGCCCAGATAAAAATCCCCTACATCATTTGTGTTCCTCGAAGCCATAAAGCCTACGAGAAGCATTCCGGCCAGATAGATCACTATGGAAATAATGATACCGACCTGTGCGCTTGTTAAAGCTGCCATGTTTTCTCCTCCTCTTTTTCCGTTTTCTTCTATATAATAAGAAAACGCCTTGTCAAGGTAAAACCTCGGCAAGGCATCCACTCAACTTTTTGAATATACCATAGCTACAAAGACTCCGTCAAGACAAAGCCCCTACAAGGCCCTCCCGACTCTTTTCGTCTTTCCTCAGTCACTGCTCCATCTTCCGCTGGCACCGCAGGGGAGCACCAGACCGTTTTGCCGGATGGGAAGGCCGATCTCCGATGCCTCCACCCTTCCGCCCCGCTCCGAGGCGATGGCCTCCGAAAGCATGTAGGAAAGCACTGCGGGCTGCAATCCCGTGGTATAGGAGTTGATGAGGAAAAATGCGGCATCCCCGGATAAGAGCTTGGCCGCCTCCACGATGAGGGGATAGACGCACTCTTCGATCTTCCAGATCTCTCCCTTGGGGCCTCTGCCGTAGGAGGGCGGATCCATGATGATACCCTCGTAGGTATTGCCGCGTCTTAGCTCCCGCTCCACAAACTTCATACAGTCATCCACCAGCCACCTGGTTTTGGTAGGATCCACATTGCTGGCTGCCGCATTTTCCTTGGCCCAGCCGACCATTCCCTTGGCCGCATCCACATGGGTCACATGGGCCCCCGCCAAAGCAGCGGAAATGGTTGCGCCTCCGGTGTAGGCAAACAGATTCAAAACCCGGGGCGGGGCAGATCTCTTTTCCAGGGATTCCTTGATCTTTTTGGCACACCAGTCCCAGTTCACTGCCTGCTCGGGAAACACTCCCGTATGCTTAAAGGCAAAGGGCTTTAAGTGAAACAAAAGCTTCCCTGCCTCTCCCTGGTATGCAATGCTCCACTCCTCGGGAAGATCAAACATCTCCCAATAACCGCCCCCTTTGGCGGAGCGGTGGTAGTGTCCGTTCTTTTTCTTCCATTCCGGGGCAAGCCTTTTGGTATCCCATATCACCTGGGGATCCGGACGAAGGAGCACATAGTCTCCCCAGCGTTCCAGCTTTTCCCCTGCGGTAGCTTCGATCACTTCATACTCTTTCCAGCCGTCTGCGATCCACATCTGTCCATTCTCCAATCTGTCTTTTCCTGTCGCCTGATCCGCTCTTACAGCGCTGCCGCTATGCCAAAGATAAACATCACCACAAAGAGCAGGATATAGATGGCAAAAAGGACACCGAAAACGATCAGCTGCGCTTTAAAGTAATTGGATTTGGATTTTTTCTCCGTTTTGCTGAAGGCCCAGACAAAAACCAGTACCAGGTTCACGCAGGGAATCATCATCAGCAGCATGCAAACCAGCCATTCCCCCATGGAAACAGGCTCCTCCAGTCCGTCAAGGGCTGCCGGGTTCATAGGCGGCACGGGTGCCGGAGCCTGAGCCTGATAGTAGGTATCATGGGCCTTTAACATCTCCGGCATCATATCCGGTGCCTGAGGCGGCGTTGCAAAGTTTTCAAAACCGTCTCCCTCCAGATACTTTTCATAGTTGCGCTTTTGGGGCTCCTGCTGCGGGACGTTTTCATTCTGCATAGCAGCTGCTTCATTGGCAAAAGAATCTGCCCCACTTTGAGTCTCCTCGTTCCCGACAGTAACCTGCAGGGCATCCTCCGACTCCCTGGCGATCTGCCCGTCCTCTTCTACCTCTGTGGAAAGATCCAGCTCCGACGGCATCTCATAATCCGTCATGAGCACACTTTCCAAAGCAGTCACGCTCTCCGGAGCAGCAACGCTTTCCGGCGTCGTGCTTTCGTCCTCAAAGGGTATAAACTCGTTTTGATTTTCTTTCATCCTGAACTCCTCTCTGATCTTTGAATTATAATAGTGTTATAAATTACATCCGGGAAAAATACAGCTGCCGAAGCCTGCTTAAAAGTCCCTGCGTCAAGGGCTGCATCGGCTCCCTGTCCGGATACATGGTTGCCATCCGGTATCCGTAAAAGATCACCATCCCCACCAGCGTGATCCCCAAAAGCAGATAAAGTTCCTTCGGTTTTCTTCCCAGAAGATACCGGTTGATCCCAAAGTCCAGCAGGATCACTATCCAGGCATACAAAAAGGGATGCATCACAAAGGCTCTGATGGGATGTCCGGACAATAAAAGCAGCCCCGATCTGGTCAGCCCGCAGCCCGGGCACGGCAGTCCCAACAAAAGCTGCATGGGGCAGATCGTATGAAACAAAAGCTGAAACAGCGCAATATAGACCACAACCGCCAGAAGCCCCAAACCGTTTTCCTTAAGATCCCGGATCAATAGCGGGATTCCTGTATCTGTTTGTCTGTTTTTTTCGCCTTTTGCCATATCGCCCGGTTATTCTACTCCTGTATTTTCGCTCTGACCGGCTGCACTGCCCTCTCCGAAGATCTCATCCTTCAAAATCTTCTTATTGGCATCAAAATCCACCTGCAGTACTGCCTTGCCGCCGATATTGGCATTGGACCAGGTACCGTCTGCAGGCACAGTCAGCTCTATCGTTTCATAGGTTGCGGCTGCCGCTGCCTTCAGGGACAGCTCCGTAACCTCGCTTTGCTTCAGGTTTGTGGTCAGATATGGGAAGATCCCTTCCATCAGACCGCTTGCATTGGTTGCCATCGCTACGGGCATTTTTTTCTTGATGGCTGCAAGGACCTTTCTCTGCCTCTCGGTCCTTCCGAAATCCGTTCCGATATAACGGTTCCGGCTGTAGGCAAGTGCCTGGGGTCCGTTCAGGTGCAGCATACCGGACTTGGAGGTGTCCAGATAATCCGTCTGCATATCACGCCCCTCTAACATATTGTATTCATTCAGATAGGCGTTGACCCATTCCACCTCTTCCGAGCTAAGCTCCAGATCCACTCCGCCGACCGCATCCACCAGGGCTGCAAAGGCCTGGAAATTCACGATGGCATAGCGATTGACCTCGATGTCAAAATTCTCCTTGATGGTCTGGCACAAAAGTGCCGCACCACCGTATGCATAAGCCGCATTCAGCCTATTCTCTCCATGTCCCGGGATCGTCACATACATATCCCGCAAAAAGGACGTCATATAGATCTTCTTTGTCTTGGGATTCATGGAAACCAGGATCATGGCGTCCGAACGGCCATCCTCTCCGTTTTCTCTTGAATCATTTCCGATGAGCAGAATGTGGGACACGCCCTCTTCCTTCATAGGCTCCCCCGCAAGCTCTGCCGGCTGCTCGGTGGTCATCTGCTTATAAGCCGATCCCACCAGCCTGTTCATCAAAAAGTACAGGATACAAAGCAGCACTGCCAGGGCAATGAGAAACTTGATAAGGCCGTGCTTTTTCTTTTGATCCCCGCCTTTTCTTTCCTGCCTGAGCGCATTCTTTTCCTTCTTAAGCCGCTCCTTTTCCCGCTTTTCCTGCGTCTTGACCCTGGCGGCCCTTGCCGCCTTGATCCGTTTTTCGGCCGCTGCCCGCTCCCTTTTATCCTTCTCTCTTCTGGCAGGTTCTTCATGCCTTCTGTCACGGCCCACGGGAGCACTCTTTCTCCGGGGTCTTGCCGCTTTTTTTACGCCGCCGCGGGGAATGTCCTCCTCATAATCATCATATGCGTCATACTCTTCATGGGCGCCGGATTCTTCATATGTGTCATATCCTCCCGCTGCATCCAAGCCATCATACGCTTCCTCGTCATCATAGGCATCCGCATACCCGTCCTCATCATAGCCGGGATCATAGCCCCGACGCGCTTCATAGCCCTGATTAAACCCTGCGGCGTAGCCTTTTTCAAATCCGTCTCCGAAGCCCTCGTCAAAGGTGGGCTTCTCGGGACGTTTTACTTTTCTTTTCGGCGCCTCCTGTGGTCTGCGCTTTTTGATCTGCTCCTCAGTTTTCTTCCGGGGAAGGGGCTCCTTTTCGGAAGTCACCTGCTTGGCCGATGCTTTCTTAACCGGTGCTTTCTTAGCAGGAGCCTGCTTGGCCGGTGTCTGTTTCATCGGCGGCTTGTTTCCCGTGCTCGCCGGTTTCTTTTTTACGCCGGGATCCTGCAGCTCATTTTCCAGAAACTGCTCCAATCCCTCCTGGATGGATTCATTTTCTCCAATGGCGGTATTTCTATTCTTATCGTCCATACAATCCTCAATTCATTTTTTCATAATACAGGCTTATCCAGTACTGACAGGATATCCTTGTTGTTCTTTTCAAACTCCTCCGCAACCTTTCTGACTTCCTCAGCGGACTCCAGAAAGACCTCTGCGATCAACGGGTCAAAGTGTACTCCCGCACCTTCCCGGATAATGTCCATAGACTGCTCAAAGGTAAATGGCTTTTTATAGCTTCGCTTGGATACCACCGCATCAAATACATCTGCCACAGCCATGATCCTGGCGGAAAGGGGAATCTCTCCCCCGGCGATACCGTGGGGATAGCCCTTGCCGTTCCATTTCTCATGATGGTATTCCGCAAGGTTCTTGGCTTCATTAAGATACCCTGACTCCGGCACGATCTCAATGGCCTGGCTGATGATCTCGCTTCCGGCCATGGCGTGATTTTTCATCTCTGCAAATTCCTCATCATCCAGCTTGCCGGGCTTGTTCAAAATGGCATCCCGAACCTTGATCTTGCCCACATCGTGAAGGGGGGCGGAATGATACACATCATAGATGAACTCATCCGTCAGCTGCTCCTCGTAGTAGCCCTTCTTTTTCAGTGCATCCATAATGATCTTGGTATAGGCAGCCGTCTTTCGTACATGATCTCCGGTGTTCTTGTCCCGGCTCTCCACCATATCCGCCAGTACCATGATAAGGCCGTTCTGCATCTTGGCAATGGTTTCCGTCTGGTGCTCGATATCCTCCACGAAATGAACACATTCCTGGGTGGTTTCGCTGAAGGCGTTATACAGGTTTTCAATCTCATCTCCCGTATGAATATCCAGGCCCCGGATCCGCTTCACGCCTTCCTCACGAGCCTCTTCCGTATTATAGGCAAAGGCCGAGGCCGCATAGGCCATGGAGTTTACGGGCAGGACCACGTTGTACTCCGCCATCCACATGCCTACTACCATGATCACAATAAAGAAACCCAAGAACAGGGATGTGAGCTTGGCAAAAAAGGTATAACTGCTGGCACGAAGCCGCTCCATGGAAACATCCGCTGCCGCGTAGCACTGGCAGATGCCGTTATCGTCATACACCGGGACGTAAACCGTCAAAAGCCAGCCGTAGGTATCATCGGTGATCACAGGATCAATGGGTTGCCCCATCAAAAGACTGGGCAGATATTGCTGGAAGGATTCATCAAAGGAAACCAGGGTTCCCGGTTTTTCTCCCTGAAGCTCCTCCGTATCCAGATCAAAAACCACATAGCAGCCGTCCTTTACGATCTTATACACATAGACATATTCAATATCCGGAGAGCTTTCACGGATGCTGTATAAAAGCTCCTTGGTTTCCTGATAGCCTTCCGCCTCTTCTCCGTATTTCAGATAATCCTGAACCCTGTCTGCATCAATGACCCCTGCCGCCAGATTGGCTACACCCTGCGCCATGATCTTATGCTCTTCCACCGTGGATTGGCGGTAGAGAATATAACTGATAGCGGTTGACATGATCGCCACACAAAGGGGTGCCACGATCAAAAGCAAAAGGATCTTGGTTCGAAGACTCATGACCCTGTTTTCCAGGTCGCGGATCTTTTTTTCCTCTTCCTTGTTCAAAGGCGTTTGCTGCCAGCCGTCATAGACCAGCCACTGCTTCGTTTTCTCCGGCATGCAAAGCCGGATCACGAAGACCACAGCCACTGTGATGAGCTTATCCGGAAGGTCGATGAGATAGTCTGCCGACATCTGAGCCCAGAATCTGGGCATCTTTGTCACTTCGTGGATCCGCTCCGCAAAGGTGGCCGAGATCCCTTCCGTGGCAAAGCCATACAAAAACCAGGTAAAGACAGAGCCGAAGGCACCGCCCACCAGGGACAGTACAAAGGCACTGCCGATGGCCTTATACCATTTTTCCATCCATCCCTTATGGGCCAGATAAGTAGCCACCACTGCCATGATGACGTTCAAAAATCCATAGTAAATGGAAGGGGGATCAAAAATACATTTGATCAGATTGCTGGCAAGTCCCACCAGAGCTGCAGGAAGATAACCGCAGCTGGATGCCACCAGCACCGTTCCGATGGTATCCAGAAACAGGGACAGATTCATCTTCGTCGCTATATAGCCTCCCGTGAGATTCAGGATCATGCCGATGACGCAAAGCATCAATAACGCCAGGATCCGCTTATATCCGCGCCTGCCGTTTTCCATTCCATTTTTACCATCTTGAAACATTTGTGTTTGCTCCATAATCCATTCCTTCTTTCCTCATCCCCCCCGGTACGAAAACACAACTGTCCATACAGAGTCTATTATACCAATCTTTTCAATTTGCTTCAACTTATATAAATATTATGATATTTATACAAATATATTTGTATAGAAAACAGAGGGGGCATAGGATACTGATAAACAGATACAGCATTTTGAAATACCAAAGAAGGGGATGTAACAATGAACAGCTTCATTTATCTGGCCTATCCGGCCCTGCTTGCGCTACTTTTTTATAAAGCGTCCGTTTGCAAATCGAAGACCTACAACCAGGAGGCTCTGAGTCCCGTTCAGACCAAAGCCATTTTAGGGGCCCTGGCAATCTGCATCATCCTGCATCACATATCCCAAAAACTGCCTGTGCAGCTTTCTGCAAAAGATCCCGCCAAGTACGCCTTAGAACCCTTCCGGGGCATCGGTTATTTATTTGTAGCCTACTTCCTTTTCTGCTCAGGTTTCGGACTCTATCAAAGCTTATCCTCCAAGCCCGGCTACCTGAACCGGTTTTTACTTTCCCATATTACTCCTGTTGTGATCACCTTTCTGATTACCGACACCATGTTCTTTTATGCCCGGGTCAACAGACAGGCGGCGGCCCTTCCCGCCAGTACCTACTGCTGGTTTGTATTCGTGATCATCATCCTGTACATCGGCTTTTACCTTTGCTTTCGGTTTCTTCGCACCTCTGCCGCAGCTGCCCTTTGGGGCTACGCCCTTCTCTGGTGCGCCCTTTGCCGCATTTTCTGGATCGATACCTGGTGGTATAACAGTGTTCTTGCCTTTCCTTTGGGGGTATCCTTTGCAAAGAGACTTCCCAGGCTCATGGACACTCTTAAGAAAAAATACCCGGTAGCTCTTGTAAGCTCTTTTCTTCTGACTGCCCTTTTGCTCTTTTTGTCATCAGATGATATGCGGCTTTACCGCCTCATAGGACAGGGCATTGGGTTTGCTGCTACCAGAGATATCCTGACGGTTTTGCAGCTCTTGAACGCGCTTTCCTTTTCCATACTCCTCACCCTTTTGAGTATGAAGATCCGCATCGGAAACAAATTTCTTTCCTTCCTTGGGGCCATGACTTTGGAAATCTATCTGGTACATGTGCTGTTTGTGGAGCTCTTTTGCAAGACCTTCATCGGACAGTTCAAGGCTTTTTTCTATATTAAGAATCCTTTCCTCTATTTACTGGCGGTGCTGGTGCTGACCTTTCCCATTGCCTTTGTGATCCGAAAGATCAGAGAAACTCTCTCTCCCCTCATTACCGGCGGAGAAGATGATATCTCCTGGGTTTTGAAGATCTTAAGAACCGCTGCCATTGCAGCCATTGCCATCCTTTTGTTATCCACCGCTTACTTTTCCATCTCCAGTCATTTTACAAGCTTCCGTATGCGGGATACCGTTTCTCAGTATCAAAAGGACTTTAATACCATGACCGAAGTGGATGGAAAGATGCTCTCCGCCTATGTAGCCGGAGAAGGTGCGCATACCATCCTCATTCTGGGGGATGCCGAGGATCCGGCGCCTTCCATGCTGCTTCGTCCCCTTGCCGACCATCTGGCCGAAGACTACCGGGTGATCCTTCCGGATTTCTTCGGCTGCGGCTTTTCCGATCCTACCGACAAACCAAGAAACGCAAAGGCCCTTGCCGAAGAGCTTCATACCCTGACGGAAAAACTGACCGGCGGCAAGCCCGTCACCATCTTTTCCTACGGCACATCAGGCGTCTGCGCCCTGACCTATCTTTCCGAATATCCCGAGGATGTGGAAGGTCTCATGGGATATGACCTCCTGAGCCCCGAGATTCTGAAGGAAAAGTACGATAACACCGCTCTTTCAAAGGAGCAGATCTTCTATGCCGCCTACTGTTCCGGCAAGCATATGCAGATCATGTCAAAGCTTATGAAGGCTACCGGATTTATCCGCATGGAGCTTGTAACCTACAACGAAGCCTTTACCCGGGATGTGATGAAGGATCATATCGATACTCTGGATGAATTGTTTATCCGAAACTACGCCAATCCGGAAAGCATCCAATACCGATCCAATATGATGACCGATGCAAGAGACCTGCAATGCCTGAGGCTTCCCACGGGCTTCCCCGCTATTTTCCTTTCCTCCAACTGGTCCAACGCCTACGAGGTGAAGAAGCCCGCGGAGCTTCTCAAGAAACTCATCTCCGATGAGAACTGCCAGCGCATCTCCGTCATCGCAGGAGACAGCTACTCCATCTACTACCAGGCTCGGGATGTTGCCAAGCACGTGAAGGAATTCATGAAGGATCTGTAAGCAGATGTCGGGGCGTGATTTCCCGGTGGGTAATTGATGAGCAACTGGTGAGGCGTGATCCCCCGGCTCAGCTCAGACAGTTGCGGAGTAAATACGAAAAAACCCGGTTGGCGCAGCCAACCGGGTTTTCTTTCATTTACTATTAATTTCTTCTCAAGCCTTGCCGTCAGATCCAAGTACGTTGATGATCTTGTGAGCAACCATATCCTTAACAGCCTGACGAGCGGGCTTTAAGTACTGGCGAGGATCGAAGTGATCCGGATGCTCTGCGAAGTACTTGCGGATGTTTCCGGTCATTGCAAGACGGATATCGGAGTCGATGTTGATCTTGCAGACAGCAAGCTTAGCAGCCTGACGCAGCTGCTCTTCAGGAATACCTACTGCATCCGGCATATTTCCGCCATACTGATTTACCATCTTTACGAACTCCTGCGGAACGGAAGAAGAACCGTG
>JAEEGL012200816.1_pt1 | contig 13826 bp, 8 predicted proteins | sample 9134231 | NCBI WGS metagenome assembly JAEEGL01 (sample SAMN16246548, study PRJNA631951) | gut metagenome | biome: gut microbiome; feature: rumen; material: fiber-attached | host: Bos | place: Iran: Karaj | collected 2018-10
CGCAAATCGATAACGTCATTCGATATATACAGAACCAAGAAGAACACCACAAAAAGAAATCAATTAGGGAAGAATATATCGAGTTTTGAAGGCATTCGGTGTGGAATATAATGAAAGATATATTCTATAACGTATAATCGGGAACCCCTACGGGGTTCATTTGGGTATAATACCTCAATTTTCCGATAGCCGCTACGCGCCAACTGGGGGGCTGCTTTTCCAAAGCCCTACGAGCTATTATACTATTACACCATACATCGTCATGTTTAAAACACATGTAAACAATATAGACATGATGCTGAATTATCAAAAAAACGACGACAACCAAAGAAAACACGATTTTAGGTATTGGGATTTAAGCGTTATCATCACTATTATCGAGAATCAAGGTTCGAAAGTGCCTCAGATAGTTCTGGCGACAATCTTTCTTTACTTACTTCTGTGTTCGTGTTATCCACTGTTAAAGTCTGTAGCTGCAGACTCAGCAAGATAAGCATCAATACGAATTTTAACAAATTTCAAGACACTTGTGCAATGAATTTTTAAACATTTTATTTGCCCTATTGCGCAAGTTATCTCGCGATGCTCGATACGCCCCGCGTTTCGGGCTATTGGCTTTGCCAATAAGCCAGAATGCCGCCCGCTATTGGCATACGCGAGCGGCTTTTAATATTATTTATTAAACTTCTCCCCTTTAAACATACTCTTTACTCTAGGAAGCTCATACTCGCCTTGTCCATTTCCATATCTTGCGGCAATATCCCACTTTCCAAAAACAATATAGACCTTATCGTTTTTAACGAAAAAGTTAAAATCAGAAACACCCATAGCATAAAATTTTCCCCAATCGATATACTCTTCATCATCATTCTCATTATCATTCTCATTATCATTATCATCTATATAACCTTCTATAATTAATTTTGATTCAACTGCATTGGCAATCATCGACTTTATCTCAGAATCTGACATGGGATAAATATCATTCAAATACACACGTTCTCCGGTTGCTTTATTAAAATTGAATGTTTCAAACCGGACATCGACTCTGCCAAAATCCTCGTATGTCATTAAAGTCACACTTAACACCCGTTTCGACTGATTAACCCCCGGAATGACATTGTAAACATACTTATCATCATTATTATAGGATCTGCCTTCCAAAACTTCTTCGTACAATGCTTCAGCATTTTTTGCAAAGAAATCATCCTGTACCTTACTTAAAATATTATTGACTATTTTATTAACATCCGAATCAGATGGGAAAACGGGTATCGCATGATATATATCAACATCTTCGCCCCACTCAAGTGTCTTTTTCTTAAATATAACTCCATTTTCATTAATTTCAGCAATCTTAGGCGCAAATATTTTGGTGTATTCTTTATCATATAATTTGTATATAGGATCGTTTTTATAACTAAACGAACGGGCACCAGAGAACATATTTGTTATGTTCTTTGCACTGGATGCATTCCATGAACTCAGTGATTGATTAAACGCAGATGCATTATGAAACATTGAGTGCATATTTACTACATGAGAAACATCCCAGTTTTCCAAAGGCTGATTAAATGAACTGGCGCCTTCGAACATCCATTCCATATTTGTAACTTTCGATACATCCCAGTGTTCAATTGGTTGATTGAAATTTTTTGCATCATAAAACATCTTTGACATATCTGTAACCTCACTCAGATTCGGAGCTTCATTTGGAATTCGAACAAGGTTATCACAATTTTCTGCAAAAGAGTGCATGCTTTTCCATTGGATATTGCCCCAACTATCGATAGATTGAATTGCGTTTGGAGTGCCATGATATCCATCGCACAGCCGAATTGCAGGGATGTCGCCTCTTAACCAGATTTGATGCGTGCCAGTATTTGGCTCATAAGTACATTTCGCGTATTCTGCGAGTCCAGTGTGCTCAAATTCACCATCGCCTTCACAATCCAAATCATATTTAACCGGATAAGTGTTGTTCACAGAATCTACAAAGATCGCAATTTGTATCGGATTGTCTACGGATGGCTCGGCATTACGGTCTTTTTCGGCATTTACATTATCTGTCGTAATTGTAAATTTAAATACATTGGCATTTGGGTCATCTGAAGTTGGTTGTGTCACATCCTGCACCGTTATTGTGTCGCTGTTTCCGGTGGCTTGTAAATTGGACGCCCCAGCCTCCGAAGCTTGTTGTGTTTTTTTGCTGCAGCTTGTTGTAGCCAGGGATATGGCGATCATTGCAAAGATAATGCAAAATGTATATTTCATAGATCCTCCAGATTAATGATGGATATTTTGATGTCTGTGTTAAACTGCGCTTTCTATTTCGTCTTTACCTTCTTTTCATGAGTGAATCTTTCTGCTTTTGAAAATGTAAAGATATCAACCAAGTCTTTTTCAGGGACGAAACAGGTTTCGGGATACTTTGTAACAGATTGTGCATTATCAAACATTGGTACATACTGGTGACTTGTCTGCGTTTTACGTATCACCGATGAATGAATCTATAACAATTTTTGTTTTATAGCAAGTCTTTCCATTTGGGGTGCGCAGGGAACGCCCATGAGATAGTTGCAATCAATACCCCTTAGCACGAACAGAGTGATCAGTCACAAGCAGGCAATTTGACAACCTCGTCTGAATATTCGCTTTCGCGAATGTATCCAAGTTTATTAAACTCCCGATCGGATTTATTGAACAATCTGTCGTCGGGTTTCGTGATGTGCTGCTTACCCTTGATGATTTCGACTTCGTCAGAAGTGACATCAACATTGTAACAATGACCATCGATCACGACAAGGTTCCACGCGTGATTCGCGGTTATTCCATCTGCAGTCATCCGACCGGTAACGACATAGTTCGGAATACCCAGGCGATCGAGCAGATATTTAAATGCCCGGGCATAACCAGAACACATAGCCTGCTGCATAACCAGAGCGCCATAGGCGTTTTGATCATAAGCGTTTTGTATATATTTCACATTTTGGATCAGGTAATCGTGTATATATTTCTCTTTACCAACGACATCATTAATATTTTCGATATCAGCCAATATCTGAGATGCAATTTTATCCATTTGTCCGAGATATTGAGCTGCGTTATCTGCAAGCGCATTATACCTGAAACGCATCACGGTTTCGGTAATTTCTCCGTTAATCATTGTAATTTCACGGGAATACCCCTCGTTGATCCATATCAGTTCGGGATGATCATTGACGATCGAACGCATCACACGAGAAACCGTTTTGGTATCAACGTTTCCAGTGATCGTCACAGATGAACGTCTCTCGACCGCAGTTTTATACAATGGCATATAAAGTTGTTTTTCATACTCAGTGAGCAGATTATAGTAACTTACAGCATTAACTGCGTCAGTGCTAATACTATGATTATCGAATGTGCCTGGGGTTTGTTCAAAGTTATCGACAAGATAGTGCCCGGACGAGATGGTATGCGTATTCTGCGCACATGACAACAGCGCAAAAACAACAATAATCGCTAACAATAATCGTATTGCCAAATGATTCATAATCATAACTATCAGTACTCAGTTGGGGCGAGTTTAAAGCGCTTCTCCTCATTCTTATTGTTGAGCGGCGGATCCCAATAAAAGCCTTTTCTCTCCATTTCTTCTTTTCTACGTTTCTCTTCTTCTAATCTTTTTTGTTTTGTTTTCTCATCAAGGGCAATCGGACTCGCCGTTGCGCCATGTGATTTGAGAAATTCTACCATGGGATGCGTTTCTTCAAAATATTCTATGACGGTTTTACCTTTTTTATCTTTAGCATTGATATCAACGCCAGCTTTGAGGAAAGACTCTACACATTCTTTGAGATGCCCCTTAACCGCATAATACAAAGCCGATTTACCATATTTATCAAAGGTTTTTAGGTAAGCGCCGTTTTGGATATATAAATCACAAAGCTCAGGCAATTTCTGTTTTTTCACACCGCCATACCAGGTTTCATTCAGCACTGAGATCAGCGGCGTTTCTCCTTTTTTGTTTTTGGCATTGATATTGGCTCCGGCATCGAGCAAAACCTTACAGTTTCTGGGGTTCCAGCAAGCGTGCAAAGGTGTATCCCCTTCCTTGTTTTTGGCTTTAACATTAGCCCCAAGTCTAATCATTTCCTGAATAATTTCGGGAGTCACATGATCAAATGAGATGTCGTACAGTGCATCTTTAACATCTGCGCCAGATTTGAGTAACAATTCAATAAATTTAGATCTTTCGGGGTTTTGGTAATTCTGATTATAGCATGCCGCCGTCAACGCCGTCCAACCGTATTCATTTTTGTCATTGATATTTGCACCGGCATCCAGCAATGCCTGAACGGCCTCGAGCGTCACCGAGCTGTTAGGCTGACTCTCACTTACAGCCATAATCAGCGGCGTGCTATTTTCGTAATGGTAACGCGTATTGGGATTTGCACCGCCTTTCGCAAGCGCAATAATCTTGGTATCCTGCCCCCAAAAACAGGCATTCAGCAATGCATCATCCACGACCTTTTGTTTGCCGCCCGTACTGAGATATCTTTTTACCATTTTGGGCGTAAGAAATGTCGCCGTTTTGATCTGCTCATCTGTAAGCATCACAAATGGATCAGCTTCAATGAGGCGTCTTCCGATTCGCGCATCTTTTGTGTATTGTATGGTTAAAGCATCCGGTTCTGCCCCTGCATCAAGAAGTAATTTGATGATATTCTCATCCCCCTTATCCCAGGAACCTTTATCTCTGGCTTCAGAAAGCCAACCATCATCATCCTCTGCATTGGCTGCTGCACCGGAATGAATAGCAATCACACTGATGCCATCATTTCGTCTGGCATTGACATTGGCTCCGGCTTCAATCAGCGCCTTAACCGCTTCGCCACTTCTGGTAACCATCAGTGGCGTATTGCCCTTGTAGTCTGATGCATTGGGATTGGCTCCGGCTTTAAGTGCAATCGGCACCAGATCGGGCGCTTTTTCAGCAAGATTGACGATAACGGGGACGCCATTGGCATCACTGACATTGACATTTGCGCCCTTTTCAATGAGCAGTGATATATTATGCTGTGCATTTTCCCCATAGCTCGCCGATGCACAATAGGCCAGCGGCGTAGACATGGATGATTGCTGCTCTATATCGGCCCCGCGCTGAATCAGTTTTTTAAAGTCATCCGGATGGTTCTGACATGCTGCATGCAGCGACGACAATTCCGGGCTGCCATCACCCGAGGATACGGATTTCGAGGAATTTGCACACGAAACAGCGGAAAATGACAAACACAGTATATATATAAACCATCGTTTCATCGTTTATCTTCCATCTGTTTGTAATGCAGAAACATGCTGCGTATGCCCGCATGGGCATAGCAGCATGGGGCATGCGTATCGGGCGGCAGCCCGATAGCATGCCGACCACCCAAATATATATATTATTTGCACGAATTCGTTATAATATCCCGATTTACCTCGAAACATGTCATCATTTTTAAAGCGACATTCATGAGAAGCGCACAATCCTCTTCACTTGTAGTATAGGCCTCGAAGCTATTTTCGGATTTGAGTATAACGAATATAGAATTGCCGCCATCGGTTTTGACATCGAGTTTGAAATGTGTACTGCTATCGAATTCGTCTAGTGCATCGATATCATCAGGATCAATCTTCCTGCGTTCCGCTCTATCGCTGGCAATTGTATCAATTGCGCTTTTAAAGTTTTCGTTGCCGGCAAGTTCAGTCCCCTTAAAGACGAACACAAGATAGTGATAGGGATAGGATAAATATCTGACGTTGTTGACAGTCATGGCGACCATCGAACACAGAAGACCGGGAATGCGCTGTTTGGGAACGATGTTGAACCGGAAATCGCGCATACTAATCTCGCCGTTGTCGTTACGCATAAACGCCTGTGGCTGAAGCGCAAACAATTCTTCATTATGTTCAATTTTTAAAATAGATTCTGCGCCTTCGACATTCACTGCGAAGTTGGGGGGAACTTTGACGGATTCGTCTAAATCGGGACCGTTATACAGATTGGCAATGAGCTTGAGCAAAAAGTATGAATCAAATGCGATTGCTGCAGACTGATAACTGCCTTCGCCAGCAAGGCTCATACCGGCTAACACTGCGAAAACGGCCCAGATGATACGTGACAGTGAACGGGAACCGCAGAAGTACCTGATAAAAGAGCTGCCGGATTTGCCATATACATTTATACAATCTACATAATCAGTGAGTTGCTTATGCGTAATGTTGCACCATTTTTCTGTATATCCGGGATCATCCTTTCGTTCATTCAGTGTTTTGTATGGTTTGCTGGGCTTTTTTGCTTTTTTGTGACCATACTGACCGTAGGGTGCAAAAGCGATTAAGAGTGATCCAACAATCCATGCGCCCAGATCGCCGACGAAAAACTGCAGAACGAGGCCGACGATAAGAAATGCGCATCCAACATAAGCCTGTTTATTATCGAATATATTCATACAGCGTCTCCGGTTATTTTCCTTTTTTGGGGCTTTGCCCCAGCCCCCACCAAAGGTCTAAGCACTTGTTGATCTATCCTGTCGCCATGCATGGCGTTCGAGCTCGTCGTAACCGGCATATTGCCAATAAAGCGGACAAGCGCCCTGGCAAGCGACAAATGCGTGGCAATTCTGGCAAAGCGGATGCGCGAAGCATTTATTTTTAATTGCTTTTGCGCGTTCATTAAACCAGACATTTTGAAAGCCATCGGTGAGGAGATTTCCGACGGGTTCATCCCACGACGAACAAGGCAGTACATTGCCTTCGGGATCGACCGAAATGAGGCCGTCACAGGCCGCACAGGATTTATTCCCCAGACCTCTGGCCATCGGATTGTAGATGCACATGGGCAGCGGCGAATACCACAGGAAATCGAGATCCGCTTTGAATGCGGCTTTTCGAATTTTGTCGACGGTGTCGCCAATTTTTTCGTAGGGAACGAAGAGCGCATCGGCTTGTGGACTGCGTTTGGTAGGAATGAACAGATTGACTGACATGCGCACGCAGCCCAGTTTTTTAGAAAGCGCCGGGAGCCGATCGAGCGTATCGATATTCATGGTCGTCGAAGTCGTGTTGGTTTGAACCGCAATGCCAGCCTCGCGAAGATTATTGATGCCGTCGATGGTTTGCTGCCACGAACCCTTGCGCCCGCACAATGCATCGTGAATTTCTTCGTCTGGCGACTCAAGACTGATCTGAGCGGTTCGCAATCCGGCTTCATACAATGATTTAGCACGTTCCGGCGTCGCCAGCGTTCCATTGGTGACCAGATTAATTTTCAGATCCTGCGAAACCGCATATTTCATCAATCTTTCGAGATCCTTTCGCATCAACGGTTCACCGCCGGTAAACGAAAAGAATGGGATTTTGGCTTCGGATTTGAAGATATCGATGATGCGTTCGATTTTTTCGGGTTCGATATCGGGGGAATCGAGACGGCCACAAGCGCCGTCACATCCCGCATAACAAAACCGACAGCGATTGTTGCAGCGATAAGTCACCGCGATTTCGCCCAATATCGGCAGTTTCGTATAGTCGAATGTATACGGGATGCGCTTGGCATGATGGCTCTGATTAGCCAGTGCCCGGGCAATATTCTGGAAAAAGCTGTCGACCTGAAGCTGCCGTTCTTCGTTGAGGCCAGGGAAATCGTGGATAGAATTGCCCGCCTGAAGCCATTTGATGATTCTGGCAGCCGTAGGATTGAGATGATACACGCGATTTGGCGGGAGAATGAAAACGCCGTCTTCTTCGCGCAACATAAAGAGATCGCCCGACTCTTTCCAAAGCGCATCGACCCAATCGAGCGAAAAACCTTCGGGAAGCTTGGTCATTCTGCACCTCCCGATACACACGCGCTATGGCATGCACTGTGACAAGCACTATGACAGGCACTGTGGCAAGCATCATGACACGCATCATGACAGGCACTGTGGCAAGCACTGTGACAAACGCCGCTCAAATCGGGCTGCGTAAAACATCCCGAGAAACACGATGCCGACTTTAGGAAAGCAACATAGCTCGTCTCGAATTTTTCTGGCAGGCCATGATTGTAATGCACCCGGTCGAGATAATAGTCGTTGTAATATCGCCAGTAATAGCGATTGCGCCAATAGTAATCGCGGTCATATTCCGACAAATCCTTCGTTTCGGATTCAAACTGTGATTCGTCAAATGTTGGCGCATACGATTTAAATCTGAGCATAGATTTATCAGTTTCTTCCGGATTCTCGTAGAGCAGGCCCATATAGTATTTGCGAGTGGCATCGAGGTCGCAACTCCAGGTTTTTTCCTGCATTTCAGTCAGCACACCCTCGAGAAAAGCCGACAATTTATCGGGATCGATATGACCGGTTTCATCAAAGATTTCGACGAATTTGGATTCCATATCATCCAAAGGTGCGCTGAGCGGGAACGCGGTAATGGGCTCAAGCGATTTGAGCACGAGCTTCTTTTGTTCAGCCATGGCCTGAACCATAATGCCAATGACCTGTGCGATCTCCATCCCAACGAGCAAACCGACTTCAATCGGATGCAAATCGTTCGCGATTTTTCCATCTTCCTGGAATGAACCGACCTGAAGTTCAGGTGCCTCCCAGATTTCCTTCGCGAGGTCATCGATATCGGATTTTGCTGATGCAAACTGTTTTTTTCTTTTGCGTCCACGTTTGATAGCTGCAGCACCTGCCACACCGCTGATTAACAACACGCCAATGCCGAGCCCCGTGGAATCAAGCGGCTCGGATTCTTCTGTATCATCGGAACGACCTGGCGCTTTAAACTTCGACACATTCATTGCGCCAATGGCCGATTCGTCGATTTTGATAATCTCTGGACGAATATAGAACTGAATTCGCTGCGTCTGGCGCGGCGAAACGTTTTCCTGAAACACATGCATCGTGAGCAGATATTGATTACCGCCCACATCCGTACCGATATAATCTATTTTATTTTGTTCATTTAGGCTTTTTTCGGTCAGAATAAGCGCATTGCCGTTGCTCGAGCTCCAACCGTCACTTCGGCTGTATCCGGCAATCTTTTTAAATTCTTCGTCGCTGATTTCAGCACCGTTCACCGGAATAGGCAGAACGATTTTTACATCGCGATATTTAAGGCGCTCCTTCCATTGTACCGGTGCCCAATCAAAAAAATACAGCGCACCATGCTCCGGACTTTCGGTCTTTCCGAATTTGCCATCTTTTATGATGTTTCCGACATAAGAAAACGTCCAGTATGAAGTACCTTCAGGAACTTTGGGATCGGCAACAAATTTCCACGTGTTATTATCCACATCCTCGACGGTAAGCGGCGTCCGGGTTCCCGATGCCAAATCGACAAATGTATTTTCGAACGATTCGGGTGAGATCGCCGGATTCATAAAGGGAAATGCCCGCATCGGGCCTTCCTTGACGTTCCATTCGACGCGATCAATCACAGTCGTGCGCCCATTTGACTCCATCACCACAGTTACTTCTACGGCTTCCATATCAGCATCAACCGCCAGCGCTGTTCCACTTGCTCCAAACAAAGTCAGGGCTGTAAATGCTGAACACAAAAAGCTGTTATATTTTGGCATAATCATCACTCCGTCACATTTCCCGAAGTCAGAATACTTCACAAACATTATACATAATATATTGTATTTCCGCAATCAATTATCGTTATGTGCGGGATTCATTGTAACCACTCAGACCTGTCTGATTTAGAGCATCATGTAGTGGTGCCATACGGTTAGAAGATCGAATACTTCGTGGGATGAGTGAATAGTGAATAGTAAAAATCAGACGCGCCACAAGTGGCGCATACCGCCATCACGCTGAAGGCGTGCAATGATGCAGCCCGGAAATCGTGGTCAAAGCGCCAACCTTATCCACGATAGTTCCATACTGCCCCAAATATCATTGTTGTACATCTGATTCGCGCAATAACCGGCTAAGTCTCATGCGATATTTGCGCGCCTGCTCGGGTTTCTCTTTTGCCTCGTAGTATTCCACCAATCCACTCAATATATCAGGGGTTTCGCCAAGCAGATCAAGCGCTCGCGACAGATGTTTTCGTGCCATGGGATGCGCCGTCTGCGGCTGATACAATCTGGCTGCCGACATATGCAAAGTACCGAGCAAATCCGGCCGGAGTTTTTTCTCCTCGGCACGTTCTGTAAGCGATTCGAATGTATGACTACCTTCGATTCGTCGTTTTCTCTTTGTATAGATTTGTTCAAGTTCAAATACGGTTTCGGGTACGGATGTAGAAAAATCATCAATAATTGCAGATCCATATTGATTGACCGCAGCCTTGAACTGATCTTCACGCAGCAACGCGCGTGCATACGCGAGGTGAAATCCAGGCGTACTCATAAATCCTGCACCGGCTTTTGGCCATTTTGTACTATCCGATTTGATGATATTGTCGGTTGCAAGCATCAGCCATGCTGATTTTGATAAAGCTTTTTTATTTTCAGCGAGTTTTAAGATACACGAACGAGCGTTCGGCTGATGGTTGCGCCAAAAGATTTCACACCGGGCGGCTTCGAGAACAGGATCTGTAAAAGATATCCGATTCAATACAAATGCTGAAGCATTTGGTTTCAAACCGGCACGAACGCGATATAAATTTGAAAGCACAACGAATGGTGCACCAGCATGACCAGTTATCATGGCCTGTTCCAGAATCCCAGCGGCTTCTTGTGCGCGTCCCGATTGAGATAATATCTTTGCCTGCAGGAAAAGCGGTTCGTAATCATTAGGTCGGTTAGTCAATAGCGAACGCGTGATAGAAAGCGCTTTATCAAAATGGCCAAGATATGCTTCTGCGTATGCTTCGTCGATAACCAAAGCATTCGAAGTTGCCGATGCCTGGTATTTGAGCAAAGCTTCGGGCGTTTGAATCAGCGATCGCGACACAGCAATACCAGCATTAGCCTGATCGATGATACGTGCTGCGGCCAGATAACTGATACTTTCCGGCAAATCCGGGTACATGGCATGAATCCCAGCCCAATCACCGCGCTGCATATCGTTATCAAATATATCATTCCTTAGCCGTATTCGAACGGGGTGATCTTCGGGCAATTCCAACGATTTATAGAAGTGAACGGCTTCAGCTGTATTCTGTAACGTCAATGCAGCGCCGATTACAGCTTCTAATCTATAGTATTCTCCACGCTGTAAAGGCTGCGAAGATTTAATCATCTGATATTCATCATACGATGTGATACTTTTTTTATAGATTTCGTTATATATTTTGCCGATTGCACAATATTGCAGATAGGGTTCCCGCAGATGCTGAATCTGATTTACCTCGCCGGATTCAGCGCCATGCCGCAACATATTTCGTGTACATGTTGCAAGCATCGATACTTTTGGCATTTGCTCATAATTATACAAAAACCGTTCTGCGATCTCATTCTGGCTCTGATTCATATCGAGCGCCATTAGCCCCATTTGTGCAAGTGCAAATGGTGCCAGTGGTGTATGAAGCAATTTTTCATATTTATATGAAGCCGAATGAAAATCGCGATCGGCTTCGTCAAACATCGCCTGAACCCAAAGATGAAAATAGGGGTGTTCGCGCCAGACAGACTGCGGAACAGATTGATAGTATCGACGCGCCTGTTCGATGTGGTTTGAATAGATCTCCTGAGTGATATAAGCCGCCTGCGTCGAACTGTATGCATTTAAAGATGCATCCGAATCAGGTGTCACAGGTTCCATCTCATGGCCGGTAAAATGCTCATTTTGCCATACCCTGAGGAACATCCGATAACCATCCAGCCACTGGGGATCAACCAAAGGCACATCCTCTGTATTGAGATGATCAATGGGATTCTGCTCTCCTGCATCCGCAGCAACGATATAATTATCAGAGACATTCTGAAGCGCTCGCTGTTCGAAAAACGGCGTTGCATTGTGCCACATATACAAGCCCAGAACGACACATCCGCACAGTAAAATACATGAAACGATGTGCTGTGCTGTAAGTTTGAAACGCAGCGGATGACGTACCGAGTATGGCTCTACACTCGGGGTATCGCTGAGCTCATGCGTCGTTTCAGCCAGTCGTTCCAACGGATCATGCTGAACAGTCGTAAACTCGCGTTTTTTTTGATCCTGACTTTGATATGCAGCCAATTCTTCGGCATATGTCCGGATTTTGGTCACGCCGGAAGCAAACATCGCAGACTTTGGTGATGTATTCAGGCAATTATCGAAATCAATGATCACGCGATCGGTAGCGCTATCCGCATATTCCGGAGCAACGGGACGGTTATCGGTTTGCGTTCTGATTCGCCCAAACGCTCTCGAAACATCACCGGTTTCGCGTTTTCGTTCATGTCTGACGGGCTCATGCGCCCGTTCATCATGAGCAGCAGCAATCATCCAGCTGTATTGTGTATCTTGTGGCTGTGTTGTGCTGAATTCGGCAGTTGAAACGATCTGAGGCTGACATGGTTCCGCCGTGTGCGTGCGTTGCGCGCATACGATATTTGCGCCAGGATATTCAATGGTCTGGATATTTTCAGGCGTTCCTGCATGCACATCTTTCATCTGGTCGATGCAGAAATTCGCAAAACTCTGCTCAAATTCAGCGGCAAAATCCTCGCGTCCTGCATTTTTTAGCGCTGCAACCAGCTTAGGTCCGAACGAGGGATAGCGCGCTTCAAGGCGGTGAACATCCTCCGCAAACCGCAGCTCAAGGATGTCGGCGAGAAGCGCAATAGCTTCGGGATATTCATCGATAAAAGCAGGATTATTGCGGAGCGCATTCACAATCGTCACAACTGCACGTCCCTTTTCTCCACGGGATGCGCATCTTCGTGCGATGGATATGAATAATGCACTCTTCTCTGCCATGATGGTTCCGTGCGCCCAAGTTCCGTCCTGGATTGATTTGCGCTAACATAGAATGAGATTCAGGCGATGCCGATTATCTGAACCGTCCAGATTTCGACACAATATGCAAAGATGCAGCTGTCACTTCACCATACAGCAACTGCATCCTGCGATTTCCAGCTTATGCAATCCGCATGCGAATCAGTCTTCGATGCGATTGGCTATTTTCTGTGATTTACCAATCCAGTCGCGCACAACCGTGAGGTCAGGCTGAACGCCAGTGATATTCTGCTCACGATTGACCCGCAACAAGGCATCCAGCAATGCGGTTGGATCTGCCTGGCTCAATGCATTGAGGTTGTTGACACCAGCAAGCATCAACAAGGAAGCGGCTTTCGGTCCAACGCCAACGATCTGCATCAGCTCCAGTTTATGCGCAAGTGCATCGACATCTTCCAGCTTCATATTGTATTTTTTGGAAAAAGCCTCTCGCTCGCTCTTTTTAACCAAACGCGCGAACAGTTCCTCGGTATTATCAATTTTATCCTGAGCGAGCTGCTGAACGAGAGAATCCGGTAACAAATCGATATCCGGCAAATCATAGTGGCTGGCGAAAGCGGCCGGGACCCAGCAAAACATCCAAAGCAACACAAATATCAGACCTAATTTCATCATAACCTCCATAAACGCAAAGGCAGCGCTAGTCTAATCACCATCCCCGTCATTGTCAATTTCATTGTCATTCATGATTTCCCCAGGGGTAACTGTTCAGCCGGGGCCCTGCCCCGGACCCCGCCAAAGGGCTGAATTCCTCAGTTCGCAATATCAAATCCGCTTCGTTTCTCGTGATCTCACCTCCTTGTCGTCACTTCGTGACGTTCCCCCTTGTATGTTGACAAAGCTCCTTGTGCCTAGCTAACACGAGGACAAGGCTTGGGGAGGATGCCCCCCCCTGGCGGCTGTGACCGCGTTGGAGAG
>JAEEGL012665264.1_pt1 | contig 13826 bp, 19 predicted proteins | sample 9134231 | NCBI WGS metagenome assembly JAEEGL01 (sample SAMN16246548, study PRJNA631951) | gut metagenome | biome: gut microbiome; feature: rumen; material: fiber-attached | host: Bos | place: Iran: Karaj | collected 2018-10
GCTCCCGACCCCGATGCACAGCACAAGTTCATCGGGTCGCCCACCATGATCTCCTCGGGCATGATCTGCGATCGCCATGCCCTCGCCCCACCCATCACCGCACCTTGGTACAACGTGACCGCCCACCAGCTGCCGCCCACCAGATACCCCAAACACACCCGATCGCAAAACCTACCGCACAACTATGGATACAATAGCACATAAATGAGGATACAAAAGTGCAATACAATAATTCTATAGTATGCTATAATAAGACCATAGAACAACGGTGACCGCTGCACCAATTCCAGCGGAGAAAGTGAGGAAAAGCACAATGAAAACATATCGTTACACTGCCGGTTACCGCACGTATACAGTGCAGTCAAACACAAAGAAAGAGGCAATCGAGAAAGCGAAAGCAATGCCCCGGCATCTGCTGCATTCGGTGAATGTATCGTCTTTCCGTGTTGTAAAGGAGGCATAAAAATGTTAGGTATCATCCCACACAATTTCCCGTTCCCTGAGTTTACCCCGAAAACCCGTGCAGACGTCCTGCACACCTGCATTAAAATCAACAACTATTTCCGGTCGCATGATTGCATACAGGTTTCTGTCTCCGGTGGTTCTGATTCGGATTGCATGGTGCATCTGATCTGCACCTATTTCCCTGAATACGTTTACAAGTGCCGTTTTGTGTTTTCCAATACGGGGCTTGAATGGAAAGCCACATTGCAGCATCTGGATTACATGGAGAAACGGTATAACATCAAAATCGACCGTGTGCGCGGCGTATCGGTGGTAACTGCATGCCGTCAATACGGATTCCCGATTTTGTCAAAATTCAAGTCACATTTCATTGACCTTTACTTGCGTGACAAACCCAGTGGCGCAAAGATTATTTTCTATGACGGTATCAAAAGTTATCATGCAATGCAGTTCACTGAAAACCAAAAGAACCTTGTGCGCTATTTGAAAGAAAACGGAATAAAGGTATCTGACAAGTGCTGTGAATTGAGCAAGAAAAAGCCGTTGACCAAATATGCAAAGGAGCAAGGTTGTGACATGGTATGCACCGGCGAACGTGTAGCAGAGGGAGGGCGCCGAGCACTCGTGCACAAATCCTGTTTTGAAGAAAACAACAGTCACGCCAAAAAGGACAAGTTCATGCCGCTGCTATGGTGGAGCGACGAAACAAAAGCCGAATTCAAAGAAAAGGAAGATATCCGCTATAGTGATTGTTACGAGGTTTACGGTTTGCGCCGCACAGGTTGTGTTGGCTGTCCGTTCAACCTGAATGTTGCCGCCGACCTGCAAACAATGCAGCTGTATGAGCCGAATTTATACCGCGCCTGCATGAATGTGTTTGGGGAAAGTTACCGTTTAATGGATGAATTCCATTGCAGAAAAAAGAAGTGTTTACCCGAACCGCTGCAATATACTCTTGACACCGAAAAGGAGGCATAAACCCATGATCGACTACAAAACCGCACCCGACCTGCAGCAGGCAGGTTACAAGCTGCACCACACGGCGACCCACCCTGCCTACCACACCCGAAAGCACACCACATGTGAACCGTATCACGGCAAATTCGGGGAGGGTTTCAAAATCCACAAGGCGCACCCCACAAGCACACAGTTTCACATTGTCGAATACTGGATTAAGGAGGAATAAACCATGATTTCCGAAGAACGTATTAAAGCAATTGAAGAATATAAATTTGATGTCTGCCCGCAAATGGGCATGAATTGTCTGCGATGCATTTGCGCCGATTGCCCGAGGGATTGCAAAGCATGCGAACAGTCAGGCGTTGAGTATTCTTCGGAAAAATGCCTTTATAATGGAAAAGGAGGGTATAGAACATGATTACAACCGCCGACCTGATCGACATTTGCAGCCTGTATTATTTTCAATCTGCTATTGGTGTTCGTTTGTTTGCAACCACTGATTGGGATTACAAAAACAACAAAATTCGCTGTTTCCGCTGCTCCATGTACGCACTTTCCGCCCGTCTGATTCTTGAGGGGGTTTATTGATATGCTGACACTGTTCATCATCTTTGTGGTGCTGATCTCCGCCACCGTGCAGATTGCTATACAGTCCATAGCATGGCTGATTATGTACCTGATTGTGAGATACTACGAAAAGGAATGGTAACAATGACAATTGACGAATATACGAACACAGATATCTGTAATCAATGCAGATTTCACCATGATCGACAATGTTCCGGTTGCACCAGTGATAGAATTCATTGCTACTATTATTTAACTGAGATGCTGCCCCGTCTGAGTGTAAAGGAGGACGAAAATGCCCACCAGAGCAAGCAAAATCCGAACGATTAACCGCCAGCTGAACGAGTACCGCAAGCGGCTGGGTGAAGAATCCGAGGAATACGAGGATTTGACCACACGTCTTTATGACGTCCTAGGAGCACCGAAGTACAACAAACAGGACAAACCGTTTTACAGCAGAGCGACCGCATACAACGATGAAGCATTAGACATTGCATACGGTATGGTGACCGGCAAAAACACTGCATCCGCCAAAGAACAGAAATATATTTCCGATCTGTGGGACATGATCGGGCAGGACGCTGCAACCGGCGAGAACGTGCAGAAATATGCGAAAGTCCGCAATAAAGCCTTCAGATTTTATTCGGAGTTATACAGCTATCTGAAAGCAGAATATGAGGAAGTAAACGGTGCGGGCTCATGGGATAATTCCGATCTGCGAGATGAGTATTACAAGCGCGGCGCAATGACAGAATTACCGCAGGACACTGCATTTTGGCTTGACGATGAAATCCGCGATTTGCAGGGTGGTGGTTTTTTGAGCGGCATTGAACGGGCGCTGAATGACATTGATGCATATAACAAACAGCGTGCGAAAAATGCAAGAGAACGTGCAGCACAAACCCGTCAAAGCGGCAAGCGTAATAAATCCGAATTCGGGAGTGAATTATTTTGATTGTATGGTTTGATGATCTCCAAACAGAGCAGGCAAAGAGGGCGGCAATCTGTGCCGCCCTGCCGCCCGATCTGCACCACCAGAAACACGGCAGGTCAAAAAAATACTGGGTGTGTGGTGCTGGTTTCGACTGCGAAACAACGAAAACCCCAAAGGGGTATACATACGTTTATCTGTGGCAGTTTTCGCTGCATGACACCGAATTCCACGGGCGCACGGTCAGCAGCTTTGAGGTTTTCGCCGCGCTTCTGGATGATGAACTGCAGAAAGCATACCGCCGCAAAACGCACGGCAAAATCAAATCATATCCGCAGCTGCTGATCTATGACGCAAATTTCGGATATGAGTATGCATTTTTCCAGTGCGCTTTTAACCGTCTCGGGGTGGTAAAGCCGTTTGCAAAGGAAACCCGTCACCCGCTGACACTGAACGTCTGCAGGTGTCTGGAATTCCGCGAGGCGCTGGGGGTATGGGGTTACAGTCTGGAAAATATCGGCGAACTGTGGACAGAAACGAAAAAAGCGGTCGGCGATTTGCGGTACGATCTGCTGCGCCACAGTTTGACCCCTATCACGGAACAGGAACAGATTTATACCGGTAACGATGTGCGCATACTTTCGGAACTGGGGCGCATTGCGCTGGAAATGTACAAGGGGCGACAAATACCGATCACCGGAACCGGGATAATCCGGCAGGCGACAAAGGAGCGCACACTTGATGCAGGGCGCTACAGCATCGAGTTTGAAAAAGAGAAAGTGCAGCGAATCATGCCCCACAACCTGCAGGACTATGACACAATCATGAATTTGCTGTACTGTGGCGGATTGACGCATAGCAATGTGACGTTAGCCCGTCAGGTACATCAAAATGTGATTTGTGCTGATCTGGTATCCGATTTTCCCGCCCAGATGACGCACGAACAGTTCCCCGCTGGTTCGTTGATCGGGAACAGATCATATGAAGAAATGATAAAACACAAACACTGGTATGCGCTGGTGACGTTCTACAACCTGCGAACCAAAACGCACCACAGTATCATATCACAGCACAAATGCGTTGACCTGTATCACCCGACAATTGACAACGGACGCATATATGCAGCCGAACTGTGCAGCGTTTACTGTACGGAGGTAGATTTTCAGAATATCGGGCTGATATACACCTGCGATGATGTAGAATTTTCAGACATGCACATTTTCACACAGTCCCGCCCCTGCCCGCCTGCATTGCTGTCGGTCATGTGGGAAAAGTATGAGGAAAAGACCCGAATCAAACCGGATAAAAAGGCAGCTGAGAAAGCCTTGAAAGCTGCAAAAGATTCGGGTGACGCTGCTGCGATCGACAAGGCAAAGAAAGCCCTGCAGCCGATTGTGAAAGCATACGAGCAGTCAAAGAAATTCGTAAACGGTTGTTACGGCATGACCTCCACCCGCATTTATAAAACGGAAATCTACTGGGGGAAAAAGGAGGGCATGGAGCGCAACGGACTGTATGAGGATAAACGGCGCGACCCAAAAGACGGTCACGAGTTGACATATTCAGAAATGACAAAAGACCTGTGGTTGTCGCCGTGGATTGCAATTTATACTACAGCATACGCCCGCCGGATTCTGTGCAGACTGATAAACAAATACCCAGATATCATTTTGCAGTATGATACAGATAGTATTTATTATCTTGACGGGCGTACCGGTTCGGATGATCTGCGCAGGGAAATGGAACAGTACAACGAAACCATGCGCCGAAAGAATGCCGAGATGTTTGCCGGAAACCCTATGTTTTCCGATCTGGGGACATGGGAATTTGACCCGCCTATAGACGAAATGAAAGTGCTGGGTGCAAAGCGCTACCTGAAACGAACCGGCAAAGATTACAAGCTGGTGTGCGCAGGATGCAAGCCTGAGGCGTTCAATGCATACTGCAAAGAAAAGGAAATTGACCCGTTTGATTTCTTCGACAAAAACATGCGGTTGCCGCCCGACAACAGCAAAAAGACCACGCTGCGATATTTTCCCCCGAAAGATAAACCGTATGTGGACACGATCACCGATTATAACGGAGTTTCACAAACCGTTGAAATTGAATGCTGTGCAACGATTACAGAAATCCCGTTTAACCTGTATGTCAATGGTGCTTGGCTTGATTTCATTCGAGATAAACAGAACAGATTATAAAAAATATACCCCTCAAAGAGAGGGGTATTTTTATTGTCAATCCGGAATACAGGTTTCCAGCCCCCTGCATTCAGATGCAAATGTGCGGTATTTTTCGCCGGTCGCAGGTGCATCAAACAGGACGTTTCCCGAATCGTACAGATACCGGAACAGATCAGCCGCGCCGCAGTCGAAGTAGTTGCGCAAAATGCCGTTGCATGTTCGGGCAAGCGGTGATATTTTCAAATCACATTCATCCGGCACATGATCGGGATTTGTAATGTATGCGAAAACGTCACCAGATTTTTTGTACTGCATAATCCGCAGCAGCAGCGGGAAATGAGGGTGGATGAAACAAACTGTAATGATCGGTTCAGCGTCAAGTTCTGCCCTTGCCTCGCTCATGGTTTTGTATTCGCCGAGAGAGAACACACCGTCCGTGATCATCTTTGTTTTCTCGTTTTCAAACCGTTCGTAATATTCGCGGGATTTTTCCTGAATGCCTGCCGTCCCGCACCATTCAAAAATACAGTTGATTTTGCCTGCGCGGTTTTTGACATACTGGATATGACCCTTTGAGCCGTCCTCAATTTTCCATAGGTCAATCCCGAAGTTCTCAAAAATCGTGCAATCACGTGTAACTGTGTTACCGATCAGCACCAGCGGGCAATAGTAATCCATGCGGTTTCTGGTGCAGTTGTTGTGATAGCGCATCAAGCTGTCAAACTCGTTGCGCAGTTCACGTTCACGGGAAATTGCCTCATCAAAAATGATAATACCAGCTTCACCTTCATCCGGTCCGCAGTCAGTTTCCCATGTGCTGAGGGCGTTACAGATGCAGCATTCGTTTTTGTCACGGCGTTTTACCTTGTTGTCATCGGTCACATACGCAAGGTAAAACCGGCGCCCCTGCATGCGCACAGTGTTGTATTCGCCGTTTGTCACGGATTCAATCCATTTTTCATGCGGTTTGAACAGGTTTAACAGCACATCACGCCGCACGGTTTCTTTCAGGCGGCGGGCGTATCGAATGACACGCCCCTTTGATTCCGGACTTTCAAGACCCAGATAAATTTTGAGACCCTTGCGCAGAGCGCCGAAAGTTTTTCCGTTACCCTTGCCGCCTGCAATAAGCAGGTTTCTGCAGTCTGCTTTTTTGCCTGCGTTGTAAATCGCGTCAAAATCATAGTACATTTTCATGACAGTTTACCCCATGTTTCGGCGCCGACAATGCCGTCGATATCCAGTTTGTTGTCATACTGGAACAGCAGCACCTGTGACAGCGTCATTCGTCCGAAAATACCGTCGATCCCGCCGCAGTCATATCCCTTATTTTTCAGGCGCAGCTGCAGCAGTTCAACCTCTGCGCCCATTGCCCCCTCTTTCAGCAGCGTTTTTCCGGTCGGTTCAGGGGAATAAATAAACCCAGTAAATTTGTAGGTTTTCGTATTCATACCCCAGTTGCCGCCCTCACGGTAACGGTGCATGGTATAGAATGCAGTTCCGCCCCATGCGGATTCGGATGTAATAATGCTGCCGTCCGGCTTGACTTCTTCGACAAATGCAACATGCCCAGCGGCTGCGCCGATGCCCTCCCAGCACAGAATTGCACCGGCTTTCGGTGTGCTGCCGACTTTCAGCCCCTGCTTTTTGCCGTCCTCATAGAAATATTCTGCGTTGCGCCACCATGAAAAATATTTCATTCCGCCGGTCTGGTTGTATTCATTGAACCGGCATGCGGCATAACCTGCGCAGTTCGGCAGAACGGTTTTTCCACCGTTGCTGCCCGCAATGCCCTGCGCATATCCGCCGAATTTATGCAGCAGATAATATTTATTGTTTTCTTCCGGTTTCGTGGTTCTCATTTTCTTTTCAACTCCTTTTCGATCGCGTTGGTCAGATTGTCGATACTGGTGCGCAGTTCTTCCATGTATTTGCGCGTCCATTCGTCCTGTTTGTACTGCATAAACAGCAGCACACCGGCAAGAACAGCATAACCTCCGAACGATGACAACGAATTCAGCAATTCCTTCATGCGTGATACCCCCTGACAATTTCATAAAGTTCCCGCAGCGTCGGCGTGTACGGTTCAAAATTCGGTGAAACCTGATAATCAGATTCTGCGCAGATCATCGGGCGCAGCGTGACATTATCCACAACAGTGCCCTGACGGATGAACAACCGAAAACCGCTTGTCTGCTCCCATGCGGATTCCCATGCGGCGACCGTGTTCGTGAAACAGTCAAACTGAAACAGCGGTGTTGCGCCAGATGTGTAAACATAAATTCCAATAGTATCGTTTGATGTTTCGTACCCGTCACATGTAAAACGGTATGTTTTGCCCGCGATCAGTCCCAGCGCTCTGCTGTCTGCTGCCTGAATGTTAAAACTGCCCGTGCACGTTTTATCCGGATTGATGCCGTCAAGATGAATTGTGCCAGCAAGCTGATCGAACGTGCATGTGATGCCGTAGCCGGTCACATTGGTTCCGGTCAGTTTCATCCGGTTTTTTGCGCCGCTGTCGATCAGATCACCAGTTACCTGCAAACCGTTCTGCAGCGGCAGCAACAGTGCATTTGTTTCGGATTTGGTGTACACATTGGAAAATGCGCGGTCAGAGGGTTGCAGAATCCATGCCGCACCATCCCAAATGTATTTGTCACCGGTCGCAATGTCCAGCCCGTCACACCCGCAGATAATGTGGCAATCCACATTCTGCGCGGGCAGATCAGCTGCAGACGATGCACGGAATTCGCCGAGCACTGCCGGAATACTGGTTCCGCCGTTGTTGTACGTGCCGGTGTACTGCACATTTACAATTTCATACATAAATACCACCTCGCAAAAGTCTCACAATTTCATCCTTTTCCGCTTCGGTCGCGTTCACGTTTTCCAAATCGACGTCCGCAGCTGCGAAAAATCCATGATAATTGTCGCCGATCGTGTATTTGTTTTCGTCACCACCTGACGGACGTCCGGCAATATCTGTGAATTTATCCGGAATCAGCTGATTATCCACTGTGATTTCCAGACGGATTACAGAGGTTCCCATGGGGGAAACGCTCGGAGCCATTGCGCCCGATCTGTCAACGTGGTAGCCGGATTCGATGCCCGCAGCTGCCTGCGCTCCGATCATAGCACCGCCGGTTGCACCGATTGCACCACCAATTGCACCCGTTGCCAGCGGGACGGACATTGCAGCGATACTGCCTAAAATGGATTCGGAGGCATTGGAACCACCCAGCGGCACCGGAATACCGATATTTGCTGTGTAATGTCCGTACAGTTGCTCATTTCCCAGATTGTCATAGCGATCACGGGCGCAGGTCAGAACCCTGTACAGCACATTGCCATTCCGGACATCCAGAACCGCCTCTACATGCACATAACCCTGCGCAATATCTTTCATTGAGATATTAACTGTACCGTAGCCCGGGAGGTAAAGCGTTGCAGTTGTTCGGGCGATGTCTGCAAACGATTCCCAGCCGTGATTTTGCAGCGAAATCGTGCCCATGTCAAGCGAAATCAGCGGGCGTGAAATAATTGGCGCCTGACCTGTTCCGCCGATATCAACGGCGATTTTGCCGAGAAAAACGGTGCTGTTTGTTGCGTTGCCGTAGTTCGCAGCAGGCACAACCGCCGGAACCAGAACACAGGAACACAGGCTTTCGCGGCGTTCATTGTAATCTGACTGCACCATGATTGCGACCTTTTCCAGCAGATTGCCGGAATTGTTATACAGTGTTTGGGAAATCTTTTCCAGCCCGTTTCCCTTTACGTCATAATAGGTCAATCCCCTGCCAGATGCGGACAGAATCCGTGCGAATGCGTTGTTCACTCCGTTTGTCGGCAGTGCTGGGATCGGCGCATTCGGATAAACGCCGGAACCCCTGCCACCCTTGCGCACGTTTTTCGTCGGTTTGTTTCTGTCGGATTCCTGCCATTCGATGAAACTGTGATTTGTGCCAACAAAACCCCATGTATACGTAACTGACGGGTTTGATTTATCGCGGAAACGGGGACACAACAGGATGCTGTCATATTTTTTACCCTCAAACGTCAAATCACCTTGATATCCGATAAATCCCTCAAAAACGGCATCGTCCTGCGTGTGATCCAGAATTGCGGTATCATTCCGGATTCCTCGCCATTGCCCACCGGTTTTCAGTTGCCAATCATAAATCCGGATGCGATACCCAGTTCCGGACGGCTGCAGTACATAAACCAATCGTGTATAGGGGGTTGCATAAACATATTGCCGCGCACCTGTTCCGACGGGAACGGAAATAAGGGACGGGATCGGTCGATCATATGCAGATATTGCCCGCTCGGATCCCTGCCATAAAAAATACAATTTTTCGTCAATCGTATTGTTGCTGTAGACAAGCGACCCCGAACCGTCGGGAACTTTAATGATTTCCCCCAATTCGCCGGCACCGACCTGATTTGTGCATTCGGGGTCACTGTAAAAAATCAAATTCGCCATTATACCGCCTCCCATACACTTGCGCCGATTGCGCCGACAATCAGCGACATATTGTCATAATCCCATACTGCATAATCTACACCAGCCTGACCGACCGGCGGCAAACTGTAGGACGTTGCAGCAACCTCAAACGGCAGCTGCGCGTCATAAATCCATGAATTATACTGATTGGATGATCTTGTCGGAATCAGCGGCGCTGTTTTAATCCCTGCGCTGTATGTCTGCAGTACATCAACACTGCAGATGATGCGCATTCGCTGCCCTGTCAGCAATTCCCGATCGGTCACGAAATACGATTTCCCGAGAAAACTGCAGTAATTTGCGCCGAAAATATCCACATTATAATCTAAAATCAGCTCGCCGGTCAACGGGGACAGCGTCTGAAACGGTTTTGCACCGGTGATCGTTGCAACGGGGGACAGTGTTTTTTGCAACACATTGTTCATGCCGTTATAATTATAAAACGCAATATCCATTAAAAACACCCCTCCCCGCGCCACGGATAAACCGTATTCATGTAATCACGGACGAAACCCGCAAGATATTCGTAGAGCATTGACGTGCTGCGCAGCATGATTTCTTTCAGAAGAATGTCGGCAGTTGTCTGAACGCCAATATTGCCATATTCGTGTAAATCCGGTGCGCGTACTACGTCACCGCGCTGCACTGTATCGGTATCACTGCCGGTGTGTGCTGTGGTGTCTTTCTGGTTCGGTGCATGACCGCGCTGATTTTTGGTTGTTTCCTTTTCCTCACCGTTGTATGTTGCGTTGCTGGTTGTTTCCACATACTGACCGTCGGTTCGGGTTACTGTTTCCCCATGCTGATATGTCCGGCTTTCTGCGGGATGTTCTGCATCGCCATATGACGTTGTTTCCGAACCCTCAACATGTTTATCATAGTTATACAACAGACTGTATTCGTCTGCCTCCGCCTCGATGATTCGGGCATAGTTGTCATAGTTTGCAATTTTGTATGCAGACCAGCACCGCAGAAAATGTGCAGCGGCTTCACCATCGGAATTCGCATACAGCCCAGTCAACGCAAAAGCGGTTGACAGCTGGGTGCGGACATAGTTCTCGCTATAGGTGATCTGCTGATCTGTAGGAATCGTGGGGAAAAATTTAGGCAGTGCAAGCAGGCGGGATTCTACCGGAATAATGTCCAGAATATCATTCATTTTCGTCATTGTCTGCATTTTCTTCCGCTCCTTCCTCTGCTTCGCTGTTTTCGGAAATGGTTTCTTCATCAGGTTCGGAGGCGTCCTCCGCTGCTTCATCCTCACGCTGCCACAGTTCCGTGAACTGTACAGCCTCCTTGCCTGCCCAGCCCCAAAGCTGCTTGCACTTTTCGGCGAATTCCTCCATATACTTTTTGCGCAGGTGGGGCAGAATCAAGGAAAAATTATCCATGCCGTGCACTTCGTCAACAGTTTCCTGTGCGGATTTGCTGGAGGATTTGAAGCACATGCCGTACATAGTTGCAAAACGCTTTTTAATCTCGGCATGATATTCAGATAGATAGTGCATTTTTTCAATCATGGTCGGGTCAGTGAGGTTCAGCACACGGGCGTTTTCGTCGATGTTCTGCCCGTTGCGCTGAATCAGAGGATTCGATGCAGGGCGCAGCATAACGGTGACTTTTTCACCTGCCTGCTTACGCTGCAGCACAGTTTCATATTCACGCTTTTCTGCATCATTCGCTGCGACCGGAACGGGCGTGTATTTGGTGTTTTCGATCAGACATTCCTGTGCGTTGTCGATCTGTGAGAACATATCAGCGAACCACTGCACACGCCGCTCAGGGTTCTGTGTGTGATAGTTCAGCAGATACGCGACGTCCTCCGTGTTGTATTCTTCCGACCAGTCAACACCGGTCAACACGCATGTTTCTGCAATGCCGTTATCGTTTACAACGTCCGACCACCGCAGCTTGCCACAGCGGTATTTGCCCAAATCTGCATCATAAACCACACCGGCGACGCCGTTTACAATCGCATATTCAACCAGCGTTTCCACATCGATGCCGTTTTCCCTTAGAGGGGGATAATCGAGCATTGCAGCAATCTCGTTCAGCATCAAATACCAATACTGACGCTGATTTTCGCTCATGGTGATTTCCTGACACAGAAAATCCATTCTTCTATTTGGCATTTTATCACTCCTTTAAAAGAAAGTGCGCCCCCCGTCAACGGGGACGGAGAGCGCTATAGGAGGTGCACACAATGGCACAGGATTAGTTGTTTTTGGTGTAGTAGCGGGTGCCCTTTACCCAATCGGTATTCGCAGCAACCTGTGTATAGGTTCCATCGGAACCCATAGTATAGATTCCTGCGGTGATCAGTGCAGCCCAGTTGCTGGGTGCGCTGCTTGCCTCACTGGGGGCGGGGGCGTAGTCATAGTCATCGAGCAGCAGCACAACGCCGTTGAGCGCTGTGGTGTAGTACAGACTGACATCCAGCTTGTGCTGCACATTGTTCCATTCGCTCATGTTGTTCGGCTGCACCACTGTGCGGGCATATTCGTCAACCTGAAAGATTGCTCTGTCATCAAAGATGACGCCGAGCAGACCATTCACAACAATTGCAGCGCTGGTATGATTCGGGGTTTTTAGGTTAATCTGCATTTTGAGGTTATCATCCATGCCGCCCTCTGCCTGCCAGTATGCCACATTATCGAAGCCGCCAAGCTTCACGTAGTCATCGTGGAAGGTGCCAGAATACAGGTTTACTGCCAGATACTCAGCAAACGGAGCATAAAGCAGCGCCTTCTGACGGGCACGGGGGACAGCACCGACATATCCATCCGGATTGTACAGTGCGGTGCGCTCGCGGAGGTTCTCGCGCAGAATTTCAATGTATGCTTTTGCCCAGCGCAGAAAATCAGGATCATGCAGCGCAGTTGTTTTGTCAATCTTTTCAAGAGCCGTCTTTTCGCTGTTGTACAGTCCGAGCAGGTTGAACACGCCGGAATTCGCATAGACCTTGTCAGCAGCCCACGCTGCAACCTGCATCTTTTTCAGCTTGCGCTTGATCTGCATCAGCTTGTTTTTCCAACGCTGTTCAACACCATTGAAGAATGTAATGATGCCGGAAAGCGAACGGAAAGCGGATTTCAGCTGCAGGTGGGTGTCTGTATACACCTCGCTTGCAATCGTTGCTTTTCGGTTGAAGTACACGGCAGAACCGGTAACGGGGTGATAACCGAACATCTCGTTGAACGTCGGTGCAGCGGTTTCAGAACCGCTGATGATTTCATCCCAAGATGTATTGGCAGTCCATTCGCCGTCTGTGAAGAAAATCATCTCGGTGATGCTGCCTGCCTCGAGCGACGTTTTGCGGATGTCGAATTCCTCGCCGAGGTCATATTCGTCGCTGATGAATATTGTTTCACCTACTTTGTCCATGATCGACTTCATGTAGGTGTTGACGTTGTCGGATGTCAACCAGTCAGCAACCTGCTTTCCGGCATCCAGCATGTTGCTGCCGTCCTCTGCGACGGTTGCAACAATCGGGGTAATAGCGCCGGTATCAGGGTCAGTGTTTACGCCGATGATTTCAGGGTTGACAGCGTTCATAATGGACGCGATCTGTGTTACCTTCATTGGGGTATTCCCTCCTTTACTTTGCGGGCTTGACGCTCGTTGCGTTAAAGTTGATCGTCTGCACCTTTTTGGTGCGGTCGAAGAATGTGGAAATAGTGCCGGATGCGGTGATCTCGTCGCCCTCCTCGACGCCTACTTCCTTAGCACATGCGACGCGATACAGATCATAGTATCCGTCGGGATCGGGATGCACCTTTACGGTTGCATAGTCTGCATCTTTGCCGTTGTACACTTTGGTTACCTCGCCGGTAATCTCAAATGTTGCACCATCGGCGCGTCCAGTGGTCTGCTTTTTGGTTGTTTTCATTTCAAAACACTCCTTTATAAAATATAGATTTGTATAGCGGGCGGATGACTTACGGGCATTCAGCGCTGCACCCGTCCGCTGTGATTACAGTATAGCAGATACAACGGAAAATGTCAATGTGGTTTTGTGTTCAATTGTTCTATAGCGGTTGTGGTGTGCGGTTTTGCGTTCGGGTGGTTTGGGGTATCCGGTGGGCGGCAGCTGGTGGGCGGTCACGTTGTACCAAGGTGCGGTGATGGGTGGGGCGAGGGCATGGCGATCGCAGATCATGCCCGAGGAGATCATGGTGGGCGACCCGATGAACTTGTGCTGTGCATCGGGGTCGGGAGC
>JAEEGL013432765.1_pt1 | contig 13826 bp, 24 predicted proteins | sample 9134231 | NCBI WGS metagenome assembly JAEEGL01 (sample SAMN16246548, study PRJNA631951) | gut metagenome | biome: gut microbiome; feature: rumen; material: fiber-attached | host: Bos | place: Iran: Karaj | collected 2018-10
CGCCAATAGATAGATATGAATGTTATAATTGCGGCTGGACGAGCGACACCGAGAAACCGCAAGAAATTATAAGAGTACCTTATGAAACTCCTCCTTATACTCCCTATTGGGATTATTGGATGACTTCAAAAACAAACGCTGTTCCACTTAATTGCCAACACTGTTCCAACCATCCATCAAATGGCGGCAGCGGCATTTGCCATTGTATTTTAGGTTCACAGAGGTTTTAAATGAGATTAATTGATGCAACACCAACTTATAACCCATCTCATATAGAAACAAATAGCGAAATAACCTTTGGAGAGCTTTGTGGTTTTCTACCTTACATTATGGTTGTTTGGAACAATAAAGTCGTTTATGACGATATGGAGGGTAATGAAAGCATATTATCCACCGCCAGATTTGAAAAGAAGTTTGAACACAAAATAGTTTATAAAATGACCGCTGAAATAGTGGCATTTCATCACTGTATTTTATATATTGAAGGTGAAGAATTATGACAGCCCCCGTTCGCATTCCGCCTGTACCGGCTTCAACTTGTACCATAGAGCCTTGGCCTACAACTACAACTGCGTCAATAACCATTGGAAATGGTAATCATATTATTAAAAGTAATCTTATAGCTAATACTGTTTATACTACTGCTTGGGCTCCCATTACGCCGCCCGAGCCGAAACTTGATGCCATTAAGTGTCCGAGCTGTGGGCAAGGTAATGTAAAGAAAACAGAAATTGATGGTATTGTTGAGTGCGCTTATTGCGGGCGACAATTCACCTTGAGGTATTGATATGCGATTGATTGATGCAGATGAGCGGAAACAACAAATTGAAAGTCCGTATACGGAATATCCAATAATGATACAAATACGGAAGGCATTAAAAGATTTTATAGATGACGCACCGACAATTGACCCTGTTAGACATGGAAAGTGGATTTCAGTTCCACACAAGAAAGCAAGAATTTGTTCTGTGTGTGAGTGCGATGAACCATATAAGTTTGCGGATGAAAACGCCGATGTATTTGATTATTGTCCTCGCTGTGGGGCGAAAATGGACGCCAAGGAGGTATGGACGTATTTTGACTAAAGAACTTGCTATTCAGATTTTAAGAGGCGAAGTATTAGGCACAAATGAACAAACGCACAAAGCTGTTTTTATGGCAATCAAGGCATTAAAAAACGAACAGAAATACGGACGGTGGATAAAAATGTCTGATGCGGATGGAATTTATTGGGCTTGCAGTGAGTGCGGTGAAGACCTTCCAAGGGTTTCACAATATAATCCACAATTTGATTTATTCCCACGATTAAAAAGTATTGACAAGACAGATTACTGCCCGAACTGCGGCGCAAGAATGGATGATGTTAAAAAATGAAAATTATAGTTAAACAAAATGAGGCAGCTATTTTAATTGAAGAGAATGTAAAGCGTGCCACGATTTTTAATAATGTTGAAGAAAACAATTCAATCGCTATTGAAGGATTTTATAGCGATGGCACCCCAGGCTCTTATTTTATACATTCTTTTGATATAAATAATTTTGATAAAATTGCTTTGGAAGATGATTAATATGCTTGACTTTTGGACTTGGCGGAAACCTTTTCGCTCTATTAAATTTGCCTTTCAGCGCATGAAAAAAGGATATTGTGACTACGATACTTGGGATATTGATGCTTATCTTGACCAGGTTCTTCCCGGCATGCTTCGGCAAATGGCAGATGAAGCAATTGCTTATCCTTATGATACTGCCCCAGAAAAATGGACTGCCGATTTAAAATATGCCGCCGATTGTATTGAAAAAGCTGCAAAACTTGATGAAGATTGGGGTGATGACAAGTTTGATGGAGCAGAAAAGTTTAAATATATGAATGAAAATGCCATTAAAGCAAAATGGCTTCGTAAAACCGCCTTTGAGTGGATAGTAGAAAACTATACAAATCTTTGGTGGTAAATTTGATTTTTAAATAATTTTTTGATATAATAAAATTAGAAAAAAATAGAAAAGGATTTCATTATGTATTACTATAATGAGACTACCCATGAGTTAAAAGACAATGAAATTATGAACGCACTTGATGATTGTATTACTTCTTATGAAGATGGAGAAATCATTGTTGTTAAACATACCCTTCAAGCAATTTTAAGTGCTATTAAGCAATTTGAAAGGGATTATGACAAGGGGGTAGCTGGTTGATTGATTTAAAAACCTATCTTGAGTATAGCAACTACTATCGTAACGACCAAGAGCACATTCAAGCTATTAGAGAATATAATAAAACTTTAATTGAAAAATATCCGTGGCTGCGAATAGGTAGTCCAACGGATTTTGATCCATATCCAGAAAAAGATTGGAATGAATATAATTGGACCTGGATGGATGATGTGCCAGATGGTTGGCGTATTGCATTTGGTGAACAAATGTGTGATGAAATCCAAAAGGCTCTTGAAAAGGCCGATTTTGTCAACAAATATTCTATCTTACAAATAAAAGAGAAATTTGGGAGTTTGCGCTGGTACACTAGTGGCGTCCCTAGAGATTCAGAGATATATGATATTGTTGATAAATATGAAGAATTAAGTGAAAACACTTGTATTGTATGCGGCAAGCGCGCCACTTATATGACAACGGGGTGGATTTGTCCATACTGTGATGAACACGTTCCTCATAAAGAGCATGCAATTCCGCTTATAAGGGAAAGAAAAAATGGATAAATTTGATTTAGTATGTATTTTACCTTTGTATCAAGATAATCCAAAGGTAAGTCTTGATATGATAGCTTCGTTGGCAAGGCAAACTACCAAATACAAAGTTTATTATAAAATATACTGGGACGATACAGTTAAAGGAGATGTTCTCCAATTAATTGATACAGTATTTTATATTTGTAATATTAAAAATTACGATTGTGAGCATTGTGATAATACTCACAGTGGTTACAAAAGAAATCGTGGTATTGAGTTTGCATTAGAAAATGATATTGATTACATTTGGTTTATTGACCAAGATGACCATTTAATACTTGATAATACATTTGATGTAATTCTTGACTTTTTTAAAGCCAATGCAGTAAATTTTGATATTTTAAGATTGGGATATAAAATACCAGACACTGTTAATGAAATAAATAGAAAATTTCTTTATTCAACTATAACTATGCCTTGGCAATATGTATTTAAAGCTAAAGAACTTGCAAATTATAGATATAATGAAGAATTAGAATATGGGTCTGATGTACCTGTTACTATTTATTATTTACTTGATCATGGTTATTTAACTTATCGGGATAATCAACCGGCAAGTTTTATAATTTCTAAACAATTTTTATTAATAACTACTCCAATTTATTATTATAATTATTTAAATAAAAATAGTGTAATGGGCGCAGTTAATACAACACGAACTAATAATGATATGGATGGTACGACTAAATTATTAAAAGATAAATTTGACGCAATGAAAGCAGAAGGTAAGGCATGAAAATAATTGATTTTGATAAAAAAGGGAATGTTGTAAGATTTTCTCTTGGCGCCGATGACTGTGAAGATTATTGGGGCGATGATTGGAACGATACACCTTACGAGCACAATGCCGGTTCAGTGTATAGTCAGTATGAAAAAGGATATATTGATGTTGCTTTTCCGTATGATTACGAGGTTCTAGAACCATGTAGTAACTATGCGTATAATGGGAATACTCCTTTTTGCAAAGAAGATATGAAAAATCGCAATGTGCCTTGTGTTATAGTTATACCGCCCACTATTACAAATGACTATTGGGATATTCAATTTTCTCGTTTTGTCGGCAGCGATAATGTTATAAAATTTTATTTTAATGATAAAGATTATAAAGAAAAAATTAAATTAGCAAATGGAATTATTTTAAGAGAAGGAGAATAAATGGAATTTTTTGAATTGGCAGATAAATTGACAAAAGCTGCTGATGAATTTTATCAGAAAGCAGAAGAAGCAGACCCTGTATTATTTTTAAGTATGGTAGCCATGTTAATTGAACGCAAGTGCGCAGATAACGAGCTTGACGTAATTGAGATGATGGAATATATGGTACAAGTTGCTAAAGAAATTAATTCAACTTTGGGTGAAACAACTTGGGGAAAAGTCAATGGGTAATCTCATTGACTTTTTTTATATTTTTTGATATAATATATATAGAGAATGAAAGGAGATAATGAAATGAGTAGATTTTATATGATGATTGGTATTAGTGGATCGGGCAAAACCACTTACGCTCATTCGTTATCTCAAAATGCCGTTGTTCTTTCATCCGATGAAATCCGAAAAGAATTATATGGTAAAGAAGAAGAGCAGGGCGACCCTGCCAAAGTTTTTGAGCTGATGTTCAATCGCACTATGGCAGCTCTGCGCGCTGGAAAAGATGTCATTTATGATGCTACTAATGTAGTGCGTAAGCGCCGCGTAGCTCTTCTTCAGAAGCTTCCAAAGGAAACTTTTAAAGTTGCTGTTGTAGTTGCAACTCCTATTCAAGAATGTTTAGACCGTAATAAAGAGCGCGAACGCAGAGTACCGCGTGATGTTATTATGAAGCAGCTTCGCAGCTTTGAAGTCCCGTTAGAATCGGAAGGCTTTAACCATATCACTGTGGTCTTGAGCGGCACTGAAAATGATGAATTCTATCTGCGTATTTGCAACAGAATGAGTCATGACAATCCTCACCACAAACGCTCTGTTGGTGAGCATATCCAGGCAATGGTAAAAGCAGCTAAAGATATGGATTACACTATGTATAAGTTGTGCAAGTATCACGATATTGGCAAAGCTCTTACTAAAACTATTGATGAAAATGGTATCGGACATTTTTATGGACACGAAAATGTGAGTGCTTATATTGCTCTCAACCTTACTGCCGATCCGCATTTAGCAGCAATGGTTGGAGCGCATATGAAACTTCACTACGAAAATTTCCATATTGAAAAACTTGAGAAATATTTCTCGTCAACCGAAATAGATTATTTAAGGAGGTTAAAAGAATTAGATGAAACTTATGCTTGAAGAATTTCTGAAAAGCCATCCCGATTGCTGGGAAGGTATTCTTTCTGACGCCCCTTATAATCTGACCATTCGGCACGCAGAAGGGCTTGTATTGTTTAAATACAATCAGTATGAATCTGATATGCACCAAGTTATCTGCCGAGAGGCGCGTGGTATTATCTTTGATGAAGAAACTCTTGAACCGGTTTGCGTTCCTTACTTTAAGTTTTTTAATTATGGAGAGGAATTAGCATCGGTTATTGATTGGGATACCGCATCAGTCCAAGAGAAAGTAGATGGCTCTTTGATGAAGGTGTTCAATTATAAAGGGCGCTGGAAATTGGCGACCAACGGCATAATTAACGCATTTGATGCGTATGTGGGCGATGAAAAAAGTGAAATCACCTTTGGCGAGCTGTTTGTTGCCGCTATTGGTGGTTATGATGCCCTAAAGGAATTTCGGGATGCACTTGATCCGGAATATTGCTATATGCTGGAAATGGTGCATCCATTATCAAAATGCGTTATATCTTATGAAGAGCCTGCCGTATATCTTCACGGTATGCGGAATATGAAAACATTAAAAGAAATAGTGCCAAACTGCCAGCTTCCACATTGTAAAACGCCGAAGAAATATGATATTCATAACCTTGAAGATACTCTCAATTTAATCAAGCAGTTAAATGATGGTAATCACGAAGGCGTTATTGTATGCGATGGCTACTTCAACCGCATCAAAATGAAAACCGAAGATTATCTTGAACGGGCAAAAGCCGCAAACCGCGGACCGCTTACCATTAAAAGATTTGTTAAATTATTTGTTGGCGGTATGCTTGATGACTATGTTGCTTACGCGCCGGAAAATGCTAAAAAAGTAAAGAAGCTGCTGAAAAAATTAAATAGCCTTGAAGATTGCTATTTGTCAATGAATAGCCTTATTGATGATACTAGCAAAGAAATAAGCCGTAAAGAGCTGGTAAGCCGTCTCCGGGAAACTGTTGATCCTTGGTATTTCAAATATTATATGAAATATTATGATGGACAAGTCAAATATCCTATGGATTGGTTCCTCCGCATCTTACCATCATCATTAATTAAACTGATGAAATTTTATAATATGGAGGCAATATTGCGTGATTGACGAAACCAAAGCTGAAATCTTACGCTATATTGCCTCGCAAGTAGCAATAGCAAAAGTTAAAAATCTTCCAAAAATTGAATTTAATCTCAAAGAGAGTGATGAATTTGATTTTACTGAACTAGCCGAAGTAGCCGACGAGGTGCGCGATAAATGTCAACCAACTTGGGTACTACTTAATATAAAAAATAAAACTATTAAAATTAGGGTGGTGTTAAAATGAAAACCTATTTTATCGTAACTGACGTTCATAGCTTTTATTCTAAAATGATAAAAGCGCTTACCGATGCCGGCTACGACAAAGATAACCCCGACCATATTTTTGTTTCTCTTGGAGATTTGTTTGACCGCGGCGATGAGTCTTATGAAATGTTAATGTTTGTTAATTCAATCCCAGGAGATAGAAAGATTTTAATACGCGGCAACCACGAAGATTGCCTAGAAGATGCGCTGGTGCGGCACAGCTTTCGGACTTATGATTATCATAATCAGACCGATAAAACTGTTAAAGCTTTTTATCAGCATGAACATCCAGATGAAAATCTTGACCTTGTTCCAACCTTTGATATTTGTGAGTGGGTATTAAAGTGGGAGCCGTATAAACAGTATATTAGTGAACTTGAAGAATATGCTGTAATTAACAGTCAATATGTATTAGTTCATGGCTGGCTGCCTTATTGGATTAATGACTTTAAGGCGCTGGAATTGGCTGACAGAGCAGATTGGCGTGACGCTCGTTGGACCAATGGTATGAAAGATTGGCACAATGGACACAAAATAAAGGGTTATACTGTTGTATGTGGCCATTGGCACACCTCTTATGGACACTGTAAATATCATCATGATGGTGTCCAGTTTATTGACCCGGAGTATGATTATGAAGCATTTGGGATTACTCCCTACGAAAATTTTGACCCGTTTGTTGACGATGGTATTATTGCTCTTGACGCTTGTACCGCTTACAGTGGTCAAGTAAATACTATGGTTGTTAATGAGAATAATGAAAAACCTCTTCTTTGGTGTTATCAAAGTGAAAAGCCAACCGAATAATTCTTATGCCGCTGACGAAAATTCAGCGGCTTTATTTTTTTGAAAATTTTTGATATAATATATATAGAAAATGAAAGAAGGTATGAGTATGAGTTACGGGTGGAAGGAAATTGACCAAGGTTTATATTCTATGTTTATGAGCAAACAGGAATATATTCATAAAGTAGCTGATGAAATCATAGAAAGTCCCGAATATTATGCAGACGGCGATTGTATCAACGAGTACAGTATTCACTCCGCCTGTGACAATCTTGGTATCAACTATTCCGAGTTTAGTGTAAAAGATTTAGAAGAAATTTGTGAATTAGTGAGAGAAGGAATTGAATAATGAAACCTATTGAAGCTTTAACTGAAAATGATTTTGAAATGATGGATACTTGGATTGAAAACTGTCTTGATTCTTACAGTGGATACAATAGTAAATTGTATATCAAGAGCATTTTGAGAGAATGGTCCGAGCAGAAGGAGCGTCTTTTTGCCAAGTTCGGTGAGAAGTTGATTCTTGATAAGGTCATTGAAGTTCCCCGTTCTCAAGATGAATTGCACAGAATGTTAAATGATTCTGTGGCTATTCAGCAGTTAAATTATTATCTCAATCGTTTTATCCGCTATACTTTTAGCAACTATGACTTAATGATTGAGAATGATGAGTTTTTAACTAATTCGCTTATCAATGAACGTAGTTTTGTTGACCATAGTGGAAAGAAGCATGTGTTCAACAAGGGCTGCAAGACGATGAAATATATCTCCAAGTTAATTGAGTCGTTTTCGGAAAATGATTATATTATAACTGCAAAGCAATATCTGGAAGAGGCCCGCCTTGAACAGTCCAGGATTCTGAATGGCAAAAATACCAAGGTAAGACTTTGCTTGTCTATTCACCCGATGGATTATATGACTATGAGTGATACTCCTTATAATTGGGATAGCTGTATGAGCTGGGCCAATGAAGGTTGCTATCGCATGGGCACCGTTGAAATGATGAACTCTCCGTGTGTCATTGTTGCTTATATTAGAGGGAAGAAAACTCTTGATGTCGGCGGCAAATATGAATGGAATGGCAAGCGTTGGAGGGAGCTGTTTGTTGTTGAGCCGAACGGATATGATGTTATTAGTGAAGTCAAAGCTTATCCTTATCGCAATACTGCTTATACACAGGCGGTGCTGGATTGGCTTGCCGAGCTGACAAAACAGCAGAAACCGGTAGAGTATATTCAGACTTCTATCAAGAGCCGTTTAGATACTAATGACTTTAGCTTCTATCCTCGCACCCATTTAATGTATAATGATTTTAATAACACCGATTATTATACTGCAAAAATTGGCTTGCCGGTTCGTAATCAGTATACTTTCACCTATTCTGGTAAAGCTCAATGTATGCATTGCGGCAGTTTCTCCTGTAGTGATGAAAATAGTCTGTTGTGCGACGAGTGTAATGATTCTAGTGATAGAGCATGGTGCGCTTGCTGTGGCTGCAGAATTGATTTAGATAATGAAGATTACTTCTATGATGAAAATAGCGGAGATTATTATTGCTGCGATTGTCGCGATGAGCACTTTACTTGGGATGAAGTCAACGAAGAATACATAGATAATGACGATGCCATTGAAGTATTCGTTGCTGGCAGCAGAAATAATGTTGATGTTTTCAAAGATAGAAGTTTCTGGACTAATCGGTACAATGTTGAAATCTGTAATTGGGATGAAGAATTAGAACCTAACAAATGCGATAATATTGTCAGAAAAAGCGAAGATGGAGACTATTATTGCAACCTTGACGAAGTAACCGTCAGAATGTTAAGAGTTTATTTCTGGAATGCCAATGACATTAAGAAATATGCCCGCTCTGGTTATGAAGGTCTCAAGGCGGCAAATCCTCGTTGGCACTGGACTAACGATGAACCCAAAGAAATTTTAATCGCATAAGGATTAAATTATGATAAAATTTTGTTTAAGTTCGCAGCAAGGGGAAAAATTTCTCCAAACTGTTGAAGAAATTAAAACGCCGGAGGCTCTTGCAGTCTCCGGCCTGTTGAAAAAATTCCCAAAAGCAAAGATAATCTATGTTGAAAATTGGGAAGAAGAAAAGAATGATTGGGCGGCGCTTGGGAAATTAACTGAAAAGTTTCCTGGGCGACTTTGTGTTTGTTTGAGAAATCTTGAATCTCATACAAATTGCGACAAATATAATATTGAATTTTATTATGGTTTCCGCGTTTGTACATTTGTTGAAGTTAGGGCTCTAGTTGATTTAGGCGTGAGTTATCTTGTACTTGGCGCGCCGTTGACCCATCAAATTGAGAAGGTTGCCCGCTTCCAGGTGCCGATCCGTCTTGTGCCTAATCTGGCCGCAGAGGACGCCATGTATGTTCCTTATGATTATGCTGGCTCTTGGATTCGTCCAGAGGATACTGCTGTGTATGACGAGTATGATGTAGTATTTGAGTTTGAAGATGCTGGTGAGGTAAAAGAACGCACTCTTTATGATATTTATAAGAATAAAAAATCTTATGCTGGCCCAATGCAAGATTATATTACTAACTTCAATCATTCAAACGCACTTAATCGTCTTGTTCCAAACGATTTGGTTAATGAGCGTATTAAATGCGGTCAACGCTGCATGATGGATAATCGTTGTCATTTATGTGAAACATATTTAGGATTAGCTGACAAAGATGTTCTTGGTGCAATCATCCAAGGTTGATTTTCATAAAATAAAATGATATAATAGATATAGCACAAAAGAAAGTAAAAAAAGGGAAAAAAGTGGCATCGTTATCAAGACAAGAAGTAAAATTAATTGATGCTTTAATTAACCTCAAAAAGGAAACCACAAAACAGTGTATGAGTGAATATCTTAATGGTAACTATAACAAAGTTATAGAAACAGACCATTATATTTGTGCAGTTGGGAACATTCCAATCGCACTTTGCGCTCATATGGACACAGTTTGGGAAGGCTATAAGGGGGCAAAAAAGCATTTGTATTATGATAAGCATAAGGAATGTATGTGGTGTCCTGAAGGCGCAGGTTTTGACGATAAGATTGGGATCTTCCTGATTGTAAAAATCATTGAGTCTGGGCTTCGGCCGCACATTATCTTGTGTATGGATGAAGAAATAGGCGCAGTTGGAGCAGGCGAATTAGCAAAAGCACCCTGTCCTTTTAGTGACTTAAAATATTGCGTTGAACTAGACAGAATGGGCAGTAACGATTGCGTATTTTATAGTTGTGATAACCCAGATTTTGTCAAACATATTGAAACTTTCGGCTTCAAAATGAATTATGGCAGCTTCACAGATATTTGTCAATTTTGTCCCGCATGGGGCGTCGCTGGAGTTAATCTGTCTGTTGGATATGTAGATGAGCATACAACTTGTGAAAGATTATATGTTAAATCTATGTTAAACACTCTTAAGCGTGTTAAGAAAATTTTAACTGCTAAAGAAATTCCGTTCTTTGGGTACATTCCATATAAGTATAATTTTAGTTTGTCAAAAGCTATTTCAAAAGTAACTGTTCCAACTTATCCTGTTGATTATGATGACGATGAATATGGCTGGTGGTCAAGTTTTGAAGAAGATTATACCAATCAAGGAGTTAATAGTTTAACAAAGTGTGAGTGCTATAAATGCGGAAATGTAGATTATACAGATACAATGATTAAAGTTCTGCGTAAAGACAAATCATATGGTTGGTGTTGTTATAATTGTTTAGATAACACAGTAGCTTGGTGTGATTATTGCAAAGAGCCATTTGAAATTGAAAAAGATGAAATTGAATATGTATGTCCAAATTGTAGGGAGATGTTAAATGCCAATCGAGAAACAGCTGTTGGAGAGCTTGTCTACGTCTATTAAAGAAGTAATTGAATATTCACAAGAAATTGAAACTGGTTCAAAAGAATGGAATATTGAAAAACTAATCAATCAATGGTATGAAGCAAAGAAAAATTTTATTACAGCATTTAATTTGGCATCCGGGTCAGATAATTCAAATCATTTAATTTATGAATTTCCTGGCGAAGTATCCTTTGAGCTTGATGAAACAATTAAAATGTCAAAGCTTACCAGCTTTATGGAATTTGTTAGTGATTATTGCTGGAATACTGGTGTTGGAGATATTGCAACAAATGCTTTAATTCAATTCATTGACGCTAATAAGAACAGTTTCTTTGAAAATAAAGTTACAGTTCCATTTACTTATAAAGATATAGAAATTAAAACTGGAATTAAACTACTTAAAGCATTTAAGTTCTTTGTGCCAAATCCATATTTGGACAAGATTCAGACAGTTGCAAGTATGTTAATCCAAGAGAGCAAAATAACGGGGCGGTTTTGTGTCTCGGTGCATCCATTGGATTATTTGAGCTCAAGTGAGTCAACTTACAACTGGTGGTCGTGCTATTCACTTGATGGTGATTATCGCGGTGGTAATACGGCTTATATGGTAGATAACTGTACAGTTGTGTGTTATCTACGCGGTGAAAATGAAGAAAAGCTGCCCAGATTTCCAAAGGAAGTGCCGTGGAACAGTAAAAAGTGGCGTATGCTTTTATTCTTCAATGATGAAAAGGAAATCTTCGCCGCCGGCCGTCAGTATCCATTTGAAGCAAAGTCAATGATGGAGTTCGTAAGAGAGAAAGTAATTCCTCTTATTACCCGTAGAGAATTTAAAAGTTCGTGGGGCCATTGGGGTATACCCAATTACAACTATTCAGAATGGGATGACGCTAGCATTGACTCAATTATGAGCCCACAGACTTATCCATCTCCTTACCAGTTAAACGATACTTATATCAATATTCGTGGCAATTTGTATGGTAAAAAAGAAATTATCATTCCTGCCAATGATTTATTTTACAATGATTTGCTACATTCAACAAAATATATTCCATCTTTCTGTCATACATTAAATGGTAGGGATGTTGGCAGAAAAATTAAACCGTTCCACGTAGGCGGCGATCCGATTTGTCCTTGCTGTGGGAAAAATAAACTTCAAAGTAGTGAAGAAATGGTTTGCCCAGAGTGTGATTTATACTATGGCACGCAAACTAACGAAATGATTGTTCGTTGCTATGATTGCGGCGAGCGCATCTTGAAAGAAGAAGCATATTGCGATGATAGTGGCGACTATTATTGCGAAAACTGTTGGAATGATTATAGAGAAGAGGAATATTAATGGCATCCAAAGGCACACTTGCAAAGCAAGTTTTGATTAACAAAATTATCGGTGCTCTCAATGAAGAATATGTGGGGACCGCCGACAATAAATATTATTTTAGTATCCCAGAGAATGGTCAAAAGGTGCAAGTATGTATCTCTATGACCTGTCCGAAGATTGAGCTGGCGGCTGATGGCACAAAGAAAGACCCAAAGAACGATAAGGGTATTGACTTTGAGAAATTCATCACCGAGGCGCCGCCCAAGCCGATTGTAAACACCAAGGCGCACGTAGAGCCGCAGGAAGAAGAAATGGAAAACAAGAGAAAACTTTTATCTGCTCTTGGTTTCTAATTGGGCGATTTTGCGAAATATAAGCCTTCAATTTTTCATACTTAAAGAGAAATAAGTTTGGAGGCTTATATTATGGCAAAATTTGTCTTACGAAGATGGCCCATAGGCAATGAACGGTTACTTGAATACTTACACGAAGAGTATCAGTTCAATGATCTTAAGAGTCTAAAAGTAAATGAAGTAACTGGTATCAAACCATTACTCCAAAACGATTTTGGTGGAGAAGAAAACCCCAACGATTGTACTTTAACAGCTATTACCACTGTTTTAACTAAATATTGTGATAAAACACCATAGGAAATCTATAGTGTTGTAATAAAATACGCTAAAAAATTATTCTACACAGGTAAAACTGGTACTGCGCCGCCTGTTATGCGCACAATTATGAATAAGGTTGCCGCAGAACTTGGAGTAAAGAAAAAAGCTGTTGTTCTATATGGTAAGAACATCAGCTTTAATTTCGCCTCAATTAAAAAATATGTTGACCAAGATAAGCCAGTTATGTTATCTATGTATAAAGATGGTCGTCAATGGTATGATAATCATTCAGTTACTATCGTCGGCTATGCAGAATATAAACTTGATGGTAAAAAAACTGTACGCATGATAAAAGTATTTGACAACTGGTATGAAGAAATCATGTATGTCAACTATGATTTAATGCACATGATTAGTAGTTTACATTATTATACTTGAATTTTTCAAAAAAATTTGATATAATATATATGTAAGATGAAAGAGAAATGAGTTATGGGCCACATAAAAGCAAGAATCCAACTTACATCCCCAAAAGATGTAAAAGAATTTGTGGACATCATTAATAGTACAGACACTGTTAATGAATACATTTTTGAGAATGCGACATGTGATAAGGTTGCGGATGCCCGCTCATACCTTGGTGCCATGTATGCATCGTCTGATTTCAAAGTTATCTATTTGGTTAATAAAACGCATGACGGTATTTTTCCTCCCGAAATTGACCAATTTAGAGCATAAAATAATGGCGGCTGAAAGTTTAGAGTATGGAGTAATTTTATTTGGGACACCAAAACTGGAATACCCCCATCAAGCCAAAAACAAACTGGTATCAGCCCCGTATGAGCGGGGAACGCTCA
>JAEEGL013836166.1_pt1 | contig 13826 bp, 9 predicted proteins | sample 9134231 | NCBI WGS metagenome assembly JAEEGL01 (sample SAMN16246548, study PRJNA631951) | gut metagenome | biome: gut microbiome; feature: rumen; material: fiber-attached | host: Bos | place: Iran: Karaj | collected 2018-10
AGCCGGGGCCGCAACTGCTTCGTGATCTATGATGAAGCGACGCATAAGGATCTGGACATGAAGAAACTCGTCAAGCAGGGCGTCTATACCAATATGAACAGCCTGATGGTCCAGCTCGGACTTGAGACGGGATTCGAGAACAAGTTACGCTCGGCCATGTCGCTGGTCCAGGAACAGTTCCATATCGCTGACATGTATTACGTGGGCAGGACGGGGCGCATGCACTCTGTCATCGACAGCAATATCGACGAGGATGTCCGGGATGTCGACGGGGTGATAGATGACGAGATCCTGAAGGTAAGTAACCTTGAGGAGATAAGCGATACGAGCCCGAAACTCTATAATGCGCTCAGGAAGCATAATATCGGTTCTGCCCTGATCATAAGGATCGGCCTTAACATGCAGACCGACGGATATCTTGTCTGTGCCGATCAGAGAAACAGCAGACTCTGGCAGGAGGATGAGTGCGGGATACTCTATTTCATAGCCAAGTCGCTCGCAGCACACATCAGACTGAATAAAGACAGCATGCCCGAATGAAAAACACTTGCCTATCTTCGGCATGATGTGGTATTATATCGTTTGGCTGTTCCGAAGCCAACACAGGGGCGTAGTTCAATGGTAGAACGGCGGTCTCCAAAACCGTTAATGCGGGTTCGACTCCTGCCGCCCCTGTTCTTTTATAATCAAATATCCGTTGTGGTACCGCCTTACATGAATTATAATTTTGTGTTAGGTGGTTTTGTTTTTTTACAGGAGAAATGTTCATGGATATTAACAGCATATATTTAAAGAAACTGACCGAACAGGCCGATATGAGCATTTACTTTGACGAGGTTCTGGAAGAACTCTGGAAGGAAACGGAAGGTCAGGAATTAAAGGAGATCGATCTCAGAAAGAAGTTTGAAGAAATCTATCTTGAAAAGATCAGGATCCAGCTTCGGGCAGCCAGATTGTTTCATCCTATGTCGGAGTTTGGAAAGGTAGCATTGAGAAATGCTATGGCTACGCAGCGGGAGTATGAAAAAAAGGTCGGCTCGCTTGTAACGGTGGTCACGGAAGGCGGTATAAGTAAATTCGAACCGCTTATGTCGCCGGATATCATGGAAGATATCCTGGAAGGCAAAATGCAGGCCATTTCAGCGCTCAGATATCGTAAGGGCGCGGTATATGCCGCCGGATTACTGGCTTTCAGACTTGAGCCCGACAGGGCCGGCGAAAGTACCATGCTTCGCATTGAATGGCTGTATGTCGCAGATGTATTCAGAGAAGAGGGAATAGCTGACATGCTGCTTGGCTATATCATAGACAGGTGCATCGAATCCGGAGTAGAAGGCATCACTTTTGGCTTTCCCGACGATGATGATTGTACACAGGCATATTACGGACTGCTCAGTGACTGGCACTTTGGTTTTGAAAGAGGGTTTACGCCTGAATTCATGACTGCAGTCTCTAAAGAAACGATAACGAAGAACGTTGAAGCAATGGCCTATACCGCGCAGTCTGTCAGCGAGATATCCGATAAGGAGTTTAAGGATATCGTAAAGAGTTTGTCTGAGGATGCAACATTAAAACAACTGGAACAGGAAGGCTTTGCTTTTGACTACTATGATTCGGAACTCAGCTGCGTTTCGCGTAAAGATTCCATGAAGGCGCTGCTGCTTGCACACAGGCTTCCCAGCGGAATTGTAAGGACCGAGTATCTCGGATGGGGAGACGGAAGCGGGGCCGCGCTCAAAGGACTCATATGTTTTCTTGCGGTAAAGACCAGACAGGTTTGCGGGAACGGAACCATGATCTCGGTGCCGATCGAGTCGGATGAGCTTGCGCGGTTCATAGATGAAACCTTTGAAGTCCAGCTCAGGATACCGATCGTGGAAGCATCGCTTTATGCGCCGCTTCCTGATGAAGATATAGATCTTGCCACGGGCGCATATATCCTGGCCGGTGAGATCGATCCGGAAGGGATCGCGGATATTGATGATGAATAAATTAAGATAAATTAGAAAGGAAGAAACAGGATATGGATTCAAAACAACTGATAAAAGAGCATTCTGAGATCAATACTCAGATCAAAACCGAGCAGGAGGACAACTTATTAAAGGGTGTCATGGACGTGCATTCCGAGAATATGGAACGTATAGAAGAGGTCCATGATCAGAATCTGGCTGATCTCGAAGCAAAAAAAGATTCTGCCCCGATAGATTTTACCGAAAAAAAGACTTATGAGAAATTCCTCACAACGAGTGACCTGTATGATAATAAAAAAATAAAGGCAGTTGCCGGAAAACCGATCGTTAACAACCCGAAGTTTGTCAGCTTCCATGAGTCCAATGAGATCGCAGAACGTGACAGCGCAAAGATGATAGCGGTTAAGAACGCAGTAAACAGGTATCGTCAGAACAAGACAACGATCACCGAGGTCAGTCTGCTTAAATCCGTCGTCAGGGCCTGCGATGAGTACACCAACGGAAAGATATCTTTTCTCAGACTCGGGGAAGCAGGACGGAGGCTTAAGGAAGTTAAGGAGATCAGAAGACAGGCCTGGGTTGAACTTGAAAGGATAAAAGTTCTCGAGAAAGAATTAAGCAGAGAACAGCGCATCGCACTCAATAAGCAGCGCGTGCAGGCCATTAAAAGCAACGAGAAATACTATGCTCCCGAACTGGATCATTACTACAGGGAACAGGCCGAAAGCAAGAGTTATAAACCCGAGCTGCCCGACGTAAAAAAAGTAATGCAGATACTTAAAACCAATCATCCTTTCCTGAATAATGTGGAACTTGAGTGGATGGCGGTCAGAAATAAAGAATACTTATTCGTAGACGCAGACGGAATAGAAAACGAGCAGGCTACGAAGAAATATGTCAACGCTGCGCACAAGGCCAGAGGATATGCCGACCGGATCAACGAACTGCTAAAAGTATTCCCGAATGCACCAAAAGAAACACTTCTTAATATAGCGGTTAAAGAAGAAAAAAGAGGATCAAAATATACTTATGAGGAGATAGCTCTGGGTCATGTGGGTGCAATATCCCGGGCAGACTATTTTGTGGCAAGAGCAAAAAGAGAGGCCAGACAGAATGCCAAATCCAATATATTCCGCAGATTTATCGGCTTTATCACGAACTATAAGTTCGAGGAAAACGAAGTGATGAAAGAAATAATACTCACTTTGGACAAAAAGGCCGATGGAGATCTAATTGTTCCTGAGCTTAAGGCTAAAAAAGATCAGGATTATGAAAATACCTTCATCTGATAAGAGGCAGAGTGACTTTTTATCGTTTTATTTTGACATAATATCTGTTATCCTATATAATTCCGTTGTATCAAAAATACACGTTTCTAATGGGAGGAATAGAAATGACAGTAGAATCAAGCAATAAAATTCTTAAGATCTTCGGAATACTCGGGATCATCGGCGGTATACTCAGCATAATCATGGGTTTGATCGCAACATTTGGCGGCGCAGCTGTTACAACCGCAACAGAGAGTGAGGAAATGGGTGTTCTTGTAGTTCTTGTCGGTATCATTATGTTTATTTCCGGTATCGTCAGCCTGATCCAGGGCATCTTCTCCGTAAGAGCTGCAAAAGACAACAGTAAGATCGGACCTGCATGGTTATTTGCGATCATCAGCCTTGTGATGGGTGTTATCTCACTCGGAACTACTCTTGCCAACGGTGGCAGCATAGCAAGCTCGATCCCTTCACTTCTTATCAGCATACTTATCTTCATGGCAGCCAATACCATCAAGAAAGCCGTTAAGAACCCCATGATCAATAACACACCCGAGGTATAACCGACTTATCGGATGAGCAAAGATCTACAAAAGCCGACCGGAAACGGTCGGCTTTTTTGTGCTTTTCAAAAAGACCTTATGTATTCAACTTCATATGTTTTTATGGTATCATATTGAAGTATCAGGAGGAAAATGACCATGAATTCGGATAACAGAGACGACCTGGCTTACCGCAGAGAGATCGTGGATAAGTATCGTCCTATTGTCGAGAAGCTCGTTACGTATCTGCCCTGGCTTGAGTCCAAGCGCGGCGGCAGCGTGAGCAATCAGTTTACCGGTGAGGGTATAGCTGAGCATTCGGTTGCATTTCCCGTATACGATTCTACAGTGTTATCACTGGTCAAACTTCTTCAGAGTACTCCTCTGATAGACAGAAACTACGTATATGTATATTCCCGTAACCGCTTAAAGACTCACGATGATGAGATACGTCTCATTCAGAAAAGTGAGCTCAAGGATATAGGCAACATCGGTGCGGTCATGAGTAAGTATGTGCTGGAAGGCATGCGCAAGGGTACGATGTGGACGGAAGGCGTGACCAGCGGTATCTTTTGCGAGGCTATTTCACAGCTTAAGAAGATCATTGAGTTTTGGGATGTTCCCATACATTAAGTAACAGATCGTTCAGATCACGAAAGGAAGCAAAATGGGCAAAGTCAAACGTATCTATGTAGAAAAGCAGGACCCCTACGCGGTCCACGCCAGGCAGCTTGAAGAGGAGTGTGCAAGCTACCTCGGCATTCATTCCATCAGTAAGATCCGGGTATTCATCCGTTATGATGTGGAAGGATTATCCGATGAGATATTCGATAAGGCATGCGGCATGGTCTTCGCCGAGCCGCCCGTCGATATCCTGTATCATGAAGAAATAGAAATTCCCGCCGGGGCCCGCGCTTTTTCAGTGGAGTATCTGCCCGGACAGTTCGATCAGAGGGCTGATTCAGCCGTTCAGTGTGTCCAGTTTATAAAAGAAGATGAGACTCCGATCATCAAGACTGCGGTTACCTATATGATCATAGGTGACATTTCGGATGATGAGTTTTCCAGGATAAAGACATATTGCATCAATCCCGTGGATTCACGCGAGACAGGCTTCGATAAGCCCGAAACTCTCATCACGGAATATGACGAGCCTGAAGATGTAGCCGTATTTGACGGATTCATCACCAAATCCGAAGAAGACATGAGGATCCTCTACGAGTCATTGGGACTTGCGATGACATTCAAGGACTTCCTTCATATCAGAAATTATTTTGAGAACGAAGAACATCGTGATCCTACCATGACGGAGATCAGGGTTCTCGATACATACTGGTCCGACCATTGCAGACATACCACTTTCTCGACAGAACTTAAGGATGTGGAGTTTGAGGACGGATATTACAGAACCCCCATTGAGACTTCATACCAGAGTTACTTGGATACCAGAGAAGAGATCTATGCCGGACGCGACGACAAGTTCCCGTGCCTGATGGATCTGGCTCTGATGGCCATGAAGAAACTGAGGGCCGAAGGCAAACTCGAGGATATGGAAGTGTCCGATGAGATCAATGCCTGCTCCATAGTGGTTCCCGTGGACATAGATTACGGCCAGGGTACCGAGCGTGAGGAGTGGCTGGTATTCTTCAAGAACGAGACTCATAACCATCCTACCGAGATCGAGCCTTTCGGTGGTGCCGCCACATGCTTAGGCGGTGCGATCAGAGATCCCCTCTCCGGAAGAGGATATGTATATCAGGCCATGCGTATCACCGGTGCGGCAGATCCTACGGTTCCCGTATCGGAGACGCTGCACGGCAAACTTCCCCAGCAGAAACTGGTAAGGGGAGCTGCGGACGGTTATTCATCCTACGGTAACCAGATAGGTCTGGCTACAGGATATGTAAAAGAACTCTATCACCCCGATTACGTTGCCAAGCGTATGGAGATCGGTGCCGTTATGGGCGCCGCTCCGAGAAAGAACGTCATCAGGGCAACATCCGATCCCGGGGATGTCATCATTCTTCTGGGCGGACGTACCGGACGTGACGGATGCGGCGGTGCTACCGGTTCATCCAAGGTTCACACCGAGGAATCCATCGAGACCTGCGGTGCCGAAGTTCAGAAGGGAAATGCTCCTACCGAGCGTAAGATACAGAGACTGTTCAGACGTCCCGAAGTAAGCCGCATCATCAAGAAGTGTAATGACTTCGGTGCAGGCGGTGTATCCGTTGCGATAGGTGAGCTTGCAGACGGGCTGACCGTGGCTCTGGATAAGGTTCCCAAGAAATATGCGGGACTTGACGGTACCGAACTTGCCATATCCGAGTCACAGGAACGTATGGCTGTTGTCATCGCTCCCGAGAATGTTGAGAGATTCCTCGGCTATGCCGATGAAGAAAACCTCGAAGCCGTAGAAGTGGCTACGGTCACCGAAGAACCCAGACTTGTACTTAACTGGAGAGGCAAAAGGATCGTTGATCTGTCCAGGGCATTCCTCAATACGAACGGTGCCCACCAGGAGACGACCGTAATAGTCAACACACCTTCCGAAGAAGATAATTATCTCAATAAATACGCTGTTGAAGGTACCGCGGAAGCTCTTGAAGCTGGAGATGTACGTAAAGCATGGCTGGGACTTCTGTCCGACTTAAATGTCTGCTCACAGAAGGGCCTCGTCGAGATGTTCGATGCATCGATCGGCGCGGGCAGCGTATACATGCCTTACGGCGGACGTACTCAGCTCACCGAGGTTCAGACCATGGTGGCGAAACTGCCTACGTTGAAAGGGTTGACCGATACAGTCACCATGATGAGTTACGGATTTGATCCTTATCTTTCATCCTGGAGCCCTTACCACGGAGCCGTATATGCGGTGACCGAGTCCATGGCCAAGATCGTGGCAGCAGGCGGTGATGTATCCAAGATCAGATTTACCTTCCAGGAATACTTCCGCAGGATGACGAGTGAACCTCACAGATGGAGCCAGCCTTTTGCGGCACTGCTCGGTGCATATGATGCGCAGATCGGATACGGACTTCCTTCCATAGGCGGTAAGGATTCTATGTCCGGTACGTTCGAGCATATAGATGTTCCTCCGACACTTGTTTCATTTGCGGTAGATACCGGACTCGGAAGCGAGATCATCACTCCCGAACTCAAGGAGAGCGGAGATAAACTGGTTCTCTTCACCATCGAGAGAGACGAGTATGACATCCCGGTTTACGAGATGGTGCTTGAACTGTATGAAGCGGTTTCCGCACTTATTCATGAAGGCAAAGTCAAGGCCGCATATGCCGTCGATTCATACGGAGTCGCATCCGCGATCTCGCATATGGCATTCGGTAACAAACTGGGCGTGACTATAGCCGATGATGTTGATCCCGAAGATCTTTTTGCAAACGGACTCGGTAATATAATCTGCGAAGTTCCCGCTTCCGCAATACCGGTAATGGAGGAGCGTGAGCTCGACTATACCGTGATAGGTGAGATCAATTCCGAGCAGGCGTTCATCATAGGCGATGTGAAGATCGGCGTTGATGAGGCCATAGATACATGGAAGAAACCTCTTGATGAGGTATTCCCCTATAACGCACGCGATGATAAGAGCCCCGTTGAGATCCCAATCTACAATGCACCCGAGGTTCATATATGTACCGAGAAGGTCGGAAAACCCAGAGTCTTCATCCCTGTATTCCCCGGTACCAACTGCGAGTATGATTCCGCCAAAGCATTCGAGCGTGCAGGCGCGAGTGTGGAGGTACAGGTATTCAAGAACCGTACCGCAGGCGATATCCGTGAGAGCGTGGACGTATTTGAAAAGGCGATCAGACAGGCACAGATCATCATGTTCCCCGGTGGTTTCTCGGCCGGTGACGAGCCCGACGGCTCAGCCAAGTTCTTTGCGGCAGCATTCAGAAACGACCACATCAGAGAAGCGGTCATGGATCTGGTGAACAACCGCGACGGCCTGGCACTCGGTATCTGTAACGGATTCCAGGCTCTGATCAAATTAGGCCTCGTTCCTTACGGAGAGATCAGATCTCAGGATGCCGATTCACCGACGCTGACATTTAACACGATCGGCCGCCATATATCCAAGATGGTATATACCAAGGTCGTATCCAATAAATCGCCCTGGCTCATGGGTGCCGAACTCGGTGCCACATATGTAAGCCCCGCTTCACACGGAGAGGGAAGATTTGTAGCAAACGAAGAGTGGCTTAACAGACTCTTTGCCGAAGGCCAGGTTGCTACCGTTTATGCTTCACCCGACGGAGCCGTATCCATGGATGAAGAGTACAACATCAACGGATCCTACCGTTCGATCGAAGGCATAACCAGCCCGGACGGCCGTATCTACGGCAAGATGGCTCACGCGGAGAGACGCGGAGACAAGGTGGCCATCAACATTTACGGTGAACAGGACCTGAGGATATTTGAATCCGGTGTTGAATACTTCAAATAATGAATAACGCCTGATCTGAGGATTAATATGCCGGCAAGGAATTATCAGAAAGAACTGGATCAGATCATTGACGGACTTCACGGCGTGCGCCCCAAACTGCTCTTACATGCGTGCTGCGCGCCGTGTTCAAGTTATTGTCTCGAATATCTGCGAGAATATTTTGACATAACGGTCTTTTTCTATAATCCGAATATCTCCGAACCGGAGGAATTCGAGAAGAGACTCGCTGAAGAAAAGCGGCTGATAAAGGAATTCAACAGCCGGCCCGGCGAAAACTCAGGTCCGATCGATCTGATCGCACCCGAGCATCATCCGGAGATGTTCTTCGATACCGTCTATGGGTATGAGGATTGCGCAGAGGGCGGAGACAGATGCGGACTGTGCTTTACACTGCGGCTCGAGAGAGCATTTGCCGAAGCCGAAAAGATCGGCGCAGACTACGTGACCACCACGCTTACGATCAGTCCTCTCAAGAACGCCGAGAGGATCAATTCGATCGGAGAAAAGATCGAGGCGGGATCTAAGGCTTTCGGAGGGACTGTTCTGTGGCTTCCTTCGGATTTTAAGAAAAAAGACGGATATAAGAGATCGATAGAATTATCGGAAGAGTTCGGTCTGTACAGGCAGAATTACTGCGGATGCGTGTTCAGCAAAAGGAACGGACCTGATAGTGAGGAGAAACAATGAAAAACCTGTTGGAAGAAATATCACAACATGTGAGGAATGCATTTGAGGAGGCGGGATATGATGCTTCACTCGGCAGAGTGACCGTATCAAACCGCCCCGATCTGTGTGAATATCAATGTAACGGGGCTATGGCCGGAGCAAAGCAGTATCATAAGGCTCCGCTCATGATAGCTCAGGATGTTGCTGCCAAACTGGAAGGCAACACTGTTTTTGAACGCGTGGAAGCCGTAGCGCCCGGATTCCTTAATCTGGATATCAGCAATGATTTTATCTGTGATTATGTTATCAGGATGTCAGAGAGTGACCGGTTCGGTATCGAGACATCTGAACCGTCGACCATGATAGTCGATTACGGCGGACCCAATGTGGCCAAGCCTCTTCACGTAGGACATCTGCGCAGTGCTGTCATCGGTGAGAGTATCAAACGTATCCTTCGTTATATGGGTAATACTGTATACGGAGATATACATATGGGTGACTGGGGACTTCAGATGGGACTCGTAATATATGAGATGAGTCTGAGGATGCCCGAACTTCCGTATTTTGACGATTCATTTGAAGGCGAGTACCCGACGGAGGCACCTTTTACCGTTACGGATCTTGAGGAGATCTATCCCGCGGCTTCATCCAAGTCCAAGGCAGATCCCGATTACAAGGCTCACGCCATGGAAGCAACGCTCAAGCTTCAGGAAGGTCATAGAGGATACCGTGCTCTGTGGAAACTCATAATGGATGTTTCCGTTGCCGATATGAAGCGCAATTATGAAAGACTGGATGTAGATTTTGACCTCTGGAACGGCGAGTCGACCGTACAGGATCTGATCCCAGGCATGGTACAGGATATGAAGGACGGCGGATTCGCGTATGAGTCCGACGGAGCCCTGGTAGTGGATGTCAAGGAAGATACGGACACCAAGGAGATGCCGCCCTGCATCATCATCAAATCGGACGGAGCATCTCTCTATAATACGACGGATCTGGCTACGATCAGGGACCGCGTAGCGAAGTATGCGCCTTCCAAGATGGTATATCTGACCGACAAGCGTCAGGATCTATATTTCGAGCAGGTATTCAGATGTGCTCGCAAGACCGGCCTCATCGGAGATGAGTGCGAACTGATCCATGTCGGTTTCGGTACCGTAAACGGTAAGGACGGGTCACCTTATAAGACACGTTCCGGCGGCGTACCCAAGCTTTCGGATCTCATCAACGAGATCGAAGACGGAATGCTCGTCAAGATCAAGGAAAACACCAAGGCCAAGGGAGAGGACATATCCGATGAAGAGGCATATGACCGTGCACGAATAGTCGGACTTGCCGCCATCAAATACGGTGATCTGTCCAATCAGGCTACCAAGGATTACATATTTGATGTCGACAGGTTTACTTCTTTTGAAGGAGATACGGGACCGTATATCCTGTATACCTGCGTGCGTATCAACTCGATACTTAGGAAAGCCGCTGCCGAGGGAACGGATCCTGGCACATGCCGTATACAGGCTCCGGTAAACGAGTCGCATAAGGCTCTCATGAAGGCTATCGGCGGTTTCAATTCCGAGATCATGTCGGCATATAATGAGTATGCTCCGCACAGGATCTGCGGATACATATATTCGCTTTCCAATGCGTTTAACAGTTTCTATCACGAGAATCATATCCTGACCGAAGAAGATGCATCCACCAGGGAATCGTTCCTGGCTCTTTTGGCCCTGACCGGCAAGATTCTGAAGGTCTGCACGGATCTGCTCGGTTTCGAGATTCCTGAGAGGATGTAAAGACACCTGATAGGGTGTGAAGACTACTGACGAGGTTTACATAACATGAAACTATGGGAAAAGCTTAAAAAAGAAAACTGGTTTGCGATGGCGGCTGCCATATGCATTGGCGTAGCATTTTATATGCTGCTCAGTCATATATCGATATTCGGAAGCTTTTTTGCAGGATTGTGGGCGATCGTCAAACCTCTTCTGTACGGACTGATAGTTGCATATCTGCTTGATCCGATCGCACGTTTCTATCAGGTCAAGCTTTTCCATAAGATGAAGAAGCAGGGGATAGCACGGAAATTCAGTGTTGTTCTTGCTATCATCACGTTTCTGGTCGTGGTGGCATTGCTGATAGTTGCAGTGATACCGCCGCTTATCAAGAGCATAGGATCTCTGGTCTCCAAGATCGCGGTGTTTGCATCATCCTTAAGCAACGGATCACAGCTGTCGGATCTTCTGGGGATCCATCTGCCGAGTCTGGTCAGCACTTCAAATTCCGGAAATGATCTGTCTTCAGCCGTTTCCACCATAGTCAGCTTCCTTTCGGATTATCTGGAGTCCATAGCGGGTGCATCGGCATCAGTCGGTTCCGGCTTCATCAACGCAGGTATCGCGTTCATCCTGGCCATCTACTATCTGATGGATAAAGAGAGACTGCAGGTCGGTGCGCGCAAATTCTTCCTGATGATATTCAAGGAGAAGCGGTTCGTCGGAATGCGCAACCTGGTAGTCAAGGCAGATGCCATTCTGCTGAACTATATCAGAGGTAATCTCATAGAAGCTTTTATCGTCGGACTTACGAACGGAATCCTGATGATGATATTCAGGATGCCGTATATCCTGCTGGTATCCGTGGTTGTCGGTGTTACAAATCTCGCACCCACATTCGGACCGATAGTCGGTGCAGTCATAGGCGCTCTGTTCCTGTTGCTGGAGAGCCCGCTCTATGCGCTGATATTCCTGATCTTTACAGTGGTAATCCAGATCATAGACGGATATATCCTTAAGCCGAAGATGTTCGGAGATTCCTTCGGCGTATCCTCATTGCTGATCCTGATAAGCATCATCTTAGGTGGCAGGATCATGGGAGTTGCAGGCATCCTTCTGGCCATACCCGTTGCGGCGATCCTGCAGTTCATCGCCGACGGAGCCTGGAAGGAATACAACTTCCGTAGGAAACTTAAGGAAGATGGCGGCACAGCTGAGGATATCGATCTGGACATGATCAACAAGATCTTCGATATCAGGGATGACCGGGCAGCCGCTGATCCGAGTGAAAACAAAAACACATAAACGTCTTGACAATGCGACCAAAACAAAGTATTCTATTTTAGTCGCTTGTTTAAAGCGTATGGGGTCTTAGCTCAGCTGGGAGAGCATCTGCCTTACAAGCAGAGGGTCATAGGTTCGAGCCCTATAGGCCCCATTTTCTTGAAAAACTATATACAGTGTATTATGGCGAGATAGCTCAGTTGGCTAGAGCACGCGGTTCATACCCGCGGTGTCGAGGGGCGCTAGCGTCCGGTGGACGCTGTTTGGCGCGGAGCGGAGCGGAGAGTCGAATCCCCCTCTCGCCGAATTTAAAAAGTTAATATGGCGAGATAGCTCAGTTGGCTAGAGCACGCGGTTCATACCCGCGGTGTCGAGGGTTCGAATCCCCCTCTCGCTACTAAAAACGGAGAGTCCGAAAGGGCTCTCCGTTTTTGGTAGCGACAAGCAATTGAACGCGAGACACTGCGCCGACCGGAGCGGAGACTTGAATCCCCCTCTCGCTACTACGAAAAAATGATGACATTTGATGACAGAAGCTCCAAAACTATACAGATGACAACAGAGTATATATAATTAAGTCACTGTTTTACTACAGAGGGTGATGAGGTATGAATGAGATTTTAAAGGATAAATGTGATCTTCTTGCCGACAATTATATGGTGATACATAATGGGTTTCAGTTTGAAGAAGATCAGATCTGTAAGGTTGCCGGGCTCATCTTTACTTCCGCAGACAGGAGAGCAGATGCTGAGAAACTGACGGAATGCAGAAAGATACTCAAAAAACAGGCGAATATCTTTTCCAAGCTAAGGTCGATGACTGAGATAGTGGTCATAAGTAAAATGGCGCTTTCCGGGAATCCTGAGAGATACCTTGATGAAGTAAAGGGAGCATATAAGATTATGCGCAAAGCGGGATTTGAAGACAGTTCCTATCTGGTACAGGCCAGTCTGTTGATATGTGATCTTGGTGTTTCGGACGAATGCGATAAAATGGCACACAAATCAAAAGAGATCATGAACCGCCTTAACAGGGAACATCCTGTTCTGACATCCACAGAGGACACTTCTTCAGCAGTTCTCCTTGGCGTCTCATACAAGGATGTCGATACTGTGATCAGGGATTTCGAAGAGGGATATGAGTATTTTACAGATCAGTATAAACTCGGGATCTCAAAGAATGCGGTTCAGGGGCTTTGTGAATTGCTTGCTGTCACTTATGGAGACATGCGTTCAAAATGTGATAATGTTGCAAAGATATATAATGCATTTAAGACTCGCAATTCAGATTATGGGAAAGATGTGGAATTTGCTGTTCTTGCATCGCTTGCTGATACAGCATTAAGTCCCGATGAACTGGCTGATGAAATCATTGAGGCGGCGGAGTACCTAAAGGAAAAGGAAGGGTTTGAAGATAAGTATCAGAAGGACTACGCAAAAAAGAGATTGATGTATGCTGCACTGCTGGCTGCCGATGTTTGCGGAGGAGACTCTCGTTTGATAAACAGCCCGGCTATAGGTAATGCTATTTCGGAGATAACGGCAAGAAGAACGGCACAGGCTGCATCTGCCACGATCAACATTGCGGCTAACCTGATCCCTGCATTACTCGACAGTGAATCGGATGATGAATAACCCCAAATAAAAGATTCTTCTGCAATAGTTTAACTGTTGGAAAAACATGAATGTCTTGTATTTCTTTTTGAATTCGGCTAAAATATGATTGCGTCAGATTTTAGCCGAAGGAGGACGGCGCTATGCGATTTATAGAAAGAGATTTAAAATCCAAGATTTAAAGATTGGACATTATTAATCATTACTTGCTCTTTCCGTAATCGGAATCATTGTATTATA
>JAEEGL016124942.1_pt1 | contig 13826 bp, 5 predicted proteins | sample 9134231 | NCBI WGS metagenome assembly JAEEGL01 (sample SAMN16246548, study PRJNA631951) | gut metagenome | biome: gut microbiome; feature: rumen; material: fiber-attached | host: Bos | place: Iran: Karaj | collected 2018-10
GGCGCACCGGCCCCGAGCCCGGACAACAATTCCGAAATCGTCCTCAAGGCTTCGCACACCGTCGACACCACCGAGCGTGGTTCCTCCAACGCCGGCACGATGACACTCTGCTGGTTCGTCATGCCCTACCAGAACGCTTTCTCGAAATTCATGGACCGTGACGTCGCCGGCGGACGCTCCTACCAGCGCCTCAAGAACACCCCGAAGTACACCTACTTCCTCTACGACCTCAAGAACGACTCCCGCTTCTGGAAGTCCTTCAAGACCACCTGGGCCATCAACAAGATTGCCTCGGACCACAAGAAGCCCTTCGATTACAAACTCAAGGACGGCTCCACGGTCTACCTGGACGAGTATTTCGGCCCGCACAACACTGCGAATGTCACGTTCAGCAGCTACCTCGGCGGCATGTACATCATCAACCGCAAGGAGTATGGCCAGAAGTTCCTCACCGAGGACATCGACATTTCCTACAACCCCTTGGAGCACAAGTTCTTCAAGATCAAGGACTATAGCACAGGCAAGTACATCGGAGACGTCAAGGCTCTGCTCACCTACGGCAGCGAGTCCGCCACCGAGCCCGAGAACACCAGCATGAACCCCAACAAGGACGGACAGTTCACCATGCTCTCCAAGTATCTCGATGGCGACGTGGACAAGTACAACCTCGCCAACGGTTTCCGCGACCAGATCATCGCCCGCTCCGCCGAGGACTATTTCTTCAAGGCCGAGGCGCTCATCCGCCAGGGCAAGATCGACGAGGGTATCGCCGTGCTGAAGCCCCTGCGCGACCGCGCACAGTTCCGTGCCGGCGAGGAGCGTGACAAGTATATGGACGGCGGCCAGGCCTTTGAGACCAGCAGCTACCGCTCCGGCATCACCGCCTACGCCAACCGCAGCGTCTTCTACCCGAGAAGTTCCTACTTCTACTCCGTGGGCGGCTGGGACAAGGACCAGGCCTACCGCGACGCTGTCAACGCCGAGGCTTCCGTCCTGCCTGTCGTCACCTCCAGCAACTATCCCGCGGAAGACGAGTACGTGATGGACTTCCTTGCGGTCACCAACCCGAAGTACAAGTCCGACGCCTTCACCCGTGCCATGTGCTACCTGCTCAATGAGAAGAGCCGCGAGATGTACGGCGAGAGCAAGCGCTACAACGACCTCGTCCGCACCCGTACCCTGGAGGACCGTCTCCGCTTCAACGATCAGGCCTGGAGCGAGAACATGACCGATATCCTCGGCCATACCGGCAACAAGGTCACCCAGAGCCAGAAGGACGAAGAAGGCAAGCCCATCGATGATGGCGACATCGGGACCTATTATTCCCAGAACGGCGGACATTTCAAGCCGTATCACTACCTCCGTCCGATTCCCGCTTCATTCCTTGAGACAATCACCAAGGACGGCAAACTGCTCACCGCTGATGAGCAACATGCCCTCCAGAACCCTGGTTATTAATGGTTAAACAATCACTCTGGATGGAGGCGCTCCGCTCGGCGGGGCGCCTCTTTCTTTGATGAATTCTCCGGAATCGTTGCGAATGCGGGAGATTTTCGGTAACTTTCCGCAGTTATTGTGACTCTTGTTTTTTTCAAAATCCATGTCCCACATCCCCACGAAACTGGCAATTGCCCTGATGCTGCTCGGCGCCGTGTCCTGCGCCAAGCGCGTGGATGGCGGCGATGACATCAGCCTCCGCTACAAAGTGTCCGGCTCCGATGTCATCATCGACGCATCCGACCTGCTCGACGAGATCCCCCGCCACGACCTCGTGATGAGCGCTTCGACCCTCGGCGTCGACTGGCTCTACAATGATTTCGCCATCCTGTTCCGGACGCATTCCGAATCGATGCAGTCCAACTACCTCAAGTACTACACCTACCCCGAGAGCGGCACCTATTACTTGTATGTGCGCGCGATCGGAAGCGAACAGCACACCTACGGACAATATACGGACGGCTTCCGCCTCCGGCTCAACGATGCCTACGTGGACGGCACCTTCGGCACGACCCACGAGATGGAATTCACCCGCGCCGCCAAGATCGAGGCGCAGAAGGGAGAGGTGGCCCAGCTCTGGATCACGCGCATTACGGGGCGCCCTTCGCTGGACTGCATCGTCCTCTCCAAGAACCCCGATCTGACGGAGGCCGACCTCAAGAAGGTCCAGCTGCCGGATTACATCACCCAGCTGCACGAGTACGACCTGCCGCGGACCAGCTGCGTGAAATTCGGCGACCTGACCGGGGACGGCAAGACGGATATGGTCGTATTCTCGCCCGGCTACTCATCGTATGCCTACGACAACGCCGGCAAGCTCCTGTGGACCTGGGAGGCGCCGGAGGCCTATACCCGCGAGCGCTCCGGATTCGAATGCCCCGGCCTGGTCTGGGACTTCGACCGGGACGGCAAGGCGGAGCTCGTCCAGTGGCGGGAGGACGAGCAGGAAGAATGGCTGGTGCTCGCCGACGGAATGACGGGCGAGGTGCTGCACAAGACGCCCTGGCCCTGCGCACCGCATCCGCACGTGTACAACAATTTCCGACTGGCCGTCGCGAACACCGACGGCGTGTATCCGGCGAGCGTGCTGCTCTACTCCGACTGCGGACAGTTCCAGACCTACGGGATCTATGACAAGGAGCTGAATGAAGTATGGAGGCACGAGCTGCACCTGAAGAAAGACCACCTGGGGCATTACTTCTATGCCCACGATTTCGACAAGGACGGCATCGACGAGATCGTCGGCGGCTACAGGGTGGTCGACGCCAAGGGCAACATCCTCTGGAGCAAGCTCGAGGACATCTATGACAACCACGACCACGCGGACACCTACCGCTTCGCGGATATGGACGGCGACGGGACCGACGAAGTGGTCATCGGCGCCTGCGAGCTCGGGCTCCAGGTACGTGACGCATTTACCGGCAAGTTGAAAACGCTCGCCTTCGCGGAGCACCTCCAGCAGATGGAAGTCGGCCATTTCCTGGCGGGCTACAAGCTCCCGACGGTCGCCGCCGGAGCCAGACTCTACCGGGACAGGCGGGTGGATCCCTATCTCCTCTCCCAGATCTACTGGATCGACGCGGAAGGCAACCAGCTCTTCCGCTGGCCCGCCAGCGGGCTGAACGGCAATCCCGACATCCGGAAGGGAGACTTTTACGGCAACGGCACGGAAGTGTGCTTCTGGAACAAGTTCCTGATGCAGCCGGACGGGAAAGGCAAGCTCTGCTGCATCGGCGACATCTACCACGTCTTCGACTTCGAGCGGAACGGCTGCGCGCAGGTCATCACCCTGACCGACGGCAAGCTCCGGGTCTTCGGGTGGACCGGGGCGCCGAAGGACGGCAAACCCAACGACGATCCCGATTTCCTCAAGGAGACGATGACCAACCACACGCACTACTAGTATCTGACGGAACCCCGCGAGATTTGCGCGGACACGAGCGACTGGCTCGTGTCCGCGCATTTTTTACCATATGCTATCTGCGATGTAAGTTCGATTATCCGCGTATGATTTCAAAATAACTATCTGTAAATTTACTATAATTGCATCTAATAATAAACGCTTTCGCAAATTATCCTACTTGTCACTTATTCTCAATGTATTATGGAACATACGACGAGAAAATCCGCAAAAAGTTACACGATGAGAATAAAATAATATTATATTTGTGAGTCTAAAACCTGCGCCTGACATACACTATTAACCATATTGTTTAACCAAAATTCTTTAATGATGAAGAATCGTCTCAGAATGGCGCTGGCTACGCTGCTCCTCCTCGTGGGGGGCTCGATTGCGTTTGCCCAGCAGCGAATCACGGGAACGATCGTCGACTTGTCTGGCCAGCCGGTCATCGGCGCCAGCGTAGTGATCCCCGGTACCACTACCGGCACGGTCACCAACCTGGACGGCAAGTTCGAACTCTCCGTCCCCACGGGTACCAATCTCACCGTCTCCTGCATCGGTTTTGTGGACCAGACCTTCACGGTCACTGCAGGACAGAACGTCTACAACTTCAAGCTCTCCGATGACGCGGAGATGCTCGAAGAGACGATTGTGATCGGTTACGGCACCGTCAAGGTCAAGGACCTCACCGGTTCCGTCACCGCCGTCGGCTCCAAGGATCTGGAGATTCCGGTCGCCAACGTCGGTGAGGCCCTGCAGGGCAAGATGGCCGGCGTGGTGGTCTCGATCGGCAGCCAGTCCCCTGGCTCCTCCCCGACCATCCGCGTCCGCGGTAACAAATCCATCAATACTTCCAACGAGCCGCTCGTGCTCGTGGACGGATTCCCGGGCAGTCTCTCCAATGTCCCTGCCGACCAGATCAAGAGCATCAACGTCCTCAAGGACGCCGCTTCCACCGCCATCTACGGTAGCCGCGGCGCCGCCGGCGTCATCCTCGTCACGACGAAGAACGCCATCGAAGGACAGACCAATGTCTCCTACAGCGGCTATATCCAGATCAAGGATTCCTCCACCGAGATTTACGACGTCCTCAATCCTTCGGACTACCTGAAGTTCACCCTTGGCTATGCCAAAGACTTCAGTTATGGCAACTTCCAGGAAATGTCCAAGTTCTTCGGCATCGGCGCCAGCAACGGCAACATGTATTCGAAGTATGCCGAGGGCCAGATCCACAACTGGCAGCGCGACCTGTTGAAGACCGGTATCTCCCACAACCACAACCTGACGGTCAGCAACGGCACCAGGCGCAACCGGACGATCTTCTCGATCAACTACACCTACGATGACGGTACCGTCATCAATTCCTGGTACAACCGCATCAATGCCAACCTCCGCACGACGGAGAAGATCACGGACGCCCTCGATCTCGAACTCAACCTGGCCTACAACACTTCCGCAAGCCGCGGCAACAGCCGTCAGGGTTCGATCTATCAGTACCGTCCCCTCGAGCCGCTCGGCCCCGACCCCAACAGCCTCGGCGGCTTCGGCAACGGCGCATCCTACTATGACAAGGTCAACGACCCGATCGAGCTGACATACAACGACGAGCCGAAGTCCTCCAACCACAACTTCCGCGGCATCGCTTCCCTGAACTGGCGTCCGCTCAAGGGTCTCACCCTGCGCTCCGAGTTCGGTATCAACAAGGGCTTCACCCGCTCCGAGAGCTATTCCAAGGGCTATGGCAACACCCGGAAGTCGGCTGGCCTGAGCCGCGGCGAGAGCAGCCGGATCAACTGGAACACCACCGCCCAGTACGAGATCCCGTTCAAGAACCAGAACCACCGTGCCGACATCATGGTCGGTAACGAAATGCGCTTGTCCGACAGCCAGAGCATGTCCTTCAGCGCTTATGAGTATCCCGACAACTTCGACCGGGCCCGCACTTTCGCCTTCCTGGACCAGTTCACCGAGAGCAGCACCTTCTCCACGAGCTATGGCACTCCGGGCCGCTCGGTCTCCTTCTTCACCCGCGCCAACTATGCGTTCAAGGACCGTTACCTCTTCACGGCGACCTTCCGCGCCGATGGTTCCGCCAACTTCGCGCCGGAGAACCGCTGGGGCTACTTCCCCGCAGCGGCCTTCGCCTGGCGTGTCAGCGACGAGCCTTGGATGGCCGGCACCCGCAACTGGCTCTCCAGCCTCAAGTTCCGCCTGTCCTACGGTGTGTCCGGCAACGACGGCATCGGTGCCAACCACTGGCGTGAGACCTGGGGTCTCAGCGGCAACACCAACTCCACCGTCAGTACCCAGCGCTTCGACACCGAACTCGACTATGGGCGTGCCTACCAGCCGGGCTCTATGATGCAGAACCCCTACCTCCGCTGGGAGAACACCTACACGACCAACGTCGGCTTCGACTTCGGTCTGTTTGACAACCGCGTGGACGGCACCATCGAGGGTTACTACATCAAGACCGACGGCCTGCTGATGAACGTCCCGATCAACGGTTCGACCGGCTACAGCAACCAGTGGAAGAACCTCGGTACCGTCTCCAACCGCGGCGTCGAGTTGACGCTCAACGGCGACATCGTCCGCACCGGCGACTTCCTGCTGCGTGCCGGCCTCGTGTTCCAGTACAACCTCAACCGGGTCGATTATATCGATCCCGCCGTTACGACCACGACCTTCGGTTCCTGGTCCAGCTCCGAGCACCGTCCCGCCGGAGGTGAGTATTTCATCCGTGAGGGCAGCCCGATGGGTATGATCATGGCTTACGCCTACGACGGCTGGTACACCACCGACGACTTCAACTACGATCCGGCCACCGGTGTCTACGCCCTGAAAGAAGACGTTCCCGACTACAACGACGACTCCTACTGGAATGGTTTCAAGCTCCCTGCCGGACAGCACGCTTTCCCGGGCGCCATCAAGTTCAAGGATATCAACGGTAACAAGACCCTCGACAAGGATGACACCTACGAATTCGGCTCGATGACGCCGCCTGCCTCCGGGGCCCTCAATTTCCAGGCCCGCTGGCGCCAGTTCGACATGACCGCCAACTTCAACTTCGTGCTCGGCGGCCACATCATGAACTATCAGGCCCTCCAGAACACCTACGGCTCCAAGGACAACCGCTTCGGCGCCAACCGCCTCGCATTCGTCTCCGGTGCGTATTCGGCCTATCGCTGGAACAACGGCGAACTCGAGTTTGTCGATGATCCCGCCGAACTCAAGAAGATGAACGCCAACGCCACGATGTGGAGCCCGACCTCGATGGTCGGATACCTGGTGGACAAGTACCTGGAGGACGCTTCCTTCCTGCGCCTGCGCAACCTCAGCGTCGGCTACACCCTGCCGACCAACATCGCCAAGAAGGTCGCGATGAAGAGCGCCCGCATCTATTTCACCGCCACCAACCTCTTCACCCTGACCAAGTATACGGGCCTGAACCCGGAGGTCAGCATCGGTGGCAGTTCCACTACCCCTGGCGTGGACAACGGAAACTATCCGCTCTCCCGCACCTACACCCTGGGTCTGAATGTCAGTTTTTAAAGGACTGTAAAGCAAGAACATCATGAAAAAAGCATTTCATATCCTGATGGCGGGCCTGGCGTCCCTGACCCTGGTCTCCTGCCACGAATTCCTCAGCGCCAATTCCCCGTCGACGGTTGATGCGGACTTCGTCTTCTCCGACTACACGACCGCCAAGACCGTGATGCTGGGTGCTTTCAATACCGTCACCGGTTCTTTCACCAGCGGTCTCCCGACCAATCTCGACTGTATCGGATCCGATACCGACCGCTGCTCCATCGGCATCGTCGCCGACCTGGTGGGCGCCTCCCTGCTCTATGGCGGCAATGCTGCCTATGCGGTCGAAGATTTCAATATCGACGGCTCGTTCAAGGGATACTGGAACACGTATTACAGTGCTCTGGCCAAGTCTAACCAGGTGATATCGAACATCCTGGCCCTGCCGAATATCGACAACATCCTCGCCACCGCTCCGAACGACTGGTCCGACCTCCTCGGACAAGCCTACTGCATGCGTGCCACCATGTATTACGAGATCGTGATGCACTGGGGCGATTGCATTTACTATTCCGAGAACGAAGTCGGCCAGGACCTCAAGGAACTGACGAACCGCGACCTCGTCATCGAGCGTGAAATCGCCGCCCTCGAGAAAGCCGAGAAGTGGATGTACTCCATGGGCGACAGCAATCACCTTCCTGACCAGATGACCCGCAACTACGCGGACGGACTGATCGGCCGTCTGTGCTTCATGGAAGCAGCCTATCAGACCCGCCGCACCGACCTGGGAGACGATTTCTATGTCAACGAGGACGGCAAGGCTTATACCTATGAGGTCTGGGGCACCGATCCCGCCCGCAACGCTGCCTACGGCCGCAGATCCGACTGGAAGTCCTTCTACGCCAAGGCCATCCCTTATCTCGAGAAAGCCGTCAACCAGCCGGCCGGCGTCAGCCTGACCACGGTGGATCCGCGTGCCAAAGACAAGGCAGGACGCGAATACGGCAACCCGTTCCAGTACTACTTCGAGCAGCTCTCCAAGTGCGTGATGCCGGAGGAAAGCATCTTCGAGTGGTCGATCAAGGCTGAGGGCGGCAGCAGCCGCATTGCCTACAACTTCGGCCGCGGTTCCGACGGCGCCAGCAACGCCTATCCGCCGAAATCCAATGCCCAGAGCAGTTCGTATCCGGAGATCTATTACGGCCTGTTCGATCCCCAGGATCTCCGCCGTGACGCTTCCCTCAACGTGACCGGTTCCCACGGCGATGGTACGGAAAAGCTCTACGACTTCCAGCTGAACAACAAGATCAGCCTGGGTATCGGTATGAACAAGTATGATCTCAACCGCCAGGACAATCCCGACGCCCGTCAGCTCTACTCCGGCATCAACTACATCTACATGCGCCAGGCCGACGTCATCCTGATGCTTGCTGAAGCCTATGCCGTGGGCGGTGACAACGCCAAGGCTACGACTGAGCTCCGCAAGATCCACGACCGCGCCTTCCCCGCCGCCGTCCGTGACACCAAGTACAACGAGTTGCTCGCTTCCGTGGGCGGTGACCTCTTCGAGGCCATCATCAAGGAGCGCTCCCTCGAATTCGTCGGTGAGACGCTCCGCCGCTGGGACCTCATCCGCACCGGCAAACTGCCGAAGGTGTCCGTCGAGTTCCGCAAGACGCTCGTCGACCATATGGCCGAGATGAAGTCCAAGGGCTACGTGGAATTTGAGAACGGCAACGTGTTCCCTTCCTGGATCTGGACCAAGATGATGGACGCCAAGACGATGCTGGGTTATCGTCTGACGGCCCAGTGCCCTGATGGCCTGGATCCTAAGTCCGACGAATATGCTCTGCTGTATCCCAGCTGGCGCGGCCAGCACGACGACTGGGTATCCGTGGCTGTCGAGGACGGCAAGGCGCCCACTTCGATCGTCCAGACCAATACGAATCTGGCCATCCACGGCATCGACAAGCCTTATTTCCCTGCCGCGGACGTCAAGATCGTCTGCACGAACGACCTGAAAGATGCCGCAGATAATGTCCTTGTGGCGAAGGGCACCGTGAAGAGCGTTCACCACCCCGCCAGTTATGCGGACCTTGCAGCTATCGCAAAGGAGATTTCCGAGTGGAAAGTGATAATCGACGGAGTGGAAAAGGCTGTCTCCTGCCGGGCAGAAGATGCCGACGGCTGGGTCATGACTCCTTGGGGCGCCGGTTCCTACACGCAGGGCGCCCTCGGATTAGTGCCTAACGCCGGTATCGAAGCCAAGTGGACCACCGAGTTCATGTGCGGCTACAGCGATGCGGACTACGCTGCCAAGAAGGCTCCGATCTACCTCATCCCGATGAACCAGACCACCTGCGAGACCACCGGCCTGACCAACGGCTATGGCTTCCGCAGCACGATGAAGAAATAAGCTCCGGTATCGGTTTAGAGAATTATTTGACTGGGAGGCGTTCCTCAAGGGACGCCTCCTTTTTTTGTTTTCCGGCGGGAAATCGCTATATTAGCAGGATAAACGACCACATTGATGAGACTGAAGAAGCTGCTTGTTTGCCTGGCGATTCTCGCCACTTTCTGCGCCGGAGCGCGCACCCGCTACAACTTCAATTCCGACTGGCTGCTCAAGGTGGGCGACTTCCCCGCCGCCAAATCCGTGAGCTTCAACGACAAGGGCTGGCAGAAGGTCACGCTCCCCCACGCCTTCAACGAAGACGAGGCCTTCCGCGTGGACATCCACGACCTCACCGACACAGTGATGTGGTACCGCAAGCATTTCGTGCTCCCCAGGGAGACGAAGGGCCAGAAGGTCTTCATCGAGTTCGAGGGCGCCCGCCAGGGCGTGGACGTGTACGTCAATGGCAAGATGGTCGGACAGCACGAGAACGGCGTGATGGCCTTCGGTTTCGACCTGACGCCCTACGTCAAGACGGGCGCGAACGTGATCGCCGTGCGCGTGGACAACAACTGGGACTACGCCGAGCGCAGCACGGGCGTGAAGTACCAGTGGTCCAACAAGAATTTCAACGCCAACTACGGCGGCCTGCCCAAGAACGTCTGGCTGCACGTGACCGGCAAGCTCTACCAGACCCTGCCGCTGTACAGCAACCTCGGGACGACCGGCGTGTATGTCTACGCCGCCGACATCCGCGTGCAGGCGCGCACCGCACTGCTGCACGCCGAATCGCAGGTGCGCAACGAGAGCGGCAAGCCGCAGACGGCGGTCTACGCCGTCACGCTGACCGGCCCCGACGGCAAGGTGCTGAAGAGTTTCGAGGCGGAGCCGGTGACGCTCGCCGCCGGCGAGACGGCGACGCTCTGCGCTGAGGCGCCCGTCGAGGGGCTGCATTTCTGGAGCTGGGGGTACGGCTATCTGTACGATGTCAAGACCGCCCTCAAGGTAGACGGCAAGGTCGTGGACGAAGTCACGACGCGCACGGGCTTCCGCAAGACGCGCTTCGCCGAGGGCAAGATCTGGATCAACGACCGCGTGCTGCAGGTCAAGGGCTTTGCGCAGCGCACCTCCAACGAATGGCCGGCGCTCGGGATGAGCGTCCCCGCCTGGCTGAGCGACTATTCCAACGGCCTGATGGTGGAGAGCAACGCCAACACGGTGCGCTGGATGCACGTCACGCCGTGGAAGCAGGACATCGAGAGCTGCGACCGCGTGGGCCTGATGATGAGCATGCAGGCCGGCGACGCCGAGAAGGACTGCTTCGGCCAGCAGTGGGAGCAGCGCAAGGAGCTGATGCGCGACGCCATCATCTACAACCGCAACAACCCTTCGATCATCTACTACGAGTGCGGCAACGAATCGATCAGCCGCGAGCATATGCTCGAGATGATCGAGATCCGCGACCAATACGACTTCTACGGCGGGCGCGCCATCGGCAGCCGCGAGATGCTGGACATCCGCGAGGCCGAATACGGCGGCGAGATGCTCTACATCAACAAGAGCGCCCACTCCCCCTTCTGGGCGATGGAGTACTGCCGCGACGAGGCGCTCCGCAAATACTGGGACGACTGGTCCTATCCGGGCCACAAGGAGGGCGAAGGCAACAATATGGTCTGGTCCGCCGCCCAGAACGCCTATGTGCCCGGCAGCGCCGCGGCCTACAACCACAACCAGGACAACTTCGTGGTGGAGCACGTGGCCCGCTGGTACGACTACTGGCGCGAGCGCCCCGGCACGGGCACGCGCGTGAGCAGCGGCGGCGTCAAGATCATCTTCTCCGACTCCAACACGCATTTCCGCGGCGTGGAGAACTACCGCCGCAGCGGCAACGTCGACCCGATCCGCATCCCCAAGGACACCTATTTCGCCCACCAGGTGATGTGGGACGGCTGGGTGGATATCGAGAAACCCCACATCTACATCGTGGGCCACTGGAACTACGACGCCGGGACCGTCAAGCCCGTGTACGTCGTGTCCAATACCGAGACGGTCAAGCTGTTCCTGAACGGGCGCGAGCTGCCCGCTCCGGAGCAGCGGTACCACTTCCTGTTCACGTACAAGGACGTGGCCTTCGCCCCCGGCAAGCTGGAGGCGGTGGGCTACAACGGCGGCCAGGCCGTCACGCGCTACGCGCTGGAGACGGCGGGCGCGCCGGCGGCGCTCAAGCTCAGCAAGATCGAGAATCCGAGCGGCTGGAAGGCCGACGGGGCCGACGTCGCCCTCGTGCAGATCGAGGTGGTGGACGCCCAGGGCCGCCGCTGCCCGCTGGCCAATGATATGATCCATTACGACCTGCAGGGCCCCGCGGAGTGGCGCGGCGGCATCGCGCAGGGACCGGACAACTACATCCTCGCAAAGGACTTCCCGGTGGAGTGCGGCGTGAACCGCGCGATCCTGCGCTCGACCACGAAGGCCGGCAAGGTCACGCTCACGGCGAGCGCCGAGGGCCTGAAGGGCGCCTCGATCTCGCTGGACACCGTCCCGTTCGAGACCGTGGGCGGTCTGTCGACCTACATCCCCGGTGAGCACCTGGCCGCGCGGCTGGACCGCGGCGAAACACCGCAGACGCCCTCCTACATCGACCGGGCGGTCGACGTGGAGATCGTGGGCGCCACGGCCGGCGCCAACGCCGACAAGGCGGTCGCGAGCTGGGACGACAACGAGCTCAGCGAGTGGACCAACGACGGCCAGCTCGCCACGGGCTGGATCACCTACCAGCTGGGCCGGATGGCCACCATCGACGAGATCTGCGTCAAGTTCACCGGCTGGCGGATGCGCTCCTACCCGATCGAGATCTATGCCGGCAAGGAACTGATCTGGAGCGGCGACACGGAGCGGAGCCTGGGCTACATCCACATCCCGGTTCGCCCCGTGATGACGCGCGAGGTCACCCTGCGGCTAAAGGGCTCCGCCGCCGAGCAGGATGCCTTCGGCGCCATCACGGAGGTGGTTGCGCCGGCCGCCGGCGAGCTGGACCTCTTCAAGGCCCAGGGCGCCGACAAGCCCAGCCACGAGCTGCGCATCGTAGAGATCGAGTTCAAGGAGAACCTGCTGCAATAAAAGGATGAGATTCGGCACCAAGATCGGCATCGCCTCCGGCGCATTGGTCCTGCTCCTCGGAGCCGGCATCGCCTGGGTGCTCTCCGGCTATGAGCAGTACCCCACCGGACTGGACATCAAGTCTTTCGACAGCTACTGGACGGTCGAGTCCGAGTCCCCGGACTACAAGGTGGAGTTCGTGGGCGAAGGCGTGGAGATCCTCGCGCCCAAGGGCCTGACGATGTGGTACCGCAAGCCGATGGAGGGCGACTGCGTCATCGAGTACGACGCGCGTGTGATGCAGGAGCGCGAGGGCGACCGCCTGAGCGACCTCAACTGCTTCTGGATGGCTTCGGACCCGGGCGCGGAGGACATTTTCGCGCGTGCAGCGCAGCGCAGCGGCGTGTTCGCCAACTGCGCCACGCTGCAGCTCTATTATGTCGGCTACGGCGGCAACTACAACAGTACCACCCGCTTCCGCCGCTACAACGGGATGCCCGCCCCCGCCCTGCTGCAGGAATACACCGACCCGGAGCATCTGCTGCAGCCGAACCACTGGTACCACATCCGCCTCGCCTGCCAAGGCGGCCGGGTGACCTACACCATCGACGGACAGACCCTTTTCGACTATACCGACCCCCAGCCGCTCACCCGCGGCTGGTTCGGCTTCCGCACCACCCTCTCCCGGACGCAGTTCAAAGGATTCAAATGCACAGTAACCGATTAATTCACCGATAGTTATGAAAAAATTTCTAATCTCCCTGCTCGCGCTGGCCATCGTGCTGCCGGCAGGCGCCAAGACCCCCAAGAAAGTCAAGGAGCAGCCGCTGCTCTGGCCGGACGGGACGGCCGTACCGGAATGGTTCCTCAGCGCGGAAGTCCCCGCCCCCGAGAGCCTCGGCAAGCTCTATAACATCCGCGACTTCGGGGCCATCAGCGACCCCAACACCAAGCAGACCGCGCTCATCCAAAGCGTGATCGACAAGGCCGCCGCGGAAGGCGGCGGCGTGGTCGTGATCCCGGAAGGCATCTACAAGACCGGCGCCCTCTTCTTCAAGCAGGGCACGCACCTGTATATGAGCCGCGGCGCCGTGCTGCTGGGGAGCGAGTTCATCGGGGATTTCCCGATCATCGAGACCCGCATCGAGGGCGAGATCTGCAAGTATTTCTCCGCCCTGATCAACATCGACCACCTGGACGGCTTCACGCTCACGGGCCCCGGCACCATCGACGGCAACGGCAGCCCCTACTGGCAAGCCTTCCGCCTGCGCCGCCAGTGGAACCCGCAGTGCACCAACAAGGACGAGCAGCGCCCGCGCCTGGTGCACGTCTCGCACAGCAGGAACATCGTCCTGGCGGACGCCACCCTGCAGACCTCCCCCTTCTGGACCTGCCACATCTACA
>JAEEGL010823154.1_pt1 | contig 13825 bp, 11 predicted proteins | sample 9134231 | NCBI WGS metagenome assembly JAEEGL01 (sample SAMN16246548, study PRJNA631951) | gut metagenome | biome: gut microbiome; feature: rumen; material: fiber-attached | host: Bos | place: Iran: Karaj | collected 2018-10
ACGGTACCATAGCCAAGTGGTAAGGCAACGGTCTGCAAAACCGTTATTCCCCGGTTCAAATCCGGGTGGTACCTCCAAAAAAGAAGCATTGTCCGACGGGCAATGCTTCTTTTTTGAAACGATATGTTCCGCGCCGCGGAACATATCTCATTACTTTGCGGCAAAGCCGCAAACCATCACGACGCCGCCGGGCGTCTTTTCACTTGCGCCGCAGGCGCAATTATCACTGCCATGCATGCGGCAGTGTCCATGCTGCAAAGGAGGAACCTACCATGCACGATTCCCTGCCCCGCTGTCCGTGGTGCAATCTGTCCGACCGGGACAAGCAATGGCTGCTGTTCGAAAACGGAAGCTGGTCTGTGTTTCTTGCCGACGAACAGGACTATATCGGTCGGTGCATTCTCGTCTGCAAGCGGCACTGCGCCGCACTGTCCGACCTGACGGCACAGGAATGGTCGGATTTGAAGCAGGTCGTCGACGGCATCGAAGCCTGTCTCAAGGCAGCGCTCGGCGCAGAGCTGTGCAACTGGAGCTGTCTGATGAACAGCTTTTATAAGTCGGAAACGCCCGACCCGCATCTGCACCTTCATGTGCGTCCGCGCTGCAAGCAGCCGGTATTGCTGAACGGCAACGCCTATCCGGACGCGGAATTCGCCCATCATTATGACCCGAAGAAGAAAAGTGTCCTGCGGAAAGAAGACCGCTTGGCTCTGTTCAAACACCTGAAAGCACATATGCCGCTTTGACCCTGCCTTGCCGCAGGGCTTTTCTTTTTTCATTTGACGAACGGCGCAAAGTATGCTATAGTATCCCCGTACCCCGAAAGGAGGCTTTCTATGAAACAGCTGTATTGGAACTGCGCCATGGGCGCCGCCGGCGATATGCTGGCAGCGTCGCTGCTGGCAATTCAGGACGACAAAGACGCGGCGCTTCATGCGCTCAACGCGCTCGGCATCCCGGGCGTCACCTATACGATGGAGCAGCAGCAAAGCGGCGGCATCCGCGGACTGCATCTGCACGTTGTGATCGGCGGCAACGAAGAGCTGCCCGGCGCGTTCGTGCACCATCACGATCACAGCCATGACCACCACGCTCATGATCATGCGTACGGTGACCACGGCCACGATCATACCCACCCCACGCTTCCTGATCTTCTGCATCTGATCTCTCATCTGCACGCGTCCGACAGCGTCAAAGCGCACATGCGCGCCATTTACGCGCTGTTGGCCGACGCGGAAAGCGCCGTTCACGGTCAGCCGGTGGAGCTGGTACATTTCCACGAAGTCGGAGCCTTGGACGCTGTGGCGGACATCGCCGCGGTGTGCGTGCTGCTGGAGATGCTCGGCGTCGAGGCTGTTGCCGCCTCCCCCGTCCATGTCGGCGCCGGTTCGATCCGCTGCGCCCACGGGATTCTGCCCGTCCCAACGCCTGCCACGGCGCTGCTGTTAGAGAACGTGCCAACCTACGGCGGCAGCATTGAAACCGAGCTTTGCACCCCGACCGGTGCGGCGCTGCTGCGGCATTTTGCCTCGTCGTTCGGTCCGCAGCCGCAGATGACGGTTGCCCGGATCGGCTACGGAATCGGTACCAAACAGTTCAGCGAAGCGCCCAACTGCGTGCGCGCAATGCTCGGCACGGCGCAAAGCGGTCCGGATCACGACGAGATCGTCAAGCTCGAAACCAACCTCGACGACATGACCGCCGAATGGATCGCCTTTGCGTGCGAAGAGCTGCTGCGCGCCGGTGCGCGCGACGTGTTCACCACGCCGGTGCAGATGAAAAAAGGACGCCCGGGCACGATGCTCACCGTGCTGTGCGCCCCGCAGGACCGCGAGGAAATGATCCGTCTGCTGTTTTGCCACACAACCACGCTCGGCGTGCGCGAGGAGATTATGACCCGCAGCATTTTGCGCCGCAAAAACGACGCCGACGGCAAAATCCGTGTGAAACGAGCCGCGGGCTACGGCGTGGAAAAAGAAAAGCCGGAATTCGACGATCTTGCTGCGCTCGCCCGGGATAAGGGCATCAGCTTGTTTGAAGCGAAAAAGCTGCTGTAACAAAAAAATTCAGCCGTAAGGTACAATCGCGTACCCTGCGGCTGTTTTGTTTTATTACTTTTTGCGCAGCGCGGCTTTCACACGACCGCTCGGATCTTTGATGAGCAGGACCACGATCCAGATGATCAGCGCGAGCGCTACGACCGACAGACCGAGGAACGCGTCGTTGAGCATGTCAAGCGGATCGGGTGTGAAATATTCCGCTTTGAGTTCGGCATATTCGAAGATGGCGTCCACAAGCCACATCAGAGATGCGCCCCAGAACATCCAGCAAAGCATACCGACTTTCAGTTCACTGCTGCGTGTGTTTGTGTACCACACAACGGTCGCGATGACCGCGGCGAACACAGTAATGAGTAAAGTCAATGTTTACAACCCCTTAATTCTGTTTTTGGAGTTGCGACTTGGCCGCGCGCTTCTCAATGGCGCTTGTAACAACGAGCATCACTGCCCAGACTGCGGTCACGAGTACCGCCATCAGCACACCTGCGGTTGCCATTTCATGCAGCATTTCCGCCGTGTCTGTCGGATCCGCCATGGCCGCCAAAAACGGGAACCATGCAACGACTTCGCCGTGCCAGACGTGTTCAAACATCAGCAGCACTGCGCCGCCCCAAAGCATGTAGGACAGCCACATCAGCTTTCTGGAAAACGCGGTTTTCTCCTCGGTCTCCAGCGCCTTTGCACCGGTTGTGGGTGCGGTGAGCTTCAGTTTGTTTTCGTTTTCTTTCTTTTCAAGCACTTTTGCAGCAACGGTCGTGACGATCGCCTCTGCGGTCGGAACAAGAAAACATGCCATCGTGTTTGCCTCCTTTCGCAGTAGATAGCGGCACACTTGGCATGCCGCCGACCGGCTTCACCGGTCGAGATAATCTTATTATAACGAACTTTCCGCTGAAAGTCAAGCGTTCTGCGCTTTACCGCCGGTCAGATCGAACTTTTTTGCAAACGACGGCAGCAGCGGACGGAACACGAACAGGCGGTCGATGAGTTTTCCGAATGCGCCGATCAGAAGTCCGTTGAGCGCCGTCATAATCAGCGTGCCGACGCCGATGCCGTGAAACCGATGAAAGAAGATCAGCGTGAGCACAACGGCAACGGCGAGTGAACAGACGTCGGACGCGATTTTAAACTTCGTCATGTTCAGCCCGTAGCGCAGCGAAATGCCCTTGACAAAGAAATCGTAGACCTGCGGATAGAGATACGTCCGGTAAAACAGCGCCACGGAAAACGCCGTGAGCAGCATGCCGCAGGCGAACAGCACGATCCGCACCGGCATCGTCATGCTGCCCGGCTCTGTGACGGTCGGGTTCAGCAGCGGCACCACGGCGCGCCAAAGATCGAGCACTGCGCCGTAAAGCAAACAGGTCAGGAACGAGCTGAAATAAACGAGCTTCACGCGCCGCATGAGCAAGCAGAACGCCGCAAACAGCAGCGCCTGCACCACGTATTCGCTTTGCCCGAAGGTCAGGAACGGCACCTTGAGACTCAGCACATACGCCGGCGCCACAACCATAGATACGCCGAACCCGGCGGCTGCGACCATGGCAACCGCGAACGAGAGCAGCACGATGGACAAGAGATAACAGATTTCAGAGGGAAAGGTGCGTGGGTTCATGCGTCGGGCTCCTTTTGGGCTTGTTCTAAGGTTTTGCGCAGCAGCACCGGCATCCAGAGTCCTGCCTGCACGGTACGGTGACTGAAGCCGCACTGTTTGGGCTTGACGGTGTCAAACCAGTCGGAAAACACGTTGCGGTCGTTTGTTTCGGCAAGATAACGCACGATGGCGCGCGAAAACAGCCGCACGTTGCCGTCGCTGCCGTCCAGACACGCCGCCCACAGCATCCAGTCGCTCTTGGTAAACGTCTTGCGGCTGTCCAGCGGCACGCCGTAATCGTTCAGCTTTTTGCGATAGAGCTCGCTTTCGGCAAAATACAGGTCCTCCGGGAACAGCCGGAACGCAAACAGGCGATCCCAGATGAGGTTATACTTGAGGCTCCAGCCGTCGGCGTCCGCAAGTGAAAACGGCAGCGTGCCGTCCGCTTTGCGGTTGGAATCGAGCGAGAGCGCCATGTGGCGCGCGTCCTTCCCCGCGTCGCTTTTTTTGCCGAGCAGGTCGCAGATTCTGCCGAAGCAAGCAAGCGCCACAGTGCTTTTGATGGTGAGGTTGACGTTTTGCTCGCTGTGTCCGGCAAAATCGTCGGTGCAAAGCTGGTTCTTGAGCTTGACGCCCTGCGCGGAAAGATAGTTCGCCCACGTTTCAAGCAACGAGAAGTTTGCTTCCAGCTGCGACTGATCGCCCGTTGCGGCGGCATAGGCGCACGAGAGAATCAGCATGTTGCCGCACTCCTCCACCGGCATCTGAAAACGCGGCTCATAGATCGAAAACCGGCGGCGTTTATAGACGGTGCGCCGCGACAGAATCGCCGGCGAGATCAGCGCATAGACCTGACCGTCCGCGTGTGGATAGCGCCCGATATCATGCGGCGCGTAGTCCGCTTGCCACAGCGGCATGGACGCAAAAGCGAAGATGCCGGTCAGCATCGCTTTGACCAGCTCCGGACGGTACAACAAAAAGAACGGCACCGCCGGGTAGGATACGTCCACCGTGTTGATGCAGCCGTTGGAGTGGCATTCCTTCGACAGATACAGCAGCTCGCCGTCAGCTGTGCGCGCAAGCTTGTGGGCGGCAAGAATCTGCCGTGCCGCCGCCGTAATCATCATCTGATAGTCGCTGCCGAAGGGCTTCGCATCGGCAAGAATCCGCGCGCTCTGCGCCTGCAGCGCATCAAACAGCGCCGCACGGTTCTGATAGCTGTCTGCCATCGCCGCAGGAAAATCGTTCCATTTTTCGCGCCAGAGCGGCGGCAGCATGTCGCCGAAATATTCTACCGCAAAGCCTTCGTCAAAGCCGAGGCAGACGCTCGACAGCCGTCCGGGGCGCAGCGTGCGCGTGGTGCAAATGCCGTTTTGCGCCTGCACCTTGCCGCCGGTCAGATAGAACCAGCCCCAGTCGGCGCTGACGCCGTCGCCGGACGCAGACAGCGGCTTTTGCCGGAGCTGCCCCATCACGGCAAACATCCGTCCGGCGCCCTGCCGGCTGAAAAAGACGCACGAGCGTTTCTTGCGGTCGTAGCAAAACGCCTCGTCCATCGAGATCGTCACGGTGACGGCGTGGTCTGCCGGATTGTCGCAGTCCATCGTAAAGTCGATGAACGACACCGGCAGCGACAGCTGAAACAGATCGTCCAGCAGCAGCGGCGTCCAGAAGCGCACGTGCAGCGTGACGCCGTTTTGCGCAAAAACGTAGGTTGTCACATACGGCTGCACGTCGACAGACAGCTGCTGCATGGCAGGCGCGTCGCCGAGACCGAGAAAACGGAAGGTTTCGCCGTCGATCTGTGCGGTGCCGCGGATCGGTTTTTCAATGCCGCACCAGAGCATGGTATCGCTGTCGGTAAGCAGATCGGTGCGCGACCAGATGCTGAAATAGGGGTCGCACGTTGCAAGCGGATAAGCGGGAAGGCGCATAGAACCACCTCATTTTCATTGTTGCTTTCAGTATAAAGGAAAGGAAGAGGATTGTCAAGAATTGCCTGCGCGCCGATTGCAAAAAACAGCGCCGGATCCGCAAGGATCGTTCCGGGTTCTTTTTCGTTTTGCCTTGTGTTTTGCAATCAAATGTGCTAAAATATTTGCAATCTATGTTCGAGCGGAGGTTCCGGATGAAAACACTGTTCAAAAACGCAACCGTGCTGGACGGCACGCGCGAGATGAAACCGTCTGAAGGCATCGACGTCCTGGTGGACAACAGTCGGATTGCTGCCGTCGGCAGCTGCAGCGCCGCAGATGCGCAGATTGTTGACCTTTCCGGCAAATACCTGATGCCCGGGCTGTGCAATCTGCACGTCCATCTGCCCGCCGGCGGACGCCCCGGCAAGCAGCGCGACCAAAAGAAGCTGGCGCAGCTCGTGCTCAAGAATCCGATTGTGAAACAGGTTGCAAAATCAATCTGCGCCTCCTATGCGAAGGACGAACTGTTTTCGGGCGTGACCACGCTGCGTGCGGTGGGCGGACTTGCCGATATCGACACGGTCCTGCGCGACCGGATCAACAGCGGCAGGCAGACCGGACCGCGGATTCTCGCCGCCAATATGGCGATCGGTCCCGTGGGCGGTCACATGGTCGGCACTGTGGCTGAAGCCGCCGAAAACGAGGCGCAGGCGGTCCGCATGGTACAGGAACGCATGGCGCAAAAGGTCGACCTTGTCAAGCTGATGGTCACGGGCGGCGTGCTCGACGCCACTGTCCGGGGCGAACCGGGCGTACTCAAGATGCCCCCTGCCCTCATCCGCGCCTGCTGCGACGAAGCGCACAAACACGGTCTGCGCGTGGCGGCACACGTACAAAGCGCCGAAGGCGTGCGCGCCGCGGTCAATAACGGTGTGGACACCATTGAGCACGGCGCAATCTTAGACGACGCCGCCATCGACACGCTGAAAGCAAAGAACGGCGCTGTGGTCTGCACCGTGTCGCCCGCCTTCCCGCTGGCAAAGTTTGACCGCGCAATTTTGGGTGTGAGCGAAGAGGTGCAGTATAATTCCGGCGTGGTGCTGAACGGCATGATCGAAGGCGCAAAGCAGGCGCTCGCCGCCGGCATTCCCGTGGGTCTCGGCACCGACACGGGCTGCCCGTATACCACGCATTACAACATGTGGCGCGAGCTGGTGTTCTTCCAGAAGCTGGTCGGGGTCTCCCCGGCATTCGCGCTGCACACGGCAACGCTGTTAAACGCGCAGCTGGTCGGTCTGGGCGACGAGACCGGCAGTATCGAGCCCGGCAAGAGCGCCGATTTCCTGATTACCGACAGCGATCCGCTGCAGGGCTTCGAAATCATGAAAGAACCGTATATGGTTGTGATGCGCGGCAAGGTCTTTTTGAGACCGAAACCAAAAAAATACCGGCAGACCGACGATCTGCTTGACCGCTATATGCCGTAAACGAAGGAGAGAACAAGCATGGAAAAAGTACGCTCTGCCGGTGTGCTGCTGCATCTGACGAGTCTGCCCGGTCCCTACGGAATCGGCGTGATGGGCGAAGAAGCCAGGCAATTCGTGTTGCAGCTGCAGCGCATGAGCTTTCACTACTGGCAGGTGCTGCCGCTGTGTCCCGTGGACGACACCGGCTCCCCCTATTGCGCGTGCAGCGCAAACGCCGGCTATCCGGCGCTGATTGATCCGCGCGATCTGGTGGAAGAAGGGCTGCTGACCGCACAGGAAGCGGAAAACAACCGCTACAGCGGCAGCATCTATATTACCGACCACCGCTTTGCGCTGGAAAAGCGGCTGCAGACGCTGCGGCTGGCATTTTCACGGCTGAACGACGCACACCGCGAACAGCTCCTGCTGTTTGCGGCGCAAAACGCATGGGTCAACGACTACGCGCTCTATCAGGCGCTCAAGGAAAAACACGGCGGTCTGCCGTGGTGGGAATGGCCCGACAGCGAAAAGCACTATGAACAAGCGGTGCAACACACCGCCGCACTGCAGCAGGAGATTGATTTTCACGTCTTTTGCCAGTTCGTGTTCTTCACGCAGTACCGCGCGCTCAAGGAATTCGCCAACGCGCACGGCGTGTTTCTGATCGGCGATATGCCGATCTACGTCAGCCGCGACAGCGTGGACGTGTGGAGCGCGCCGCAGCTGTTCCAGCTCGACGACAAAACACTGCTGCCCAAAAAGGTGGCCGGCGTGCCGCCCGATTACTTTTCCGAAGACGGTCAGCTCTGGGGCAATCCGCTGTATGACTGGGACGCGATGAAAGAAGACGGCTACCGCTGGTGGATCGCCCGCGTGGCGCACGCAAGCAAGCTGTTTGACCGCGTGCGGATTGACCACTTCCGCGCCTTCGCCTCGTACTGGGAAGTGCCGTTTGAAAGCAAGACCGCCAAAACCGGCGCATGGAAGCAGGGCCCCGGCACGGCGCTGTTCGACGCGATTCAAAAGGCGCTGCCCGACGCGGATATCATTGCGGAGGATCTGGGCATCTTCGGCGAAGACGTGGTGCAGCTGCTCAAAGACACCGGCTTTCCGGGCATGCGCGTGGTGCAGTTCGGCTTTGATCCGAACGGCGACAGCACCCATCTGCCGCACAACTACCCGAAGAACTGCATTGCCTATCTCGGCACGCACGACAACAACACGCTGCTCGGCTGGCTGTGGGACGCTTCGCCCGCAGAGCGGACCTTCGCGCTGCGCTACTGCTGCTTCGGCGGTCGCGAATGGGGCGAGGGCGGCTTTTATTCCGGCTCGTGCCGCGCCATCATCGAAACCGTCTGGCGCTCCGGCGCCGACACGGCAATCATCGCCGTGCAGGATATGTGCGGTTTCGGCAAGGACGCGCGGATGAACACGCCCGGCACCAGCGAAGACAACTGGATTTTCCGCATCAGCCGCGACGCGCTCTCCATGATTGACGAGCCGTATTACCGCGAGATCAACGCAATCTACAGAAGATATTACTCCCCGGAAAGGAAGGATACGATATGATCGAGATTATTAACCACGGCGTTCACTATCTGGACGGCAACCTGCTTTGCGGCAGCGAACAGGAACAGCAGCAGGCGCTTTTTGCCGCCGGTGTCGGCGACAAGGGACGCGACGGCACCATCGCCTATTCCATTCTGCGCGGACACAATCAGTCCGCCGACAAAGACGCGCTGCAGATCCGCTTTGACGCGCTGATCTCCCACGACATCACCTACGTCGGCATCATTCAGACGGCGCGCGCCAGCGGTCTCAAGGAATTCCCGATCCCCTACGCGCTGACCAACTGCCACAACTCGCTGTGCGCCGTGGGCGGCACGATCAACGAGGACGACCACGTGTTCGGTCTGTCTGCCGCAAAGAAATACGGCGGCATCTACGTGCCGGCAAACCAGGCGGTTATCCATCAGTATGCCCGCGAAATGATGACCGGCTGCGGCAACATGATCCTCGGCTCCGACAGCCACACGCGCTACGGCGCGCTGGGCACCATGGGTGTGGGCGAAGGCGGTCCGGAGCTGGTCAAGCAGCTTTTGAAAAACACCTGGGACATTCCCGCGCCGCAGGTCGTGATGGTCTGGCTGGAAGGCACGCCGAAGCGCGGCATCGGTCCGCACGACGTGGCGATCGCCCTGTGCGGCAAGGTGTTCAAAGAGAGCCTTGTGACCAACAAGGTGCTTGAATTCTGCGGTCCTGGCGTCAAAAACCTGAGCGTGGATTTCCGGATCGGCGTGGACGTCATGACGACCGAAACGGCATGTCTGTCCTCCATCTGGGTGACCGACGAAAAGGTCAGAGAATACTACAATGTCCACGGCAGACCCGAGGGCTACAAAGAACTCAAGCCGCAAAACGGCGCCTATTACGACATGGCGGTGAAGATTGATCTCTCCAAGCTCGAGAGTATGATCGCCCTGCCCTTCCATCCGTCCAACGCCTACACCATCCACGAGCTGCAGCAGAATCCCGCGCTGCTGCGCCAGGTGGAGGAAGAAGCGAAAAAGCAGTTTGGCAACAAGGTCAACTTCCATCTTACGGACAAAGCGCAGGACGGCAAGATCCACGTGGATCAGGGCGTGATTGCCGGCTGCTCGGGCGGCATGTTCGATTCCATCTGCGAAGCGGCGGCAATTCTTGACGGCAAGTCCACCGGCGACGGCTATTTCAATCTGTCGGTCTATCCGTCGAGTGTGCCGCTGAATCTGGCGCTGCTGAAAAACGGCGTGCAGCAAACGCTGCTGGAAGCCGGCGCGGTGTTCAAGCCCTGCTTCTGCGGTCCGTGCTTCGGCGCGGGCGACGTGCCCGCCAACAACGGACTGTCCATCCGCCACACCACGCGCAACTTCCCCAACCGTGAGGGCAGCAAGCCCGGCGACGGTCAGCTTTCCGCTGTGGCGCTCATGGATGCGCGTTCCATCGCGGCGACCGCCCGCAACGGCGGCGTGCTCACCGCGGCAACCGATATCGACTACGACGTGCCCGATTACACCTACACGTTTGAAAAGAGCGTGTATGACAAGCGCGTGTATCAGGGCTTCGGCAAAGCCGACCCGACAGCGGAGCTGCGCTTCGGTCCCAACATCACCGACTGGCCGCAGATGTATGCGCTGGAAGACAATCTTTTGCTCAAGCTCGCCTGCGTGCTGCACGACGACGTGACCACCACCGACGAGCTGATTCCCTCGGGCGAAACCTCGTCCTACCGCTCCAACCCGCTGCGTCTGAGTGAATTCGCGCTCTCGCGCCGCGAGCCGCAGTACGTGCCGCGCGCCAAGGCGGTGGCAAAAGAAGAAGCTGCCCGCCGCGCAGGCAGGAGCGAGGAAGTGGAAGCCGTGCTCTCGAAGGTCTGCGCCGACGCGGCGGAAACCGCAAAGCACACCCAGTTCGGCTCGTGCGTCTTTGCCAACAAGCCCGGCGACGGCTCTGCGCGTGAACAGGCGGCGTCGTGCCAGAAGGTGCTCGGCGGCTTCGCCAACATCTGCTATCAGTTCGCCACGAAGCGCTACCGCTCCAACTGCATCAACTGGGGCATTCTGCCGTTTACGATTGACCCGGACCGTGCGTTCGACTACAGCGTGGGCGACTATGTGTTTGTGCCGGGCATCCGCAGCGCGATCCAAAACGGGGTAGAGACCATTCCCGCCAAGGTGATTACCAAAGACGGCGTGGAGGATCTGACGCTGTATGTCAAGGGGCTGACCGAAGACGAAAAGACCATTATTCTGGAAGGCTGCCTGATGAACTACTACAAGGCGCAGATGAAATAAGGTGAGGAACGTGAGCAATATAAAATCCGAACAGCCTGCCGCGCGCAGGTATACCGTAACGGCACACACCGGCGCCATGAATACCCCGGAGAATTCGCTGCTCTCCATGCAGGTCGGTTTTGCCAACGCCGACATCGTGGAATTCGACGTCCGCTTCCGGTCCGACGGTGTGCCCGTGCTCTCGCACAACTGGCCGCTGCCCAAAGACGCCGTGCTGCTGGAGGATGCGTTCCGGCTGCTGGCGCAGCATCCGGACAAGCAGGCAAACGTCGATCTGAAATCAACCGACAACATGCCCCTTGTGCAGCTTCTGGCGGAACAGACCGGCGTGCTGAATCAGATCTTTTTCACCGGCGTCGGGTCATCGTTCGTGGACGCCGTGCGGACGGGCGCGCCGAAGATTCCCTACTACCTGAACTGCGACCTCAATCCGTTTTTCAAACACAGTCACGCCTATGCGCTGCGGCTGGCAAAGCGGATTGAAGAAGCCGGCGCCGTCGGTCTCAACTGCAATTTCCGCAACGCAACGCCCGGTATCGTATCTGTTATGCGCAAAAAGGGACTGCTCGTGTCGCTGTGGACCGCGTCGAACGAAGCGCAGCTGCAAAAGATTCTGCTGCTGCAGCCGGATAACGTGACCACACGTATCCCTGACCGGGTCGGCGACGTTGCAAAAAAGATGTCCTGACCGCATTTCACGAAAAAAGCCGCTGTGCGCAAAGCACGGCGGCTGTTCTTTTTGGCGGTTGCCGCATTTGTTTCCTTTCGGTCATTTTTCTTTCATAAAAAATTCATGAATTCACAATTTATACACAACTATTACGGAATTGTGTGCTAAAATAGAAACAACGAGAACCAACAAGGAGGAAATACTATGCAAGTCCCATCTGCAGCTGCAAAAGCCATCAGCATTCTTCTGGCGATTCTGACGCCTGTGCTGTCCATGTTTTTCGGCATGAGCGAAGTTACAATGAGCGCGCAGGAAAAAGCCGCCGTTGTGGAAGCGCTGGACAAAACCGACGGCTTCATGGCAGGCATCTGCCACCCGGAGCCGCAATACAAGCAGATCAAAAAAGCCAATATCGGCTGGATCCGCGAAGATGTCCCCTATCCGTATGACAGCAACGGCAAGATCAGCCAGAGCTACAAAAGCTGGAAGGCAGAAATGAAGGCCTATGCCAAACGCGGCATCAAGGTCATGGCGATTACACCGTATCCGTATAAGTTTCTCGACCACGGGCTGGATATCCGCAAAGACAAGGACGTCAAAAAGATTCAGAATATCGCCCGCTTCCTGATCAAGGATCTGCGCGGCATTGCCGGCGCGATTCAGATTACCAACGAAATGGGCGTTGACCGTTTCACCGATCCGCTGACCATGGAGGAAGCGGCAAAATTCATCGGCGTGCAGGCCGAAGCGATGTATCCGATCCGCGGCGACATCCTGATCGGCTATAACCTCGGCGGTCTGGGCGTGCTGGAGCTGCCGCCGCTGATGGCGAAGTATAACCAGTACATCGACTATGTCGGCATCGATCTGTATTTCGGCTGCTTTGAGAATATCGTCAAGTCCATCGAGACCTTCCCGGCGCTGATGAAATACGCCTATACACTGACCAAAAAGCCGATCATCCTCGCAGAGTTCGGCTATATCGGTCTGGGCGAGCCAAAAACGCCCGAACAAAAACAAAGAATCCTGCAAAAGCGCTACAAGGTCAACAGCGAAGAAGAGGCGCGCAAGGATATCAACGCCTTCATCAAGCATCTGCCGAAGGATCTGCGCGACGAGTTCCGCCAGCTGTATAAAAACAAGAGCGACAGCGAAAAAGCCGATCTGCTCTTCAAGGGTGAATATGCCAACCACATCTACCGCGAGCTGTCGGAGGGCACGGGGCTTACCGGCTATCCGCACACGCCCGAGGGTCAGGCGAAATTCTTTGCCGATCTGATTCCGATGGTCAAAAACCTTGACTTCTGCATCGGCGCGTTCATCTATATGTGGAACGATTCCGATTCCTGCTACGTCTGCGGACAGAAGGACTGCCCGGTGGAAACCGGCTGGGGCATCGTGGACGGCGAAGGCAAGCTGAAGCCGGCGTATTATGCCGTGCAGAAAGCGTTTGCAAATTAAACAACAACCAGCGAAAGTCCGCCGCAGCAATCTGCGGCGGACTTTTTTTGTATCCGGAGGCAGAAAAAAAACGGAACGCCTGCTGCGCCCAGTCTCTTGCTTTTCGGGCAAGGATATGGTATTATGAACTTGTATCCAGGGCAGGCGCATGCGTCTGCACCGCGTTCAAAGGAGGATCCGAACCATGAAAAGAATCCGTCATCTGCTCGCGCTGCTGTTTTGCGCGGTCATGCTGCTTTCCGTTGCGGCGCCGGCGTCGTTTGTGACGCAGGTCCAGGCCGCATCAAGCAGCAAAATTGTGCTGAACAAAACCAAGGCGACCGTCTATAACGGCAAGACGCTCAAGCTCAAGGTGAAAAACACCAAACAGAAGGTCACCTGGAGCACGAGCAATAAAAAGATTGCCACCGTGAAGAACGGCGTTGTCACACCGAAAAAGGTCGGCACCGTCACAATCAAGGCAGCGGTCGGCAAAAAAACGCTCAAATGCAAAGTGACCGTGAAGCCCGCGCTGAAGGTCTCCGCCACACAGCTGACGATTGCGCAGGGCAAAGCCAAAAAGGTCAAGGTCACGCTGTATCTGGAAGACGCCAACATCGCCTGCAAGATCGGCAAGCCGTCGGTGGCGTCGTATAAAATCGGCAAACGCGACGGCAAAAAAATCGTTGTCACCTTCACCGCGAAAAAAGCGGGCAAAACCCGCGCCACCATCTCCAACACGCGGACGAAGGACGTGTGCAAAATCACGCTGATTGTGCCGAAGCCGGAGGTCAAGCCCGCGCCGCAGCCGCTGCAGGCGGCAGCCGATCAGGTGACGCTGGATCT
>JAEEGL011487391.1_pt1 | contig 13825 bp, 2 predicted proteins | sample 9134231 | NCBI WGS metagenome assembly JAEEGL01 (sample SAMN16246548, study PRJNA631951) | gut metagenome | biome: gut microbiome; feature: rumen; material: fiber-attached | host: Bos | place: Iran: Karaj | collected 2018-10
CTACGACGCTGTTGAGGCCGCCTACACCATCACCGCCGAGCCTAACGTGGTGGCAAAGGGTACGGAATTCACCTTGAAGGTTTCGGGTGTTGAGCCAGACCAGCTTGCGAACGCCCGCATTGTGGCCTACCATGCCAATGGGGTGGTGGAGAAGATACTCGACGAGGTGGAGGAGGAGCAGACGATGCGCCTGAAACCGGGAGAGTATGTCATTATCCTGACGGTCAATGACGGTAAGAACGCCAACTGCAAGGTGCTGGTGAAGTAATATAGTAATTTACTATTTGACGATTTACTATTTACTATTTAACAATTTACTATTTACGATTTACTATTTGCCATTTCGAAAATATGGAATGAATAAATCCCCTCTCTCATCTAATTGAGAGAGTCGTGTCCGTTGTTAGTGAAAATTCTTAATAATGAGTTTGATGTAATTTAAATTTGATTAATTTTGCCAAACACATTATCAATAAATTTTTGGCTTTTTTACATCAGGTTGTTAATTGTAAATTCATGGCACGCGTACACGATTATTGCAAGTGGTTCGTCACTGTATTATTGCTCGTTTTTTCTCAATTTCAGGGGGTAGCCGCCGATTGGCTTTGCTTCACCGCCGAGACGGATGATTCCAAGTTTTGGTATGATACAACATTTGTCATGTATGATATACCAGAAGTTCCTACCTATGACCCGGATTTGTGGTACTCAGTGGACGATGGAGAGACATGGACTAAATTGTCGCCGAACGAAGTCGTGACGCTGGAAAAGACAGGGGATAAGGCCTATCTCAAGGGAGTCAATCCTGATGGCTTTTCGATAGATATCCCTAGCTATGATAGATATATGAACAATTACGCTTACTCCAACTTTAAGATGGAGGGGCGAATCGCTGCCAGTGGCAATATATTGAGCTTGCTATATGGGGATGATGAACCGAATCCGGGACAAATGTTGCCGTCTTTTTGTTTTTATGGATTATTCAAAGGGTGTGAATCATTGACACAAGCCCCAGAGTTACCTTCCACATATCTTGGTTATTATTGCTATTCGAACATGTTTAACGGATGTGCCAATTTGAGGGAAGCCCCTGCCTTGCCCGCTCAATCCCTGAGACCAAGTTGTTATTCGGCAATGTTTGCGAATTGTACCAGTTTGACGAAAACACCTAAGATGGACTTTACCAGTGTGGATAAATATAGTTGTGCCTCTATGTTTTCCGGGTGCATAAATCTTGTCGAAGGACCCGCTTCTCTTCCAAGTGCTGGATCTGAAGGCGCTTATGAAGCTATGTTCGAAGATTGTATCCGTCTAAAACGTGCTCCGGATCTTTCGATTGGTGTGCATATTTATTTCTCGCATTACAATGGCTATTCGTACATGTTTTATGGCTGTAAAAGTCTGAATTACATGAAAATCAACATATCCTGCTATTGCTTGGACTTGTATCCTAGTGGTCTTTCTAGCGTTATCGATGGTGTGGATGGGGAAGGAGTCCTTTACACAGAATGTTTAAAGGCGGCGGATGAGGCTGCCGTCCCAGAAAATTATGATCCGGAAGCTGTCGAATACCCATATTTAAGGCCATCTGATCTTGTTGAGCTCATAACACCGCCGAACTTCCATGTGGTCAGTTCCCCGATCGTCATCTTCCTAAATCCTGATAGTACGGAGTTGAAGCGGGATACCATTGATTGTGGGGAGGTTCCTAATTTTGGGGATGATGAGCCATATCTGGACGATGATCATATATTCTGGAAGTGGGACAATGCGTTAGATACCCTTTCCGAACCCGGTTATTATTACTATACCGCTGTATACAAACCATTCCCAGACCTTGACAAGTGTCTCTGCTTCACGGCCGAGGAGCCGGGCGTCCAGATCTGGTGTGAATCACTTTCCGATAACGTCCCTAATATCGAGTACTCTACGAATGGACGACGTTGGCGGCCGTTCGAGATGACTACGACACAGACGCCTAAAATGATGAGTCTGAGTGGTTCGAATAGTAAAATATATGTCAGGGGGTATAACCCCAATGGTTTCACCATCGATAAGAAACACCCGACTAGATTCCATATCGTGGGAAAGACGTCTGTTTCAGGCAACGTGATGAGCCTCGTCGATGAGGATGGCATTTCCACTGTCATCCCGAATGACAACTGCTTCTATTCCCTGTTCGCCTCTTGCGATTTGACACAGGCGCCTGAATTGCCTGCCACTACGCTGACGAAGAGCTGCTATGAGAATATGTTCTTTGGGTGTGAGTCGTTGACGAAAGCGCCTGAGTTGCCTGCCACCACGCTGGCGGAGTGCTGCTACTTGGGTATGTTCGCCGAATGTCACAACCTGACGGAGGCGCCGGAACTGAAGAGCGTCACGTTGGCGGATAGCTGTTATTGCGGCATGTTCAGTTACTGCAGGAATTTGGAGAAAGCACCGTCGCTGCCGGCCACTACATTGGCCAACCAATGCTACTCCTACATGTTCGGCTACTGCGATAAGTTGACGGAGGCTCCTGACCTGCCTGCCACCACGATGAAAGATGGATGCTATTCCTTCATGTTCACCCATTGCGGACAATTGACCAAAATGCCTGATCTGCCGGCTGAAACGTTGGCGAAGGATTGCTACCGCAATATGTTCGCTGATTGCGGACGGTTGGAGCAAACCGTCCAATTGCCGGCCACCACATTGGCGGACCAATGCTATATGTACATGTTGTCGGGCTGCGAAAAACTGACGAAGGCCCCATCTCTGCCTGCGACTCAGTTGGCTGAGAATTGCTATCTGGGCATGTTCTCCGATTGCGTCGGACTGGAGAAGTCTCCGGAATTGCCGGCTACCGAACTTGTGCCTGGATGTTATAGCCAGATGTTTGCCGGTTGCGCCAAACTGGACACCCTCAAAGTCGGGGTCCTCTCCTTGGACAATGAGTTTGACGCTACCCTCGATTGGGTGGATGGCGTGGATGACCCGGGCATATTCATCTTCCCTTGCGGCAGCACGTACGACAAGCATGGCGCCTCCGAAGTGCCTCCGCTCTTCGAGATCCGTGGCCGTGCCTACACCATCGAATCCACCATCACGTCGGAGCTCAGTTTCACGCGCGAAGGCGTCACCTACACGGAGGATACCACATGGACCGATTCCCTGCAGACCTTCTTCGGGTGCGATAGCGTCATGATCTATCATTTGAAGATCGTGGAGCCTGCGCCGATAGTGGTCGACTCACCCCTTGTTGCCTGCGATTCGTTCGTGTTCAAGGGTGTCATATACGATGGGGACGCTTCGTGGACCGATACGTTGGAGATTGCCAACGGGGCCGATAGCGTGATCGTTTACCATTTGACCATCTACAACAGCATATTGAAAGACTCCACCATCATCGCGGAGGGTAGCTTCACACGTGGGGGTATCACCTACACGGAGAGCACCACATGGAACGATACGATGCAGACGGTGAACGGATGCGACAGCGTCATAAAATATAGCTTGATAATCAATAATATCCCTACGCCTATTCCTCCAACTGACATGCCTCTTGCGGCTTGCGACTCGTTCGTGTCCAAGGACATTGTTTACCGTGAGAGCGCTACATGGAACGATACGCTGACCGCCACCAACGGTCTCGATAGCGTGATCGTTTACCATTTGACCATCCATAACAGCATATTGCAAGACTCCACCATCATTGCGGAGGGTAGCTTCACACGTGGGGGCATCACCTACACAGAGAGCACCGCATGGAGCGATACGTTGCAGACGGTGAACGGTTGCGACAGCGTCATAAAATATAGCTTGATAATCAATAATATCCATACACCTATCCCTCCAACTGATATGCCTCTTACGGCTTGCGACTCGTTCGTTTCCAAGGGCATCGTTTACCGTGAGAGCGCTACATGGAACGATACGCTGACCGCCACCAACGGTCTCGATAGCGTGATCGTTTATCATTTGACCCTCCACAAGAGCATCGTGAAGGACTCCACCATCACGGCGGAGGGTAGCTTCACACTTGAGGACATCACCTACACGGAGAGCACCACATGGAGCGATACGATGCAGACGGTGAATGGTTGCGACAGCGTCATAAAATATAGCTTGATAATCAATAATATCCCTACGCCTATTCCTCTGACCGATATGCCTCTTGCAGCCTGCGACTCGTTCGTTTCCAAGGGCATCGTTTACCGTGAGAGCGCTACATGGAACGATACACTGACCGCCACCAACGGTCTCGATAGCGTGATCGTTTACCACTTGACCCTCCACAAGAGCATCGTGAAGGACTCCACCATCATTGCGGAGGGTGGCTTTACACGTGGGGGCATCACCTACACGGAGAGCACCACATGGAACGATACGATGCAGACGGTGAACGGATGCGACAGCATCGTGAACTACCATCTTGTCGTGACCAAGATTCCGCCTACCCTCCAACTGACGGTCGCCGACGCACTGACCCTCGTCTTGCCGGGTGGTTCGACGCAGGTGGACTATGCGCTCTCTGGCAGTGAGGGCGCCACATATGAGGTGCGTTGCAAGGAGCGGACCATCTGTTCGGGCGGTGTCACCAACGACAACACCTTCTCCCTGAACGTTCCATCCGATATGGAGCCAGGTGCCTACACCGCCACCCTGACGATGTGCGATGCGGAAGGCTACAAGGCTGAGAAGGAGTTTTCTTTCAATGTGATGAGACCGGACGACAAAGAGAAAAGCTTCTATTTGAAGACGTGGAACGATGTGGTGATCTGCCGAAACGCTGGCGGAGAGTTCGTCTCCTTCCAATGGTACAAGGAGCGCAAGAAGTGCGAGAACGCTACCCTGCAGTATTTCAATGATTTGGATCTCCTCGACGGAGAATACATGGTCTATGTGACCGACAAGTCCGGCAAGAGCTATTTCATCGAGCCGATGCTCTACACTCCAACCGAAACCATCCATGCCGTCATCGCATATCCTAACGTGGTGGCCCGGAACATGGATTTCACCGTGAAGGTGTCTGGTGTCTCTCCTGACGACCTCCCGAACGCCCGTATTGTGGTCTATCGCGCCGATGGTGTGGTGGAGAGGATCCTCAACGATGTGGAGCAGGAGAACGTCATGCACCTGAATTCGTGCGAGTACGTCATCGTCCTCACCGTCAACAACGGCAATAGCGCCAACTGCAAGGTGCTGGTGAAATAAGCCGAGTGAAGAAAAAATTCCCCTATAAGCAATACATTTAGCTATTTGTCAATGAAAAAATTGCCAAATGCTATTTGTATTGTTATAAAAACAATTAAATTTGCCCCGTTACGTGAAAAACATATTTTCCAGAGTTTCTCTGTGTCTGAATAAAAATTTAGGGGTGTATGGCAAAATTCCATAGTTATTGCAGGTGGATTATCACCATTGTTATGCTTTTTTGTGTCTCTTTTTCTAGTGTGGCAGCCAATTGGCTCTGCTTCACTGCGGAGGAGGACGGTTCGAAAGTGGGTTATTTAAATTACGGGGGCAATGCTCCCGACGTGCAGTACTCCACGGATGACGGAGTGAGTTGGAACGCATTGGCGCCGGGAACATATGTTGCCCTGCAACAAGGCGAAAAGGTTTATTTCAGGGGTGACAACCCAGATGGATTCTCGCATGAAGTTCCCACAACGGACCAAAATTTCAAACACACATCTTTTTCTCTGACAGGACGCATTGCGGCTTCCGGTAGTGTGATGAGTTTGATTGATGGGAAGGGCAATACCCTCACCATTCCGAGTGTGGGGTGTTTCGCCCGTTTGTTTTCTCTTTGCGAATCGTTGACAACCGCCCCGGAAATGCCGGCCATGGTTCTGACGGAGCATTGCTATGATGCTGCGTTTCTTTCCTGTTCGAGTTTAACGCAGGCGCCCGTGTTGCCTGCCGAGGAGTTGGCGCCGCATTGTTACATGAACATGTTCGCTTATTGTACCCAGCTCCAAAAGGCGCCCGAATTGCCGGCCAAAACGATGGTGCAGGGTTGTTATACCTACATGTTCGCAAACTCTGGTCTTAAGGAAGCCCCTGAACTACTTGCCCTTAATTTGGACACGAATTGTTACGAAATGATGTTCGCTGGTTGTAAGGATTTGGTTACTCCTCCAGACCTCTATGCGTCGGTGATGGCGAAAGGTTGTTATAAAAACATGTTCAAAGGGTGTGTCAGTTTGGTTCAGGCGCCCACCATGTATGGAAGCCAGCTGGCGGAAGAGTGTTTCATGGGAATGTACAGCGATTGTAGCAATTTGAACTACATCAAGGTGTGTTTGTTCACTTTGGACAATGAAGTGAATGCCATGGATTCATGGGTTTCCGGTGTGGATGGTCCTGGCTATTTCATCCTACCCTGTGGAAGCAGCTATGATAAACATGGCGACTCCGAGGTGCCGGACAACTTTGACATCATCACGTCCCCGATCCTTATCTTCCAAAATCCTGATGGAACGGAGATCTGGCGGGACACTGCCATTTGTTTGACAACGCCGGAATACAATGGACCGGAGCCATACTTCGGTGATAGTCTCATCTTCAAGAAGTGGGACCCGATTATTACGACTGTGGGTACCATACCAGACGTTTACTACTACACCGCCCAATACGATAAACGGGATGAACCGGACGATCCAGCTCCCGGAAACTGGCTCTGTTTCAAGTCGAAGCGTGTGGGGTCTCAGGTGGTTTATGTGAACAATGGCGGCAACTCCCCAGATGTGCAGTATTCCTTGGATGAGGGCGCCACATGGACCGTATTGGAACCCTATACCCCCATCGTTTTAGATGAGGGTGAAAGGATCTTCTTCCGTGGTAACAATCCTGACGGTTTCTCTCATTGGGACGAGGATGTCAGGATGAATCCTTATGGTGGAAGATATACGAATTTTGTGTTGTCGGGAGAATTGTCCGCTTCCGGTAGCGTGATGAGTTTGATTGACGGGGAGGGCACCTCCACGACCATTCCATGCGTCGGTTGTTTCGCTCATTTGTTTAGGGGTAGCCTGTTAAAGGCACCTGAATTGCCCGCCACGACCTTGAAGCCGAAATGTTATTTCAAGATGTTCTCAGTGTCCGATATGCGTGTCGCACCTGAATTGCCCGCCACGGAACTGGAGGATTATTGTTATGCGGAAATGTTCAGTGGCTGCCATGAAATTGTGGAAGTGCCGGCATTGAAGGCCACCGTCATGAAACCCTATTGCTATTACAATATGTTCAATAGTTGTTCGGGGATAACCCATGTCGCGGAATTGCCTGCCACGATATTGGCGGACCATTGCTATTCGGGCATGTTCAGTGGCACTCGTTTGGTGGAAGGCCCCGTCTTGCCGGTCACCGACTTGGCACCGTATTGCTATGAGCGCATGTTCCAACGTTGTTCGTATCTCACGCAGGCTTCTGCTTTGCCGGCTACTCAATTGGCTGAAGGTTGTTACAGCGCTATGTTCTACGGTTGTGAGAACTTGGCCTTCGCACCTGAATTGCCTGCCGATAGTTTGGTGGCGAATTGCTATAGTTACATGTTCAACAGTTGCATGAACTTGGAGTATGTTAAGGTGGGCGTCTTCTCTTTGGACAACGATGTGGACGCGACGACGGATTGGGTCTATGAAATACAACATGATGGCCTCTTCATCTTCCCTTGCGGCAGTAGATATGACAAGCATGGTTTCTCGGAAGTGCCTATGAACTTCCGGATTGCCGCTTCTCCCGTCATCGTATTCCAAAACCCGGACAGCACTGTCTTGTCGTGCGATACGATCGATTGCGGGGCAACTCCTGCCTACCATGGCGAGACGCCTAGCGCGGGACCTGGTACAATTTTCACGGAGTGGGACAAGCCTTTCGAACCTCTCTCCATCCCGGATGTCTACTACTTCACCGCTCAATATGAGAACATGGGGGATGCCGCCTCGCCCAATTGCTTACGCCTGACCGCAGGATCTGGTGGGGCTTCGTTCATGATCGCTCATACGGGAGGAAATGATCCTAATATTGAATTCTCCACGAACGGAGGCGTGACGTGGTCATCATTGTCTGCCGGCGACATAGTGCGCCTCTCCGAAGGTGATGTGGCTTGCATAAGGGGCGTTAACCCGGATGGCTTCTCCAAAAGGGAGGACGCGTACACTCAATTCCTCACGACAGGCTCCATAGCCGCTTCGGGTAGCGTGATGAGCCTGATTGACGGGGACGGCTCCTCGACGACGATACCGAACGATTACTGCTTCACGAACTTGTTCAAGAGCACCTCGATCACTTCCGCTCCATCGTTGCCTGCCGTTTCGTTGAGAAACTCTTGTTATAGCCATATGTTCGAAGAATGCGATAACCTACAAAAAGCTCCCGCATTGCCTGCCGAAACCTTGGCTGTCTCCTGCTATGAGTATATGTTCGCGGGGTGCGCGCTCATTGACTCCGTGCCTTTGCTGCCGGCCATTAAGCTGAAGGAAAGTTGCTATGCGAACATGTTCACGGATTGTAGTAATCTGAAGTTTATCAAATTGCCGGCTTTGGTTTTGGCGGACTCTTGCTATGCTGGCATGTTCGCCGGTTGTGTCTCTGTCCTTGATCCTCCTAACCTGCCTGCCCACAATTTGACGAGGTATTGCTACGCTTCCATGTTCAAGGGGTGTTCCTTTTACTACGCTCCAGAGATGGAGGCCATAACGGCGGCGGAGTATTGTTGCACTTCGATGTTCGAAAACTGCACGAAGTTGTCTAGAACCGCCAAGGCTAACGTGTATGCCATAGAGGAGGGTTGCTTCGAATATATGTACAGAGGATGTACGAACCTTGCCGAAGCCGATATATCCGAGGCTGAATTAAAGAAGAATTGTTATCACGGAATGTTCTCGGGTTGTGAGAGCATGAACTATATCCGTGTGGGTATCATGACCCTGGACAATGATTTAGACGCTACGCTCGATTGGGTGGACGGTGTGGACGGTAAAGGCCTCTTCGTCTTCCCTTGTGGCAGCAGGTACGATAAACATGGGTACTCCGAGGTGCCGCCGAACTTCGAGATCCAATCGTCTCCGATCATCATCTTCCAGAACCCTGATGGTACGGAGCTTTGGCGAGACACTACCGATTGTGAGCATGTGCCGGAATACAAGGGACCGACACCTACCTATGGCGAAGGCTTGGCCTTCAAGGGCTGGGACAAGAGGTTGGAAATCCCTTATGACGCTAGAGTCTATTACTATACCGCAGAGTACGGACAGGCGGAGGATGTGCCGGCCGGTAAATGGCTTTGCTTCACGGCCGAAGAGGCTGGGTCGGAGTTCTGGTACGTGAACTCGGAAGATAATGTGGTGGACCTCCAATATTCCTTTGACGGGAAACAGTGGAACTCTTTGGACGAGAGGGTAAAGGTGCCGTTGGAGAAGGTGGGTGACAAGGTCTATCTCAGGGGAAACAACCCGAGCGGCTTCTCTCATGGCAGTTCTCCAAAGACCTCCTATTTCGGGATGTCGGGCCGCATCGCCGCCAGCGGTAACGTGATGAGCTTGGTCGACGAGGAGTGCAAACTCACGAAGATCCCTTATGTGCATTGCTTCGATTCTTTGTTCGCCGGTTGCGAGGCCCTTACCAAAGCGCCTGAACTGCCCGCCACGGAGATGACGGATTACTGCTACAGCAACATGTTCTCTCACTGCACGAACCTGACGGAAATGCCGGAATTGCGTTCCTCTGAGTTGGCAAAGGGGTGCTACGCCTCTATGTTCGCCGGCTGCGAAAAGTTGACGAAGACCACCGAACTATTCTCCTCTATCTTGAAGGAATATTGTTACGCGCGGATGTTCCAAGGCTGTACGGCTTTGACGCAAGCGCCAACATTGCATGGCACTATAATCGATGATGGATGCTATTATGGCATGTTCCAGGGGTGTGTTAGCCTTACGGAGGCTCCCGTTTTGTATTGTTCGCATTTAAGCAAAGAGTGTTATGCTTATATGTTCGATGGTTGCACTAGCCTGAGTTATATCGAGGTGGGTGTTCTCTCTCTGGATAATGATTTTGACGCTACACTCAATTGGGTCAATGGCATAGACGGCGGAGGCCTGTTTGTCTTCCCGTGCGGTAGCAAATACAACCGACACGGCATCTCTGAGGTGCCGGCGAACTTCGCTATCAAGTCGTCCCCAATCCTCATCTTCCTCAATGCGGACAGCACGGAGCTTTGGCGTGACACCACTGATTGCTTCTCGATCCCTGTATATAAGGGTGAAACCCCGACCTTTGGTGACGACCTCGTCTTCATCGGATGGGACAAGACTTTGTCTGCCCATACCGTGCCGGACGTCTATTATTATGTCGCCCAATATTTTGACCCGAATGATACGACGCCAGGCAATTGGCTCTGCTTCACGGCGGAGGAGGCGGGATCCCAGGTGGGATATGCCTCATCGGGCAATACCTATCCTGACGTGCAATACTCCATAGATGAAGGCAAGACATGGACCCAGTTGATGCCTCGGGAAAGGGTTACTTTGGAAAATGTGGGCGATAAAGTATATCTCAGGGGTTTTAACCCTCATGGCTTCAATTATGCCGATGGTTGGAACAGTGAGGCGATAACGAGTTTCTTCATGTCTGGCCAGGTAGCCGCATCGGGTAGTGTGATGAGCCTTGTTGACGGATTAGGGGTGTCGGAATCAATACCATGCGAGAAGTGCTTCTCTAACTTGTTCTCCGGTTGTGATGCCCTCACGAAGGCTCCGGAGTTGCCTGCTACTTCCCTGATGAACAGTTGCTATAGCTACATGTTCGTCGACTGTAGTAACCTGACAGAGGCGCCTCAATTACCAGCCACGGAATTGAAAGAAAGCTGCTATCAAGGCATGTTCCAGATCTGTACAGGCCTTAAGGTGCCTCCTGTGTTGCCGGCGCTGAAGCTGGCGCCGAATTGTTATGCTATGATGTTCTTTGGGTGCAGCGCACTTGAAAAAACTCCCGAATTGCCGGCCACCGAATTGGATAATCAATGCTACTATGGAATGTTCAATGAATGTGTTGCATTGACGGAAATGCCTGATTTGCCAGCCACTCATTTAGCTCCCTCGTGTTATTCGTACATGTTTTTGCGATGCAAAAGCCTGACAAAAGCAAAGAGATTGCCGGCCACGGATCTGGCGGATTATTGCTATTCGGGCATGTTCGGTGTTTGTACAAACCTGGCAGAAGCCCCGGAGTTGCCTGCCATGGATTTGGCTGTCGCATGTTATGAACACATGTTCATCTCGTGCCACGCTTTAACACGTGCACCTGAATTGCCTGCCACTACACTTAGATACCGTTGTTATCAGAACATGTTCGAGGATTGTGTGAATCTGAACTACATCAAAGTGGGCGTCATGTCCTTGGACAATGACTCTTTGGCGACGGAGGATTGGGTCTCTCGTGTGGATGGCGAAGGCCTCTTCATCTTCCCTTGCGGTAGTAAGTATAATAAGCACGGAGACTCCGAGGTGCCGCTGAATTTCACCATCCAATCCTCTCCGATCGTGGTCTTCCTGAACCCGGATAGCACGGTGCTACAACGTGACACCATCGGTTGCAACGATATCCCTGAATACAGGGGTGAGACGCCTACCTTCGGCGAGAACCTTGTCTTCAAGGGCTGGGACAATGAACTGACCGTACTTCCTATCCCTGAGGTCTATTACTTCACTGCTATGTATGAGGAGAAGAATTCTTCCGTTACGAATGTGCCTCTCTCTGCCTGCGACTCGTTCGTCTACGAGGGCGTCACCTACCGTGAAAGCAGATCGTGGAACGATACGTTGCCTGCCTTCAGCGGGGACGATAGCATCGTCGCTTACCACCTGACCATCCATAAGAGCGTGGTGACGGAGGAGAAGATCACGGCGGAGGGTAGCTACACCTGGAAGGGAATCACCTTCACGGAGGACACTTCTTGGAATGATACGTTGCAAACACGTTTCGGATGCGATAGTATTGTGCAGTATCGACTTGAAATAAAGGATGTTACCACTATCCCTGCTCTCACGGATATTCCTCTCATCGCTTGTGACTCGCTCGTCTTCGAGGGCGTCACTTACCGTGAGAGCAGGGAGTGGAACGATACGTTGCCTGCCGCTAACGGAGGTGACAGCATCCTCGCCTACCACCTGACCATCCATAAGAGTGTCACCACGGAGGAAAACATCTCGGCAATGGACAGCTATACGTGGAAGGAGATTACCTACACGGAGAGCACTTCCTGGAGCGATACGCTGCAGACCGTCTATGGATGCGATAGTATCGTACGTGTTAACCTAGTGATCAAAACGGTTGCGCCTCCTCCAATCACTGTCGACAAAATCCTTTCCGCCTGCGATTCGTTCGTGTACAATGGTACCACCTATCGTGAGAATAGTTCGTGGAACGAAAGGCTGAAGAACGCTGACGGAGGTGACAGCATCGTCTCCTATCGCCTGATCATCCACAGGGGGGTGACGGTGGACTCCTCCATCATCGCAGAGGGCAGCTACACATGGAAAGGCACCACCTACACGGAGGATGCCTCCTGGAACGATACGCTGCAGACAATCCATGGCTGCGATAGCATCGTGCGCTACCGCCTTACTTTTGCGGAGGAGAGGTCAGACCTTCAGTTGACGGTTGACGATGAACTATACCTTGTCTTGCCGGGCGCTTCCGAAACGATATCCTACGAACTTACGGGTGGCGTAGGCTCGAAGTACGAGGTGCGCCAAGACGGTAAGGTGATTAGCTCGGGTGATGTCACCAACGACAGTACGGTCAGCCTGAACTGTCCGTCCAACCTGGAGCCGGGTGTCTACGAGGCCACGCTGGAAATGTGCGACGATGAGGGGAACTGCGCCGAGAAGGATTTCACCTTCAACGTGATGCGGCCGGACGACAAGCAGAAGAGCTTCTACGTGAAGGTATGGAACGACGTGGTGATCTGCCGCAACGGGGACGGCGTGTTCCAAACGTTCCAATGGTACAAGAACGGCAAGAAGTGTGAGAAGGATACGCTCCAATACTTTAACGACGTCGCCTTGCTCGACGGAGACTACATGGTCTTCGTGAAGGAAACCTCCGACAAGAGCTACTTCATCGAGCCAATCCACTACGACGCTGTTGAGGCCGCCTACACCATCACCGCCGAGCCTAACGTGGTGGCAAAGGGTACGGAATTCACCTTGAAGGTTTCGGGTGTGGAGCCAGACGAGCTTGCGAACGCCCGCATTGTGGCCTTCCATGCCAATGGAGTGGTGGAGATGGTCCTCGAAGATGTGGAGGCGGAGCAGACGATGTGTCTGAAGTCGGGAGAGTATGTCATCGTCCTGACGCTCCGTGACGGTAAGAACGCCAACTGTAAAGTGTTGATTAGATAGTTTAAATTTAAGAAATATAGAATGATATGGATTTGAAATTTAGGAAAGTAGTATATTGGGTCTTGTTGCTTTTGCCACAGGTCACCATGGCGCAGGATAAATTGATCAACATCTCCCTGGGTGGGGGATTGGAAGTGTTAAACTATACACCGGAGATCGGTAAGCCGAAGCCTGGTGGTGGTGTCATGCTCGAGTGGCAGTTCCAGCACTTCCTGGCACAGAACTTCGGATATGGTGTAGGATTGGGCCTCTCTTATTTCACGGCAAACTACTACATCAACGAGACGATTGAGAAGCCGATCACCGACGAGACGGACGCTGGCGTGCCGTACACTTTGCGCACGATCTTCAATGATTTCAACGAGAAGCAACGTACTTTCCAATTGGAGGTGCCGATCGGTCTCTATGCTCGCTTCAATGCGGGAGACAACTCTTTC
>JAEEGL011689520.1_pt1 | contig 13825 bp, 11 predicted proteins | sample 9134231 | NCBI WGS metagenome assembly JAEEGL01 (sample SAMN16246548, study PRJNA631951) | gut metagenome | biome: gut microbiome; feature: rumen; material: fiber-attached | host: Bos | place: Iran: Karaj | collected 2018-10
CCCTTGCTGTACATATCAAGACGCCCTACGTTGTAAAGACGCTCCTTGTATTTTTCTTTCAATAAATCAGCAGCAACAGAACGACCTTTTTCATCAGAAGAAGAACAGACAAATCCGGCAGGTTTATTTAACAAAACATAGCGTTTTTTTTCTTCAAGAAAGATTTTTTTACCATCGACAGTAACTTCATCCTTTTCAGAAACCTTTGTTCCCATGGAAGTAACTACCTGTCCATTAACAGAAACTCTTCCATCAAGAATAATTTGTTCACAGGCTCGACGGCTTGCTACTCCGCTGTGTGCCAGAAAAACCTGAAGTCTAACTTCTTTATTTTCATGCTTGATAAAATCACTAGCGGGCAAGTTCGAACCTCTCTTCATCATCTTCATCAAGTTTAGGAAGCTCTGAAATGCTGTTCAATCTGAAAAGCTTTAAAAATTCTTTTGTAGTTCCAAAAAGAATAGGACGGCCTGGTGCTTCTTTTTTTCCAACTTCTTTTATAAGATTACGGTCAAGCAAAAGTCTGACCATATTATCTACGCCAACACCTCTGATTGATTCAATTTCCGCCCTTGTTATCGGCTGGGAATAAGCAATAATTGCAAGTGTTTCCATTGCAGATTTAGACAGATGGCCTTCCCTTTTTGAACCGTAAAGTTCTTTTAATACATCCCAATATTCTTTTTTAGGAGCCAGACACCAGCCACCTGTAATCATAGTAAGTTCAACACCACTATCTTCTGAACTATATCTTTCCTTTAATTTTTCTAAACACTGCTCAACAACCTCTTCAGAAAGCTGTGATTTATTAGAAATCATCTTTACCGAAAGGGGTTCACTTTCCAAAAACAAAACAGCTTCAACCAAAGCTGTTTCCTTATTAAAATCCATAAAAATACCTTATATTCTAGTTTGTAGTTAATTCGTCTTCGCTAGGAATATAACCTTCGTTATCATTTCTGGCACATATTTTTATATCACTAAAAATCTTATTTTGGAAGATGGTTATCATTTTAAATTTTACAGCTTCCAGAATTGCCATAAACGCACAGATTACATCCATTTCGTTTCCGGGACGTGTAAGCAAATCCGTAAACATACATTCCTTTTTTTCTTCAAGAAACTCGTTCATCAAGGTAATTTTTTCGTTTACAGATATTTCCTCGTACATATTCAAAATCTTTTCATTTGAATATTGTCCCATCATGTTTTTGAACATTGCCTGCATACGCTGCAGCAAGTCCCAGGTATCGATTTCTTCCCACATATCGTCGGATTCATCAAAAGGAAGAACTCTCTGAATCTTTTTGCGCTCAAAGTTCCATTCAGATTCATCTTCCTGCTCTTCCATAAGAGAAGATAGCTTCTTAAATTTCTGATACTCAATAAGTTTATCTACCAGTTCCTGTCTTGGATCTTCATCGTCATCATCCTCATAATTAAACTCAACAGGAAGAAGCATACGACTTTTTATATAAATTAATTTAGCTGCCCAACTGTAAAACTCAGATAAATCGCTTAAATCAGTTTGTACTGCATAATCCAGATACTCAAGATACTGTTCTGTAATCTGGGCAATCGGAATATCATAAATATTAACCTTACTTTCCCTGATTAAAGCCCATAATAAATCTAAAGGTCCTTCAAACTGTCCAACCTTATATTCATGTTTTTTGCTGTCAGTTGAAACATCAGATTTAGTAATTGTCTGCAGTGTTACAGTTTCACTCATTTTTTACCGCCTATAAAAAATCCTTAGAAGAAATATATTTATCAACGCGGTTTGCCTTATCATTCAAATCGATAGCTGATAAATATTTTTGAAATCTTTCTATAATTTTTTTATCGGCATTTTCTATTAAAACTTCAATAGCAGGAATCAAAACAAAAGCCCGCTCCGAAAGTCTGGGATGGGGAATCTCAAGTTCAGCAGTCCTTACGGATTCATCTCCAAACAACTCAATATCGATATCAAGAGACCGCGGTCCGAATCTAATTTCCTTACTGCGGTCCCTTCCATATTTTGCTTCTATTTCATTAACAAATCTAAGCAGTTCAACCGGTGTAATTTCATCAGCTATGTTTCCCAAAACAACCATATTGAAAAAATCATTCTGATTATCAACATACATTGCCTTGGTTACATAAACTGATGAATACACTGGATTTTTTAAATAGAGAGCCAATTCATGGCAAGCCCTTTTCAGTATTTCCAGAGAAGACAATTCACCAAAATCACTGTTAGAACCTAAACCTAATAAAACCTTTTTCATATCAGATTGAATTATCTCAGATTAAAAAAGTGCATTATCAGCCTTAGAATCATTTGCAGAACTATCAGCTTCCTTTTTTGCTTTTTTTGCAGCTTTTTCTACAGGTTCACCTTCTTTATTTTTCAAAACCTGCCCCGGAAAAACTTCGGCACGGATTTTTGCTTCTATCTCTTTTGCCAGTTCTGCATTCTGTTCAATAAAGTTAACTGCATTTTCCTTGCCCTGACCAATCTTAGATTCGCCCATTGTATACCAGGCACCGCGTTTATCAATAATTCCATGTTTAACCGCAGAATCCAATAAACTGGCAGAAGAAGAAATACCCTTACCAAAATAAATATCCAGTTCACACTTTCTGAATGGAGGCGCAACCTTATTCTTTACAACTTTTACCCTTACCCTGTTTCCAAGAGCATCCTCATCGCCTTTTCCGTCTATTGTCTCAATACGTCTAATTTCAAGACGAACAGAAGAATAAAACTTCAAAGCCTGTCCACCGGTAGTAGTTTCAGGATTACCAAACATAATTCCTATTTTCATACGAATCTGATTAATGAAAATAACAATACAATTTGATTTTCCAATCACCGCTGTCAATTTTCTAAGTGCCTGACTCATAAGTCTTGCCTGCATACCCATAACAGCATCGCCCATTTCCCCTTCAATTTCCTTTTCCGGAGTAAGAGCCGCAACAGAATCGACAACTACAATATCAACAGCACCACTTCTTACAAGATTCTCTGTTATTTCCAGAGCCTGTTCACCAGTATCAGGTTGAGATACCCACAACTCATCAATGTTCACACCAAGATTCTTGGCATAAACAGGATCCAAAGCATGTTCAGCATCAACAAAAGCAGCTACCCCACCCAATTTCTGAGCTTCTGCAATAGCGTGCAAAGCCAATGTAGTTTTTCCCGAACTTTCAGGACCGTACATTTCAATCACACGACCACGCGGATAACCACCGATTCCAAGAGCTTCATCAAGAAGAATAGAACCAGAAGGAATGACATCAATTCCTGCCGCATCAGCCTTATCGCCCAACTTCATCAAAGCACCCTGACCAAACTGTTTTTCGATTTGCAGGCGGGCTGCTTCCAACGCTTTCATTTTTTCCGAATTATCCATCGGAGTAGAATTTGAATTTACCATGTATATTACTCCCTATGTATATATTAGATTTAATATGCAAAAAAAGACCATTTTTCGAAAAAAAAATTAAAAATTTTCAAAAAAAGTGATTTTTTTTACTTCATTCCCTCTTTTACGCTCTGATAAACTGCTCTTCCCTCAATATAAACCTTATTATCCTCTGATGAAATCTTTCCTAAAATCTTTACAGGCTGATCAAAAGCGATATTTGGAGTAACCTTAAAAGTAACAGTAACAATGCCATCTACAACTTTACCAGATTCATAACCTACCAGAAGCTGACAGGTATAAGAACCATCATTATTCAAAATAGCATTACTAATCTTTCCTCCCCAGGCAACCCAGCAATCCATATAAAGTGCAGGTTCTTTCTGAACAGCAGAATAATCAGGGGAATCAGACAAAGTATCAAAAGTAGGAACTTCCAGATAAGACATAAGAACCTGAGCCTTCTGCTTAATTGAAAAAGAAGCATTAGAGTTCAGAATTCTATTTATTTCAACTTGTGCAGCATTATCCCTGTGAGACTGGAAATACATGAGAGCTTCATTATAAGATTTTGCAATCTGCTTATCATTTAAAATATAACTATAGCTCTGAGATGACAAATCCTTTTCCTGCGGATTATTTTTTTCTTCCGTGGTTAATGTCAATTCTGTAATATTCTGACGTTTTCCTTCTGAATAATCCTTCTTAGGAACAAATACCATAACCAGAAGAGTAACAAGAATTGCAGCCAGGGAACTGATTATAATTTTTGCAACAATATCAGGATTTACACCAAGCGAAGGATAAAACTGCTCTATACGCCCGGTATCAACCCAACGGCAAATTGTATCGTAATCCCCTCGGGTTCTTATAAACTCCATAGCCCTTTTTGCAGTTTCATTTTCTGGATCATTATCCCGGACTTCCATGTAATACTGCAAAGCGCGATCTGTATCACCACGGCGAAGAAAAATAACAGCCTGTCCAAGTAAAAGTCTTGTATCTGTAAGCTTTATATTTCTTGCCCTCTGATAATAAGTCACTGCAGAGCCAATATCGCCTACATAGAGACAGGCAGTTCCAAGCATGAGATAATATTCAAAATTATTTTCATAAATTTCCAAACGGTCTTCAAGAAGCTTTATAGCAGTAGCAAATTTTCTTCTTTTCATCAGCTGCCAGGCAACCGTCAAAACATCTCGCGCCATAAATTACTTCCGTAAAGCTGATAAAATTGCATCTAATTCTGCATTCAACATCAGGAGTTCTTCTTTATTCAAAGAAACATCATCTTCTTCCAGAGTTTCAATTCGACTTAAAAGTTTTCGGATATATTCAGGAGAAAGCTGTTCCTGTGTAAGACTATTTACATCAAATTTAACATAAGGAATCTTTTTTCCAGCCTGATTTTCTTCAGTTCCTTCTGCATTTTCTGGATTTACTGCATTTTCAGCATTCTGACCATCCACTTTTTCTTCAGCAGCTTTGTCAGCGAGTAATACAGAATAACCAATAGCACCATCCGGATGAGCAGTAAGATAAACCACACCAGAAGGAACTCTATCCCCAGTAGAAACTGACAAATACATCACTTCAGAATACTGTTGTTTTACAGAAAGCGGATGATCTGGCCAGATTACCCCACAGGCAGAATTATTATAGGACAAAACCGTATCAAAAGTTCTGTAAGAAAGTAAATCAGGCTCCCAGGAACGATTATTGAGCGTAGAATAATTTGCAAGTGCCAGAAGTGCAGGTGGAGTTGTATCTGCCATATTAAAAATCATCTGAAGCTGAGCCGAAACATTTTTGGAAATAAACCATGGATCATTTTCCAGATTTCTCAGAGATATTTCACTTTTAACAGCCGAACCGCTGCTTGTATAAAAATGATGGCGGTCAGTTTCACCAAGAATTGTATCAAAAACAGCCTTTACGGCAAAATTAGCTTTTTTCTTTCCCATATTGGTTACAGCAATTCTGATTTTCACTGAATCAATATCCGATTCAATATCAGACTGAAAACAATCAAAATAAACCATTACATCAGCAACATTATCAACTCTGTAGCCCAAAACCATTCCATTATCAGTTTTCCAGCCGGTATATTTTACACGGGTATCATTTGTTAGATTTATAACTTTTTCGCCCGCCTTCAGGAAAAATCCTGTAGTCATATATTCATCGGCAGTAGATAAAACCGGAATTGTCTTATAGTTTTTTTCTTCCACAAGGGCAATATTAAAGGTTCCTTTTTTAGGTTTAGCACGCAGTCTGACAGAACCATAGGTTTCATCAATTGAAAATACCCGCTCATTGGCCCAGCCGCTGTAAGTATCTTCATTCTTCTTTTTCTTTGATTTCTTTTTTGACTCTTTTGTATTTTCCTGGGCATTTTCGTTTTCGGAAAGTTCACTTGCAGCAGTTTCCGCAGCCGGAGCATTATCCTGTGAAAAAACAGAAAACATACACAACGCAATAATAGAAAAACCTAAAATTAAACTTTTCTTTTTCATACTAATCTCCATATTTTCCAACCAGGATATTTTTACTCGGCAGCATTCTGCTCATTTAAAAGCTGCTGAATTAAAAAGGCCTTTGCCTTCAAAATCTTTACAGCTTCATTTTCATTATAATCATCTTCTGAAGTTTTATTTTTATCATCAGTTTCACTTACGCTGTTTGCATCAGATTTTTCTGCATCTCCAACAGTTTCAGTTTTTTCAGCACTTTCTGTAACTTCGGCATCTTTAGCAATTTCAGCATTTTCAATAGGCTGATCCAAAGCGGCTGTCTCTGAAGTTCCATTTAAACCGCGCTGATACAAAAGCTGTTCAATTTTAAGTGCTTCTATCTGAGCTTCAAGATTCTTAATCTGCTCTTCAAGATCCTTATTTTTTTGCTGAGTTTCCATGAGTTTATCGCGGGTAGAATTGATTGCATCAGAATTATAAAGTTTAAGCTGTTTTTCGTACTCTTCTTTTGCGGAAAGATATTCTTCACCTGTCTGTTTTAAAAGATAAAGCAATTTTTCTTCGCGGGAACGCTGGGCTATATTTTCAATTCTGTACTGAGCCGCATTTACCTTTTCGCTTGACGGAAACTGAGTAACAATTCTTTCATAAATTGCTTCCGCTTCATCATATTTATAATCTGTAAAAAGACATTCTGCTATATAAAACAAGGCAGAAGGATAAAGTTCATTTTCCTCATTTCTATGACAGAAATCACTAAGCACAACAATTGATTTTTCATACTCACCAAGATTATACAAAAGCTTGCCTTTCATATATTGGATTCTTGGAACGTAAATTGATTCCGGGAATATTCGCAAAAAATCTTCACAGTCATCCAGAGCATTTTTATAATCTTCAGCATAAATCTCAGCTGAAATCATCATATAATGTGTATCAGGATTATCATTTTCCGAATAAGAAGCTGCCTTTTTTAATAAAAATACAGCAGAGTTCCATTCTCCGCGTGAAAAAGCCTTGCAGCCCTCAAGATAAGCCGTTGATGCTGATTCGCTTGCAAAAAAGTTTGAACTGAAAAATAATAAAATCAAAGCTGCAAAAAATAATTTATAATTTTTTTTCATAATTATTTCTCCACCTTCCATTTCAAATCATCATTAAAAAATGAGGAGCCTGAAACGACAATATCTGTACCTGCATCAAGAACACTCTGAACTGTACGAGAATTTATTCCACCATCAACAGAAATCAAATAATTATATCCTTTTTCTTTTCGGATTCGGTTTAGCTCAGAAACTTTTTCTACACAAGCAGGAATGAGTTTTTGTCCGCCCCACCCCGGATTAACTGTCATGACAAGAATAATATCGACAATTTCCAGTAATTCGTTCAAAACAGAAACAGGAGTACCCGGACAAATTGAAATACCTGCTTTTTTTCCTGCTTCATGAATCAGCTGAATTATTCTGTGAGAATGTGCTGTAGCTTCATAATGGAAGGTAATCCAGTCGGCACCAGCCTTTATAAAAGATTCAACATGTAATTCGGGTTTTTCGACCATAAGATGAACGTCAAAAGGTAAATCTGTAAGTTTTCTGATAGAACGAATTACCGGCTGACCATAAGTGATTTCCGGAACAAAATGACCGTCCATAACATCGATGTGAACTGCAGAACCATTATTATTTTTTATTTTTTCAATTGCACCCTGTAAATTTGCAAAATCAGCAGATAATAAAGATGGTGCCAAAATTTTAGTTTTCATTTGTTTCTATTTTAACAGAAAAAACAGATATTCACAATTCATAATTCATAATTCATAATGCATAATTCAGTTTTTTTTAGTTAAGAGGGCTTATAAAAATGTGATTATAAAAAAATTATTATTTTTAAATTTTTTACTTGACAGATTAAGTCATTAAGTGTATAAACTTTGTCTCATTTTTTCCATTTTTTTAAATCTTTTCTTGATTAAAATTCCAAAGTTATATATAGTTTTAGATAGGTCATGGAAATTCAAACAGAAGCTGAACTGAAAGAAGCACTTTCATATCTGGAGCAGGGACAACCCTTCCAGGCTTATCAGATTATAAGTACTCTTTTCCTGCAGGATCTTGAGTGTAAGGAGGTAAATTACACAAACAGATGCTGCACTTTTTGGATTGACACGGCTAAAAATTTAAAGGAATTAGATGATTACGAACGTGGGCAGCAGATGCTTTCTGAATGGAAATCTTTCCGTAGGTTTCTTGCCAGAGAAAAGTTTTCTTATGAACCGGCATTTTATGCAGTCCGCAAAGGTTATTTTAATTCCGCATTAAAAATTTACACCAAGCTGATGGATGAAAAAGATGCTTTTCATAAAGCAGAAATTTATCGCAATGCAGGAATTTGTTACAAAGAACTTGGTGATTTTGAAAATGCAAAAAACTGTCTTTCGGAAGCAAACAGCATTTATCCGAACATTCCGTCGGTACTTGCAGAACTTGCAGACTGCTATGCACTGTGCGGAGAAGACAAATTTGGAAAAGTTCTTTTTAGGGAAGCATTTTTTATCAATCCTGAATCAATCGATTTAGATTTTCTGGATTCTGAAATAATAAAATGTCTTATCCTTAAAACAAAAGAAAAAGGCTATACAGGAAAAGTTTTGTTGTACTGGATACCGGTTTACGGCATTCTTTACGGCATTTTTAATATAAAAAGGGAACTAACTACACAGGAAGTCTGTAGATTAAAGCAGAGTATCTACGCGATGGAAAGTGAATACAAAGATCCTACGTGCAACACGAAGATTTTAGTTCCAAAACTGTTAAACAGTTATTTTTGGCTCATTGATCACTACGAACTGAAACATGAAAGTGTCAATAAAATCAATGAGATATTATTAAGAATAAAGATTTTGGATTCATCTGTTTACAATCAGTATGTAAAATAATCCACAACTTTTGAAAGTTAGACCAGCAGGAGATTAAAATGGCAGAGACTTTAGTTCAATCAGTACAAGAAATGCTGAAAGAAGAAACATGGACAAGAGCGACAATCAGTAATTACACACAGAACAATTTAAAGGAACTGGCTGTTATTGTAGAAAAAGCTCATGAAGAAAATTGTACTGACGAAGTACTTGCAGTTTGCGAAGACCATCTGCAACACACAAAAGACAGTATAATTGCTTTGTATATTTCGGGTATTCTCTCACTTCAGAAAGGTGTTCTTGATAATTCTGCCCTTGAAAACCTTGTTGATATCTTCCAGAAAAACCATAAGGAAAACATCGTAGTTTATCTTTGTGAAAACATTCTTAATGACGATTCTGCAAATAAATTCGCTTTAAGAACACTTGCAAGCATCTATGCTGCTGAAAACAATGATAAAGTATGGGATTTATACACTACTTTAGTAAAAATCGATTTTGAAGAAGCTAATCTTGCTAAACTTCTTGCAGATCATTACGAACAGTTGGGCGATGCCGATTCAGCAAAGGATTATTACAAAAAAGCAATTCTCCGCTATATCAACATTGGAAATTATGCTGCATGTAAAGACATCTGGTCAAAACTCGTTCAGGTAATTCCATCAGAAATCGACTTCTTCCAGCTTGTTTGCCGAAAGATTTCAAAAGCCTTTGGTGAATTAAAGACAACAACTTTAATGCAGGAGCTTTATACCTGGTATAAAGACAACCAGAAGTGGGATATCGCAATTGATATCTTAAAGCAGAACCTTACAATTGATCCAAAAGATACATGGGCAAGAAAAGAAATTACAGACTGCTATCGTGGAAAATATGCAAAACACAGTCATCTTGAAGAATACATTAAAACTTCAAACCTTACACAGACATACCGAAACGTATTCGAAGCTATCAACGATTTTGAAAAACACATTGCTTTCGATAAAGGAAGCTTTGTTTTCCACAGAAACTGGGGCGTTGGTATTATCCGCAAACTCGAACACGATACTCTTGTAATCAATTTTGGTAAAACAGCCGGAATCCATGAAATGTCATTAAAAATGGCAGTAAACGCTTTGAAACCTCTTGCTGATGACCATATCTGGGTATTAAAAGCAAAGAATACAAAAGATACACTTGCTCAGAAAGTAAAAGATGACAAAAAATGGGCATTAAAGACAATAATCAAGAGTTTTGACAACAACTGCGATTTCAAGAGAATCAAGGCAGAACTTGTACCTTCAATTCTTACTCCAAGTGAATGGACAGCATGGAATACAGCCGCTAAGAAAATCCTCAGTACAGATTCTGAGTTTGGCGTAAATGCAAACGATATCAACATGTACACCGTACGTGACCACAAAATCACAATTGAAGAAAAACTTTCAACTGAGTTTAAGGCTCAGAAACAGTTCTTTGCAAGAATCGACATTCTTATGAAATATTTCAACAACGACCTTGCCGACAAATCAAGCGAACTCTTTGCAGAAATGTATTCATACTTCACAGGTTACTTAAAGAACATTCAGAAGGTTAATGAACAGGTAATTGCAGCTTATATAGTTGTAAGATACATTACCTCAGTTGATAAACAGTTTGCCTTCCCTATCAGAGAAACTTTTGCTGAACTTTACGAAAGACTTGAAAATCCAAAAGAAACTTACGAACTGCTTAAGGATTCAAAGAATACAACCCTCAGAAGAGATTTCATCGAATGTATCAGAACTCTTCTCCCGGACTGGAATAAACAATTCCTCATTCTTTTCCCAATCGTATTGGACAAATCACTTCTTACAACCCTTATCGACAGCGGCTATACAGAAGACGTACAGAAGTTCATCAGAACTGCATTCGAAGCATACAAAGATTACAGAGAAACAGTTCTCTTCCTCTTCAAGGAATGTCAGAACGAACAGTGGTATAAAGATGCAGGCATTTCTTACGAAAAGCAGCTCATCACCCTTATTAATATCATTGAACTTACCTTCCGCGAAATTAACAACCACGTTAATTCAACAGAAAACAAGAAGATTAACAAGAATGCAACTATTCTTCTTTTCAAAGACGATGCAGTATTCAACTATATGTTTGAAAATGATGAGAACACAGTTAAAAAGTTCTATACTCTCATTGATGATATCGTTGATATTGACCCTTCATACAAGCAGACAACTCGAAACAAGATTCTTGAAAAATATCCAAACTTCAAGTTCCGTGTTTCAGAAGAAAAGGCAACTCAGCCAAAAGGAATGCTCGTTACAGAAAAGAAACTTCGCGAAAAACGTGCAGAAGCAGAAAGAATCCAGAATGTCGATATTCCTGCAAACGCAAAGGATATTGCAGAAGCAAGAGAAAAAGGCGACTTGAAAGAAAACCAGGAATACAAATCTGCAAAAGAGCAGCAGCACTTCCTCAACCTTACACTTTCAAGACTCCAGGAAGAAATCAACCGTGCTACAGTATTTGACCAGACAACAATTACAACAGCAATTATTTCTTTTGCTACAGTAGTTACCCTTCATAATAATGAAGAAAACAAAGATGAAACATACACAATCTTAGGACCTTGGGAATCAGATCCAGATAACAACATCATTTCTTACATGTCTCCATTTGGAAACGCTGTAATGGATAAAAAACTTGGTGAACAGTTCACCTTTACAGTTAATGAACACAAATATGATTACACTGTAAAAGAAATAAAGAAGGCAGATATCTAATTTTAAGGGGGAAGAAACCACCTCTACTCGAAAGTGGATGTTTTCTTCCCCTCTTATAACTCAATCAATTTTCTTATGCCACTACCAGCCTGCGTTTCTTTACATAAATATAACGGAACCAGGCAGTGGCGGCACTTAAAAACCAGACTAGGCCAACCGACCACCAGATTCCCCACAAACCAATAAAGGAAACAGCAGTAAGAATAAAAGGCACCGTAAAACGTCCGACAATTTCGGTAATACCGTTTACAAAAGAAAAGAAGGCATCCCCCACTCCATTTAAAACTCCGCGGACCATATAAATTATTCCAAGGAAAACATAAAACCAGCTTGTAATCTGTAGTGCACGGGAGCCCATTTCTATAACTTGAGGGTCATTAACAAAAAGCCTTATAATCCCTTTTGAAAAAAACTGCATTACAGGAAGCATTGCAAAAGAAAAAATCATCATCATAAGCATACTTTTTTTGTAGCCCTGAATAAGACGGTTAAATTTTTTTGCTCCATAATTCTGACCGCTGTAGGTTGACAGGGCAGCTCCCAAGGTCTGATATGGCTGATGAATAACCTGTTCAACGCGACTTGTAGCAGTAAAAGCAGCAACCGCAACTGCTCCAAAATTATTTACAACCTTCTGCAATGCCATACAGGAAATTGCAATCATCGAAAATTGAAGGGAAAGAGGAACGCCGAGTTTAAGACATTTCCATAAAATATCCCGGTTCAAATGCAGAGAATCCCGTTTAATCTGGAAGTAAGGATTTGTCTTAAAAGCAAATATAAGACATAAGATTGAACAAAGAATATTTGAAATTAAAGTTGCGACACCTGCGCCTATTACTCCCAAATGGAGGTTATAAACAAAAATTATATCAAGAATAACGTTGAGAATGCAGGAAAAAATAAGAAAATACAGAGGAGTTTTTGAATCTCCCAAAGCACGAAGCATTGAAGAAACAAAATTATAGGCAGACACTAAAAAAAGATTGCAGCACATAATCTGCATATAGGCAACAGAATCTGCAAGAATAGATTCAGGTGTATTCAGAAAAATGAGGATAGATTTTGCAGCAAAAAAAGCGATAGTTCCTATTACAAGTGGAACGACAATCATTATAAAAGCAGTGTTAACAATACAATTTTTAACTTTATTGTCATCACCTTCACCGAAAAAATGAGATGTAATAATACCACCACCAGAACCAATTCCGTTACAAAGGGCAAAAAAGAAAAAGGTTATTGAGCCGGTTGCACCAATAGCCGCAAGAGCATCTGCCCCTATAATTTGTCCAACAATAACAGAATCTGCAAGATTGTAGAGCTGCTGAAAAATATTTCCAATCAACATTGGAATAGAAAAAGAAATAAGAAGCTTGACCGTATTACCTTCGGTCATATTCATAATATTAGCTTTCATACAAGGCAATTATATTACCGGGCAAAAAAAATAAATTGTATGATTATGCTCAGAAATATAAAGAAATCTTTCAACAAAACATACTACAGGGCTCTGTTAGAACTCTGAAAAAAAATTATCAACTCGACAATTCAGAAAATAAATAATAAAATATTCTTATGACTTTAATAAAATATTCACTCGACCTTTTGGGGCTTTTATTTTGCGCAGAACTCTTTTATATTGCTTTTGCCTATACAAACAGCCTCTTTATCAGTACTAAAAAGGAATACAATAAAAACAGCAAATATTTCCGCGGACTCTTATATTCAGGCTCCTGGGAAATGATTTATTTTAGTGGTTCACGACCTCATGTAACAGGAAAAGAAAAGCTTCCTAAAGATTCCCGTTTTGTAATTGTCTGCAATCATCGTTCAAACTTTGACCCAGTAATAACCTGGTATGCTCTTAGAAAATATGATTTAGCCTATATTTCGAAACCAGAAAACTTTAAGGTATTTACTTACGGAAAAATCATCAGAAGATGCTGCTTTATTCCATTAATTCGCGGAAATCCAAGACTTGCAATTCCTGTTTTTGACAGGGCTGTAAATCTTATCAATGATAATCAGGTTTCAATTGGTATTTACCCGGAAGGAACCCGCAGTAAAACCTGTGAATTGCTTCCATTTCATAACGGAGTATTCAAGATAGCCCAGCGTGCTCAGGTTCCGGTTGTAGTAGCCTGCATTCAGGGAACAGAAAAAATACACAAAAACTTCCCTTTTAAGAAAACACCTGTTCAGCTGGATATTCTGGATGTAATTCCAACAGAAAAAGTTCTTTCTCAGAGAACCTGCGAG
>JAEEGL011756231.1_pt1 | contig 13825 bp, 18 predicted proteins | sample 9134231 | NCBI WGS metagenome assembly JAEEGL01 (sample SAMN16246548, study PRJNA631951) | gut metagenome | biome: gut microbiome; feature: rumen; material: fiber-attached | host: Bos | place: Iran: Karaj | collected 2018-10
CCGACCGTCTGCGGCGTCAGCGCGATTTCCGGCACAAGAACGATCGCCTGCCTGCCGCTTTTCAGGCAGTCGTCGATGCATTGAAGATACACTTCGGTTTTTCCGCTCCCCGTCACGCCGTGCAGCAGATACGTCCTTCCTCCGCTTTGCAAACCCTCGTCGATCGAACGAATGGCACGTTCCTGCTCCGGCGTATGCGAAAATATCTTCTTTTCCGGCACTTGCGACTGCGCGAACGGGCTGCGGAACGTAACCTGTCCGCCTTCTACCAGCACGCCCTTATTGCGGAGCGCAGCGATCGCCGCGCCCGCGCCCGGCACAAATGCCGTGATATCGCTGACCGCCATTTCCGCGCGCGTGCGCGAAAGCAAGTCAAACACCTCGTACTGGCGCGCAGAACGCGGTTTCCCGTTCTTTTGCAAAAGGCTCTTTCTGACCGCTTCCGCATCCAGTCCCGGCGCAAGCTGTACCGTGCGCACGATCTTTTCTTTCACGCGTCCGCCGCGAAGCTGCGCGGGAATCATCGGCCGCAATGCGTCCACCAGCAAACAATGATAGCTTCTCTGTATCCACGCCGCTAATTCCAGCTGATCGGGAAGCAGAACCGTATACGGTTCTATCACACGAACGATCTTTTTTAAATCGTAATCCGTCTCCGCTGTTTCCGACACCGAAAGGACAAATCCCTCCGTGGGCCGGTTTGCGCGGCCAAAAGGCGTCAGCACGCGATGCCCCGGGCGGACGTCCAGTCCCTCCGGCACAATATAGGTAAAACATTTATCGACATTGGCATTGGCAATATCTACGATAACCTGCGCGTAAATACCGTTCACCCACCCTTTGTCCATAGTTGAAATTTGGGCAGACTGTACGGTCTGCCCAAAACGGTTCCTGTTTCCTGCATGTGGTCAAAACGTCGCAATCAGCGCGTCCAACAACCAGTCGGCCAAGGCGCGTTTAGACATATATGCACTCTGACGCACGCTCCCGTCCCGCGCGTAAAGCGTGACCGCATTTTGATCTACGGCAAATCCGCGATCGGTCGCGCCCACGTCGTTGGCGGCGATGAAGTCCAGATTTTTGCGTTCGAGCTTTTCACGCGCATTCTGGTCTAAGTTTTGCGTTTCCGCCGCAAATCCCATGGTACGCTGATGCGTTTTCATGGCGCCGAGGTGTTTTAAAATATCCGTCGTCGTGCCCAGCGTCAGCGTCAGCGTCTCCGCGCCCGCTTTTTTGATCTTTTGTTCCGCGACCGTCTGCGGCGTAAAATCCGCCGGCGCGGCCGCCATAATCAACGCGTCGCAGTTTTCAAACTCCTTTTCCAGCGCCGCGCACATGTCGGCGGAAGAACGCACGTCAATGCATGTAACGCCTGCGGGCACGGGGATATGCACCGGTCCGCTCACCAACGTCACCTCCGCGCCGCGCGCCTGCGCCGCCTCGGCAATCGCATAGCCCATTTTCCCGCTGGAACGGTTCGTGATATAGCGCACCGGGTCGATCTGCTCACAGGTCGGCCCCGCGCTCACCAAGACGCGTTTTCCCGCAAAATCCTGTTTCTGTCCGAGAGCCTGCAGCACCGCGTCCACAATGTCATCCACCTCAGCCAACCTGCCCACGCCTACGTCACCGCAGGCAAGCAGGCCCACGCCGGGCTGAATGAATTTGCACCCGCGCGCACGCAAGGTCTCCATATTCTGCTGCACAGCAGGATGCGTGTACATCTTGTCGTTCATCGCCGGCGCGATGAGCAACGGCGCGCGCGTCGCAAGGAACACGCTCGTCAGCAGGTCGTCGGCAATGCCGTTGGCGGCCTTGCCGAGAAAATTCGCCGTCGCCGGCGCTACCAAAAACACGTCCGCTGCCTGCGCGAGCGCGATGTGCTCCACCTCGTAAGGCGTTTCACGGCTAAACTGATCCATGGACACCGGCGCAAGGCTCAGCGTTTCCAGTGTCAGCGGCGTGATAAAATGCGCGCCCGCAGCCGTAAGGATCACGCGCACGGAAACTCCCTGTTTTTTCAGTCTGCTCGTGATTTCAGCCGCCTTGTACGCGGCAATGGAACCTGTTACGCCCAGTACGACGGTTTTGCCCATTTCCTTCACCTCAGTTGTTCTTGTCAGGGAATTCCACTTTGATCTTGCCTTCGTACAATTCCTCGACCGCTACCGATACGGGCTTGCGGTTTTCCAGCTTCTCCGGGTCCGACAGCAGCTGCCGCGCACGCTGCGCGACCGCCGTCACCAGCATGTACCTGCATCCGACTTTGTCCAACAGCTCGTTGAGCGGGGGTTTATTCATCATATGCTTTCATACCTCCCAAAAGTTTATCGATCCATTCCGTATTTCTCGCAACCCGACGTTTTTCGGCTTCGATGATTCCTTCGATCTGCCTGAGTGCGTCGTCCAGCGTGTCGTTTACCACCACATAATCGTATTTGGGCATCAGCTTCAGTTCATCGAACGCCGTTCGGAACCTCTTTTTAATGGTTTCCTCGTCCTCCGTTCCGCGGCCGACGAGGCGCGAGCGCAGCTCCTCTATGGAAGGCGGCGCGATAAATATCATCACCGCGTCCGGACAAACCTTCTGCACCTGCATGGCTCCCTGTACGTCGATTTCCAGTATCACGTCTATCCCCTGCGCGCGCTTCTGCGCTACCGGCGCCGCCGGCGTGCCGTAGTAATTCGTGCCGAACACGCGCATATACTCGAGGAACGCATCCTCTGCAATCATCTTCTCAAATTCTTCAAGCGACTTGAAGTAGTAATGCACACTGTCGATCTCTCCCGGACGCATGCTGCGCGTCGTCGCGGAAACAGACATGTGAATGTTGTCGTTGCGCTCTAGGAGCATCTGGATCAGCGTGCCCTTGCCTACGCCGGATGGCCCTGAAATGACCAACAGCAGTCCCTGCTCCTTCATGCTTTCACTCCTCGTCGTCGCTCAGTCGATGTGCGATCGTCTCAGGCTGTATCGCCGAAAGCACCACATGATCGCTGTCCGTGATCAGCACGGCGCGCGTGCGCCTTCCGTTCGTTGCATTGATCAATCGTCCGCCCTCACGCGCTTCCTGTACGATGCGTTTGATAGGCGCTGATTCGGGACTGACAATTGCGATGATACGATTTGCCGCTACGATATTGCCAAACCCAATATTCAACAGACGAATAGATGACATATGTTCTTTTCCCTCACTTACTCAATATTTTGCACCTGCTCGCGGATCTTTTCGATTTCCCCCTTGCCCGCAAGCACGTAATTCACCAATTCCGAATCGTTCGCTTTTGAGCCGATCGTGTTGAATTCACGATTCATCTCCTGCACGATGAAGTCCAGCCGGCGTCCTGCCGGTTCCTGCCCCGCAAGAACCAGCCGCGTCTGCGCCACATGGCTGCGCAGGCGCACGATCTCCTCGTCAATGCTGGCCTTGTCTGCAAATAAAGCGACTTCCGTCGCTAGGCGCGCACGATCCACTTCCACCACGTCCAGCCAGCCGGCAATCCGCTCGTTGAGCTTCTGCCGGTATTCCTCTACCACCAGCGGCGCACGCTGCGCGATCTGCTCCGTCAGCTCTAAAACCACCTGCACGCGTGCCGTCAGGTCTTCGCTTAGGCGCGCGCCTTCCTGCCTGCGCATGGTTTTCAGCTCGTTCACCGCCTCATATATGGCCTCTTTCGCAAGCGCACTCACCGCCTCGCGATCCTCCTGCGCTTCCACGATGTTCGTGACGTCCGGCAGACGCAGCACGTTTGAAAGCGTCAGATCGTCCCTCAGCGCCAGATTGACATTCGCTTCACGTGCGCTGGCAACGTATTGCTCCAGCAGCGTCTGATCGATCACGACCGTACGCGCGTCGTTCCGATTGTTTCTGTAATTTACATAAATATCTACATGTCCCCGCGCAAGCTGCTCGCTCAGCACGGAACGGAACGTATCTTCCAGAAAGTTGATGCTGCGCGGCAAACGCATACTCAAATCCAGATACCGATGGTTTACGGACTTAAGCTCCACCGTTATTTCCCGCCCATCTCGAGCGGCTGTGCCACGGCCGTAGCCGGTCATACTGTTAATCACCTGTACTTGCCTCCTGTGCCTGAAGCGATTCAAATAAGTATACCACATTTTTGCGGCCTTTACAGCAAGATTTCTAATTTTTAACCGTAAACAAAAGTTCTGTTTTCGGGTTGACAAAAAGACGCCTGCGCACTATAATTCCATTATAGAACAAAAGTTCTGTTTTTGGGGTGATTTTGATGGAACGCGTGATTCTGCACAGCGATCTCAACGGTTATTTTGCGGCGGTAGAAATCCTGCACCAGCCGGCGCTCGCGGGTAAGCCCGTTGTGGTGTCCGGCAGCGTAGAGGAACGGCACGGCGTGGTACTTGCAAAAAGCGAAGCGGCCAAACGGGCCGGCGTTAAAACCGGCATGGCGCTCTGGCAAGCGCGGCAATGCTGCCCGAACCTCATTGCGGTAAAACCGCATTTTGACTTGTACATCCATTATTCAAAACTGGTACAGCAGATTTATTATCGGTACACCGATCAGGTCGAGCCCTTCGGGATCGACGAGTGCTGGCTGGATGTGACGAACAGCCGCCGTCTTTTCGGCAACGGGACGCAGATCGCCGAATGCATCCGCAAAGCCGTAAAAAACGAGATCGGGCTGACGGTATCCATCGGCGTATCTTACAACAAGGTTTTTGCAAAGCTGGGAAGCGATTTAAAAAAGCCCGATGCGATCACTGTCATCACGGCGTCCGATTTTCAGCGCAAGCTCTGGCCTCTGCCCGTAAGCGCATTGCTGTTCGTCGGCAGATCAACCGGCCGGCAGCTTGAAAAATACGGCGTCTCGACCATTGGCGAGCTGGCAAGGGTGCAACCGCAATACCTTACGCAGTGGTTCGGCAAAAACGGGATCACGCTGTGGAAATACGCCAACGGCCGGGACGATTCCCCCGTGAGCACCTTCGGCACACATCCGCCGGCGAAAAGCATGAGCCACGGCATCACCTGTGCCGCCGACCTGACAGACAATACGCAGGTGCGGCGCGTATTATTAGAGCTTGCACAGAGCGTGTCGCGCCGGATGCGTCAAAGCGGCTCCGCCGCTCTGGGCGTGCAGGTCAGCGTGCGCGATAACGCGCTGAACTGGCGGCAGTTTCAGGCGCCGCTTCCCCGTCCCGTGCAAAGCTGGCACATATTGGCGGATACGGCCTTTGCGCTCTTTTCGGCGCGTTACGACTGGCAGCGTCCCGTACGCGCGCTTTCCATCGCCGCCGTTCATCTGAGTGCCGGCAATGCGCCGCGGCAGCTCGGTTTTTTCTGGGATGAACCGCAGTACGACAAATACGACCGCCTCGAATCCGCGATTGACAGCATACGCGACCGTTACGGCAAAAACGCAGTACGTCTCGCGGGCCGTCTTTGTATGAACAAGCTCCCGCTCGATCGGATGGACGAGCAGTTCGTATTGCCGAACGCCTTGTCCCGCTCATAGACAAATCAATTTTTATAAAAAAGAGAGCCGCCTATGCCGCTCTCTTTTTCTGCTTCTTAATACTGACGTCTGGGTACCGGATAATTGTTTTCGCGGATCAGCCGATCGAGCGTTTCAAAGGTGTACTCGGCCTGTTCGCGCTTATGCGCGCTGGTCAAACAGAAGCGCAGCTTCGCCTGATCGCGCGGCACCGCCGGATATACCGCAGGCGGCACAGACACGCCCGCTTCAAGGAGCTTTCGGGAAATACCGTAAGCTACGCTGTCCTTGCCGATCATCACGGGCGCGATAGCCGTTCCTTCGGCGATCCCCGTGTCAAACCCATAGCGATGCGCAATTTCCATAAAGTCCTTGATATTCTGATGCAGACGCAGGACAGGCGTATTATCCTCCTGTATCATGCGGATTCCTTCGAGCGTCGCCGCAGCCAGAACGGGCGAAAGTCCCACGGAAAACACGAAACCCGGAACAGAGTAGCGCAAAAATTCGATCAGCGAGCGCTTGCCGGCCAGATAGCCGCCGCAGGTGCCGAGGCCCTTGCTGAGCGTACCCATTTTCACGTCGATGTCATCGGGCGCAAGATTGAAATACTCGTCTACCCCGCCGCCATGTTCGCCGATCACGCAGGAAGAATGCGCTTCATCAACCATCAGGAAACAACCGTATTCCTTTTTGATCCGCACGAACTCCGGAACCGGCGCAATGTCGCCGTCCATGGAATATACGCCTTCAATCACGATCAGCACCTTTTCGTACTGGTCGCGGCAGTCGCGCAGTATCGATTCGAGCGCCGCATAATCGTTGTGCGGAAAACCGCGCGTATCGGCCTTAGAGAGCTCGCATCCCTGCGTAATGGAATTGTGGCTGAGTACATCGTAGAGGATCAGATCGTATTCATTGCAGAAATTGCCCACAAACGTAACATTCGTCGAATGACCGCCTACAAGCACCAGCGAATCTTCCGTGTGCTTCCAATTCGCAATCGCCGCTTCCAGCTCCTTATGCAAGGTCTTTTCACCGGTCAGCAAACGGCTGCCGCTTGCCGACGTGCCGTATTTTGCCGCAGCTTCCTGTGCAGCCGCGACCGTCCGCGGATGACCCGAAAGGCACAGGTAATTGTAAGAACCGTAATTGATGACTTCACGTCCGTTTACGATCGAGGTATCTCTCAACGGAGAATCGTGTGCGATAAAATACGGGTCCCCATATCGCTTTGCTTCGGCCAGACGTTCGGAGAACGCTGCCCATTCGCGCGAATCTTCAAAGTTCGTGATACGGCGCTTCGCTGTTTTTGCACCGCCGCCCATCTTTTTCAGCAGCATTTCAGCCGCATCCGCCGCGCAGGTGCACGTAGCAAAGTCGTCATCAGTCACCAGTATGCCAAAGTGCTCGGAAAGTCTTGTAAAAACACTTAAAGACGCAAGGCTGTCGCCGCCCAGATCATCAATAAAATGTGCTTTGTCGGGTATTTCTTCTACCGGCAAGCACAATTCGTCAGAAATAAATTCCTTGACTACTGTTAAAATTTCAGGATAAGTCATATTTCCCCACCACCGGTTTGTTTATAAAATTAGGATAATAGCTGTATACATGACGCTTTCACGGCCGTTTTCGCCGTGCGAAACCTGCCGCATGATCTTCTCGCCCTTTGACCCCACGAGATAAGACAGACTAATCGCCGCTCAGTCAAATCAGGCACATTGCCCAAAGGCAGAAATATCGATACACGTATGAACCGATTGCCGATAGATTCTCCACACAAGCATACATCGAAAGGAACGCTCCGCTCCTTCGCCGTATTCTGTCACTATCCTCTGTAAATATGGCTATGACAGATGAAGAAGATGTGCCCTTTCATCAACGAATCGTGCCTTCCTCCTGATCGGCTAACGTAAAACAAAAATATAATATCGTGATTCATTGTGTCGACGCCGATGCAGGGTTCGTGCAGCGCGGGTATTTTTTAGACCGTATCGAACCTCCTTCACAATGATACCGCATATATGGTATGATATTGTATCATTCTAATATATATTGTATTCTAGCACACGCCGTACCTGATTACAAGCAAAAAACGCAATTACGCCCGGAGGTGAGAATGATGCGTACTGCAAATTTAACGCCGCACATTTCCTGTTCAAAAGAGGACATTGCTCCCACCGTACTGATGCCCGGAGACCCTCTGCGCTCAAAATTCATCGCGGACACCTATTTGGAGAGAGCCGAGCTCGTCAACAACGTTCGCGGCATTCAGGGATACACCGGCTATTACCACGATAAGCGCGTTACCGTAATGGCCAGCGGCATGGGCATACCGTCGATGGGAATCTATTCCTACGAGCTGTACAACGTTTTTAACGTACAGACGATCATCCGCGTCGGAACCGCCGGAGGAATCCATCCCCGAATGAAGCTCCGCGACCTTGTCGTGGTACTTGGCACGTGTACGGATTCGAGCTGTATACATCAGTTCGGCCTGCAAGGCACATTTTCGCCCATTGCGACTTATGAACTGGTGCAGGCGGCTGTCTCAGCCGCCAAGTCCCGCGGGCTAAATCCCGCCGTCGGCAACATTCTCACGACCGACTATTTTTACAACGACGCGCGGCTCCTGCAGCCATGGGTCGAAATGGGCGTACTGGCGGTAGAAATGGAAGCTGCCGGCCTGTACATCAACGCAGCCCGCGCCGGCAAAAGCGCTTTGGCATTGTGCACGGTTTCTGATCTTCCGTTTACGGGCGAAGAGTGCACCGCACTGGAGCGGGAAACCTCTTTTACCGCCATGGTCGAAATCGCGCTGGAAATCGCCTAAAAACAGAAAGCATAAAATACAGGACAGGAATGTTCGAGTTCCTGTCCTGTATTGATTACAGTATATCCGTGTTTTGATCTTACACCAGCTCGATGATCACCATCTCAGCCGCGTCGCCGCGACGGGGCCCGAGCTTCATGATGCGCGTGTAGCCGCCGTTACGATCCTTATACTTGGGCGCGATGTCGCGGAACAGCTTCTCAACGACCGCATGTGCACGATCCTTCGTGCGCTCCGTGTATTCGGACTTGCTTTCCTTCTTGGACTTGAACTCGGGAAAGTCATACAGGTACGACATGATCTGCCTGCGAGCATGGAGCTTGGAAGGCATATCGTTCGTCTTTTCCACCTGAACGATCTGGAGCTTATCGTTGCGCGTTTCCTTGGTCACCTGCACGGTGTTTTCATATTCTTTCACAGCAAGTGTAATCAGTTTTTCAGCAATGGGGCGCACTTCCTTGGCGCGTGCCTCAGTGGTAACGATCTTACCATTCCAAATGAGCGCCGTGGTGAGGTTACGCAGCATCGCAACACGCTGATTGGTCGGCTTGCCGAGCTTGCGGTTAGGCATATTGCTTTTCCTCCTTGACGTGTTTTCTTAACGTAGGCGGGCGAAACGCCGCCGGCGCCTGACTTAGTCGTCGCTTTCGCGCAGCGTCAGGCCGAGCGCGCTGAGCTTCTGCTGCACTTCCTCGAGGGATTTGCGGCCTAAGTTACGCACTTTCATCATTTCCTCTTCATTGCGCTGTACCAATTCGTCTACCGTATTGATACCCGCACGCTTGAGGCAGTTGTAGGAACGAACGGACAGATCCAGTTCCTCGATCGTCATTTCGAGGATTTTCTCTTTCTTGTCCTCTTCCTTTTCCACCAGGATCTCTACGCCTTGCACATGGTCCGTCAAATTGATGAACAGCGCCAAATGCTCCGTCAGGATCTTCGCAGCCAGGCTCGTAGCTTCATCAGCTTTCGTACTGTTGTCTGTCCAAACCTCCAACGTGAGCTTATCGTAGTCTGTCATCTGCCCTACACGCGTGTTTTCCACCGTAAAGTTTACTTTACGAATCGGCGTGAAAATCGAGTCTACCGCGATCTCGCCGATCGGCATTCCCGCGTGTTTATTGCGCTCAGCGCTCACATAGCCGCGGCCATGCTCCAAAACAATTTCCATATACAACCTTGCATTCTCGCCTAATGTGGCGATGTGCAGCCCCGGGTTGATGATCTCTACATCGGCATCCGGCAAAATATCGCCGGCACATACCTCACACTCACCATGTGCATCTATGATAACCTTTTTCGGCTCATCCACATGCAGTTTCGCGCACAACGATTTGAGGTTAAGTATGATCTCTGTCACGTCTTCCGCGACACCCTCGATAGTCGAGAACTCGTGCAGCACGCCTTCGATCTTGACCGAAGTCACAGCAACACCCGGTAAAGACGACAGCAACACGCGACGCAGGGAATTCCCCAAGGTTGTGCCGAAACCGCGTTCCAGAGGTTCCACCACAAATTTTCCGTAATCATCCGTCATCTCAATGCACTCGATACGGGGTCTTTCTATCTCTATCATCCAATACCCTCCTTCAGGCTCGCTTGGTTGGTATGCAAGAAACCTATATTATCTGGAATAGAATTCGACAATGAGGTGCTCCTCGATCGACAGGTCGATCTGATCCCGCTCGGGCAGCGTGACGACCTTGCCCGTCAAATTCTCTGCGTCAAGCTCCAGCCACTTGGGCACCAACCTGCTCGCGCCCTGCTCACGCAGAACCTTAAGATTCTCCATATCCCTGCTGCGCTCTTTGATCGTAATCACGTCGCCCGCTTTCACCAGATAAGACGGGATGTCGACCTTTTTGCCATTGACCTGAATATGTCCATGGTTGACCATCTGACGCGCCATGGGTCTGGATTCGCCGAAGCCCAGACGATACACTACGTTGTCGAGCCTGCACTCGAGCAGACGCAGCATGTTGTCACCGGTAACGCCGCGCATATTGGAAGCCATATCATAGTATTTCCTGAATTGGGATTCCAATACACCGTATGCCCTGCGGCATTTCTGTTTTTCACGGAGCTGAATTCCGTATTCCGACGGTTTGCGGCGGCTCTGACCGTGCTGTCCCGGAGGAGTATGACGCTTGGTGAGCGCACATTTGGCGCCCGAGCAGCGATCGCCCTTCAGGAACAGCTTAACGCCTTCGCGGCGGCACTGTCTGCAAACGGAATCTGTATATCTAGCCATAATGCGATTCCTCCCTTATACTCTTCTGCGTTTGGGCGGACGGCAGCCATTATGAGGAATAGGCGTGACGTCCTTGATCAGATTGACTTCGAGACCGGCGGCCTGAAGCGCACGGATCGCCGCTTCACGGCCGGAGCCCGGGCCCTTCACGTACACGGCCACAGTCCTGAGGCCATGTTCCATAGCCGCCTTAGCAGCGGTTTCAGCCGCCATCTGCGCCGCAAACGGTGTGCTCTTACGCGAACCACGGAAACCGAGTCCGCCGGCACTTGCCCAAGAAATCGCATTGCCCTGCGTATCGGTAATAGTGATCATCGTGTTATTGAAGGAGGAGCGGATATGCGCTGCGCCACGTTCGATGTTCTTTTTCTCACGGCGCTTACGCATGCCTACTTTTTTGACTTTGCCTTTTGCTGCCATTTTTTACGCAATCCTCCTCTTATTTTTTCCTACCCATAGTGCGCTTGGGACCCTTGCGCGTACGGGCATTCTGCTTGGTGCTCTGTCCGCGCACGGGCAAGCCCTTGCGGTGACGCACACCACGGTAACAGCCGATCTCGATCAGCCGTTTGATATTCATCGAAACTTCACGGCGCAAATCGCCTTCTACTTTTACATGCTGGTCAATATACTCTCTGAGCTTATTGACGTCGGCCTCAGACAGATCCCGCACGCGAATGTCAGGATCCACGCCGGTAGCAGCGATAATGTCAGATGCGGTCTTACGGCCGATTCCATAAATATAGGTCAAGCCTATTTCTACGCGCTTCTCTCTGGGCAAGTCCACACCAGAAATACGTGCCATATGGGTACTACACCTCCTAAATATTTTGCGTTCATTTATTGCATCCCGCCAGATTGCAGACAACTAACGAGTGTCTGCCAGCCGCACCGGCGGGTTTTCTTTTGTCAGCCCTGTTTCTGTTTATGCTTGGGGTTTTCGCAAATGACCATCAGACGGCCCTTCCGTTTGATGAGCTTGCATTTTTCACAAATCGGTTTTACCGAAGGCCTTACTTTCATTTTCTCGTTCCTCCTTAATCGTTCAGCTCTTTGCGCGCCAGGTGATGCGGCCGCGCGTCAGGTCGTAGGGGGACAGCTCAACTGTCACCTTGTCACCCGGCAGGATACGAATAAAATTCATACGCAGCTTGCCGGATATGTGTGCGAGTATCTTGTGACCGTTTTGCAACTCCACTTCAAACATAGCGTTGGGGTACGAATCGGATACCACGCCTTCTACCTCGATCACGTCCTGTTTAGACAAGCTATCCCTCCTCAATCATGTTGCAAATTATAACCAATGCTTCTAAGGCTATTTCGGATCTCTGCATCAAATACCTGTTTGCCTTCCAAAATCTTCAGCCGAATTTGTTCGAGCTGCGCCGGTTGTATGGACAAATGTTTGCGTTTCTTCTTCTTCGGGCGTTCAAGTTTCCTCAATCCGCCGTCGACAATCCATACATACTCCGCATCCAACACTGCGGTGATGACAAACGCGCGATCTTTGTCCCTGCCGGCCTTGCTGACCGCCACGCGGCCAATCAGATCGTCGTACGTTTCCTGCATGAAGATCCTCCTGTCACGACAGCGTCAGTATCTGCGGTTCGCCGTCAGTAATCGCAATCGTGTTCTCATAATGCGCACTGGGCTTTCCGTCAGCCGCTACGACCGTCCATCCGTCCTCGAGTACTTCCACCTGATACGTTCCCAGGTTGATCATCGGTTCGATGGCAAGCATCATGCCCTTTCTCAGCCGCACGCCTTTTCCGGCAGTACCGAAATTGGGTACATCGGGCGGTTCATGCATGTTGCGTCCAATTCCGTGACCAACCAAGTCGCGCACCACACCGTATCCGTGTTGTTCGGCATGCGCCTGCACAGCGGCGGAAACGTCACCTAAGCGGCAGCCTTCCCGCGCATAACGAATGCCTTCAAAGAAGCATTCGCGCGTGACGCGCACCAAGTCCTGAACCTCCTGCGCAACATTCCCGATCAGAAATGTACGCGCTGCGTCGCCATGCCAGCCGTCCAGTATCGCGCCCACATCCACACTGATAATGTCTCCGTCTTTGAGCACATATGCGCCCGGAATGCCGTGTACGACCTGTTCATTGACGGATGTACAGATGCTCTTAGGATATCCGCGATAGTTCAGGAATGAAGGTATGGCGCCCCGCGAACGGATAAAATCATCCGCTGCAGCGTTGAGTTCTTCGGTGCTTATGCCCGCACGCGCCATACGCTCCATCAACGTCAGCACATCCTCGACCACGCGTCCGGCTTTGGCCATTAAAGCTATTTCCGATGCAGATCTGATGTTCATTTCGTTTAGCCCAGCAAAGCGGCAATGCTTTCCAGCACTCTTTCAATAGGCTGATCGCCGTTGACTGTTTTCAGGAGACCCTTCTGCTCGTAATAATCGATCAGCGGCTGGGTCTGCTCCTGATAGACTTTGAGGCGGTTCTCCACGGTTTCGGCCTTATCGTCATCACGCTGATAAAGCTTTCCGCCACACTTCGGGCATTTGTCGCCCTTCTGTACGGAAACGTGATACGCCGCGCCGCAATCCGGGCACATGCGCCGGCCGCTGATGCGGTCGATCAAGCGATCGAAAGGAACATCGATATTAATCGCGATATCCACATCGGCGATCGCGCCGAAAGCATCCGCCTGCGCAACCGTGCGCGGGAAACCGTCCAGCAGAAACCCCTTTTGGCAATCGTCTTTTTGGAGCCGTGCTGCAACCATATCAATGATAACCTGATCGGGAACCAGCTCGCCTTTGTCAATGTAGCTCTGCGCCGCCAAGCCCAGCGGCGTCTTTTCCCTGCGTTCCGCACGCAGCATATCGCCCGTGGAAATGTGCGCCATTTCATAACGCTCGCAGAGTCGCTCCGCCTGTGTGCCCTTCCCGGCGCCCGGAGGTCCCAAAAGTACCATTTTCATTGTATTGCCGCCTCCTTATGAATTCAAGAAGCCTTTGTAATGGCGCATGAGCATCAGGTTTTCCAACTGCTCCGTTGTCTCCAGCGCCACACTGACCATAATCAGCACGCTCGTCGGTCCAAATGCCGACGTGATGTTGAACAAGCCTAGGAACAGGTTCGGTATAATCGCTACTACCGCCAGGAACAACGCACCAAAGAGCGTCAGACGGCTTGAAATCCTGTGCAGGTAATCGCTTGTCGGCTTGCCCGGTCGAATGCCCGGAATAAATCCGCCGTACTGCTGCAGGTTCTTCGACATCTCGATCGGATTGA
>JAEEGL012525136.1_pt1 | contig 13825 bp, 18 predicted proteins | sample 9134231 | NCBI WGS metagenome assembly JAEEGL01 (sample SAMN16246548, study PRJNA631951) | gut metagenome | biome: gut microbiome; feature: rumen; material: fiber-attached | host: Bos | place: Iran: Karaj | collected 2018-10
ACGGACTCAAATGGAATAATGATAACCCCAGCAGTTTTATATAGTGGAAAATATAGACTTGAAGAAGTTGATCAAAAGATTGATGGTTACTTATGGAACAGTAGTTCACAAGAGTTTGAAATTGATGAAAACTCAAATTTAATAACCGATAATGAACAAGGAATATTATTTGAAACTAAGTTTGAAAATAAAAGAGTTCTAGGAAGCTTAGAAATAACTAAAATAGGCGAAGAACTAGAGTATAATGAAATTGGATACCAATATAATAAAATAGCTCTACAGGGTGTTAAAATTGGTTTATATAAAGATAATAAACTTATAAAAGAATATAAAACAGATAAAGAGGGGAAGATTAAAATAAATAATCTAGAACTTGGAGAGTATATATTAAAAGAATTAGAAACAACTAATGGAAATATGCTTTCAGAAAAAGAATATAAGGTTAATATAAAATATAAAGATCAACATACACCAATTGTTAATTATAAGATAACAATAGATAATTATCTTCCAAAAGGAACTTTAGAATTTACTAAAACAGATATTTCAAAAACTAAATCACTTCCAAATACTTTAATGGAAATATATACTTTAGAAGATGATAAACTTATATTTAGTGGTAGAACTGATGGAAATGGTCAAATCATAATAAATGATTTACCAATTAATAAATACTATTTGCTAGAAAAAGAAGCTCCTAAAGGATATATAATAAATCCTGAAAAACAAGAATTTGAAATAAAGGAAAATGGAGAAATAGTAAAAAGTGAAATGCAAGATGAAATGATTATTAAAGTTCCTAAAACTGATAAGATAGTTATTCCAGATTATGTATATGTTATTGTATTAGCAATTTTGTTTGTAGGACTTATGATTTATGAAACAAAAAGAAAGAAGTAAACTCTTAATAATCGTTGGTATCATTTTAATAAATTTTGTATGTGGATATTATTTATATAAATATATTTCATATAAAGAAGAAGTTAATTATGAAATTAATTTAATTAATGATTATATTGAAAATGATGAGCCAAAAGAAGAAGTAATAATAGAAGAAATTAAAGAGGATAAAACAGAAAAGAAAAAAGACAATAAAAACTATTTTATGGTAATAGAAATAACTAAAATTAGTTTAAAAAAGGGGTTATGTAAGATAGGAGAATCTTGCAATAAAGTATCAAAAAATATTGAAATATTAAAAGAATCGGATATGCCTAATGTAGATAGAGGTAATTTGATTCTTGCATCTCATAATGGAAACAGTAGTGTTTCCTTTTTTGATAAATTAAATCGCCTTAAAGTGAATGACACCATTTACATATTTTATAACAAAATAAAATATGAATATAAACTAAATAATCAATATGAAATTGATAAAGTTGGAACAGCAGTTATTCATAGAGATGGAGATAAGAATACGCTTATACTAATAACTTGTAAAAAGCACTCAAGAACAAAGCAAATTGTATATGTTGCTTATTTAGTAAAAAGTGAAAAATATAAATGATAACAGTTTATTAGTATAGTTTGTAATAATAAAAAGTTTATTTGTAAGAATGTTATAAATACAAGTTTATTAGTTAATTAAATAACATTTTAGTTATAAATAATAATTTTATTTGTATTTAAAAAAATTAATAAAAATTAGAAATATTAATAAGAATTGGAGGAAAGAATGAATCAAATATTTAATTCATTTTCTTTAGTTGGAAATGTAGCTAAAGTAAATGAGACAAAAGAACAAGCAAATGGAACAAAGTTTAAATACTTTACTATTTGTCAAAACACAAAATATAAAGATAAAAATGGAGAAGAAAAAGAGGAAGCAAACTTCTTTGATATCAAAATTTATGAAAAGCATTTTAAAGAATTTGAAAATAAATTGGAAGTTGGAAAATTCTTGAATGTTATTGGTAAAGTTAAAGTTTATAAAGATAACAATAAAAAAACTAAAATGACTTTAATTGGTTGTGATGCAAGAGTTCTTGAAAAAGAAAAAGCAGAAGAATTATTTGATTATGACTGGTTAAATCAAAAGAATGAAATGGAAGTTTAAAGATAAACTTCTTTTTTATATGTAAAAAGAAAGAGGGGGTGAAGTATGTGCAAAGAAATATAAAAGTCCTCGTTGTTGAGCCAAATAAATTACCTTATGAAAAAACTATACCTAATAGGCTTAGAGATAAACAAGCAATAGTTGATGGTTATATTGAATATGTAAGATTGTTAGAAGATGAAGATGTAGTTTTAATATGTAATGAAGAAGGTAAGATAAATGGCTCACCACACAATAGATATATAGGATATGACATGATCTTTGGAACTTTTATAATAGTTGGAGAAAGTGCAAATGATGGAGAAGATAGATCTCTTACATATGAGCAAATAGAAAAGTATAAACAAAGGTTTAATTATGATTCTATATTAGAAACAAATGCAAAATTAATTGAAATACTTATGAGTAAAAAAGAAAAAAAGATGGAGGGTTAAAATATGTTAAATCAAATAGTAATTGCAGGAAGATTAGTAGCAGAACCAGAATTAGAAGAAACAGAAAGTGGTAAGAAAAGATCAGTTATAACAGTTGCAGTTCCAAGAAGTTATAAAAATGCTGATGGAGTATATGAAACAGATTTTATTAAATGTGTTTTGTGGAACGGAATAGCTGAAACTACAGCTGAATATTGTAAAAAAGGCGATGTTTTAGGAATAAAAGGAAGAATTCAAACCTCTGATTATGAAAATGAAGAAGGCAAAAAAGTATATAAAACTGAAGTAATAGCTGAAAAAATTAGTTTCTTAAGTTCTTCTAAATCAAAAGAACAAGATCAAGAAAAAGAAATGTAGCAATAGGGGTAAGAAATCTTACCCCTTTATCAACAAAGGAGGTTAAATAATGTTTATGGAAATATTAAAAGATGATTCTTTAAAAAGAATCATTGAAGAAATAAATAAATCAGGATATTCAGTAAATCAAATAGCATCTTATTCACATTTGGGAGTTAAAGAAGTAAGAAAACTTGTAGATGGAGAAATAGAAGAAATGGATTTTATGATGTTAGTAAGTTTGTGTAGAACAATACATTTAAATCCATTTTCATTTATAAAAGATGATGTTAAATTATCTGAATTTCTTGATTCAATATAATGGAGGGGAAGATGATAAATTTAATAAATAAATTACTTATACTAGATATTAATCATTTAGAGGGTGGAGGATATAATATAAATTCAATATTAAAAGCATTAAAAACACTAACTAACTGGGCTTTATCAATTGGGATAGCTGCAGCTGGTGTATCTTTAGTAGTTGGATTTATTATGTATGCAGTAACAGATGTGGATCAAAAAGCAAGGGTTAAACAAAGAATTATTCAAACATTAATAGGAATTGCTGGAATTATTTTAGCAATATCACTCGTAAACTTAATAATTGATTTATTTTAAGAGGTGTTTATGTTAAATAAAGCATTAGATTTACTTAGAACTCTTGGATGGGCTATTATTAATTTTATATATCCTTTAATTGATTCACTATTTGATATATTAAAAGAAATAAATGCTCTTGATATAGTTAATACAGTCTCAAATGAAAGCATGTTTAGAAAATTATTTAGTGGAATATTTGCTATTGCACTTACATTACTAGCATTATTTTCAATATGGAATTTTGTTAAAAAAATAATAGATCCTGAAGATGGACCAGAACCACTTAAAATAGTTAAAGAAATATTCAAATGTGGATTTCTTATAATGATGTCAACATTTATGTTTATTCAATCATCTAATTTATCAATTAATTTAAGTGGATATACTTCAACGGCATTTTCTTCAAATGATATGAGTCTTGGAGATAATATGCTAGTTGAATATATTTCATTTAGTGAAGCATATAAAGAAAGTGATGAATTTAAAAATGAGAATTATGCAAAATACATTAAAAATGATAACTTTACTAAAAAGAAAATGTATAATGATAAATTTGTTACTAATTCTAGATGGATACTTCCAGATGAGGAAGAATATAAATATGAGATTAATTGGATAATGTCTATAATCATTGGAGGATTTTTCTTATATGCATTATTTTTTAGTGGTATGATGCTAGCAAGAAGGCAAATTGAATTCTTGTTTTTATTTGTAGTGTCTCCAATTATATTTGCAACATCAGTTGGAAATAAAGAAAGGAGAAGTGCAGTATTTCAACATATGGCTTCACTTGTATTACAAGGAGCTGTTGTTATGTTAATAATTGGTCTTACTGCATTTATAGTAAAATCAGTTCAAACAACAACATTCTTTGCAAATGCACCAATTAAAAATATGGTTATTAAATCAATTCTTTATATTGGATGTGCATCATTTTTATTAACTGGATCACAAATAATAAATAAATTCATTGGTGGTAATGTAGCAGCTGCAGCTGGTAGAGAACAACTTATGAGTATGATAGGATTTGGAAAAGCGATGAAGACAAGTGCTGTAGCAGGTGGACTTGCTTTAAGTGGTGGAGGACTTGCTCTTGGAGGAGCAGCAATGTCTGGAATTGGAATTTTAGGTGGAAATAGAACTTTTGAGGGAATAGGAAAATCTATTTCTAATTTTGGCAAGAAATTAGGGGAATCTTCTAATCCTATTAAAAGTGGAATAGGAAATACTATTTCAAAATTTGGAACTAAAGTTCAAGATAAAACACCATCAAGTCTTGGAAAATCTGTAAGACATTTTGGCTATAGAAATATTGGAGATGCAATAAGCACATTAGATCCAACAAAAAATGTTTATAGAAGAAGATTTAGTAGGAGGTAAAAATGTATATAACATTAAAAAGTTTAAAGAAAACATTAGGTAAATATATAGAGTTTACGGATTTATATATAGGATTACCTAGTTTAATGATATTTTTAACTTTGTTTATGATTAAAGGAACAAGAATTATTTCATTGATATTTATTTCAACTGTTTTGTTCTTATTAATACCAGTTAACTTATCAAAAAAGAATAGGATGTATAAAGTTATGTATTTATTTTTTAGTTATGTTTTTAGATGTAAAAATTATATTTACAAAAAGGAAGTGAATTATGAGAAAGAGTAAAGAAGAAAGAATATTAAAAAAGATTAAAAGAATAGATAGTTCAAAATATATTTCAAAAAGTCAAATGAAGAAAAGAATTAAAAACTCATTAATGTTATCAAATATTAAGGAAGTTTTAGAAAATGGATTAATACAACTTAAAAGTGGAGAATATGCAACTGCTATTGAAATAAAATCAGTAGATTTGTCTTTATCAAGTAAGAATGAGAAGAATACCTTCTTTTTTCTTTTAACATCTTTATATAAGATAAAAGATCTTAATATTAAATGTTATAAAATAGATGATAAAATTAATCTTAATAATAACAAAGTATATTTAGATGAACTTATTGAACATTTTGAAAATGATGAAAGAAGAAAAGAATTATTAGAAGGCAATAAAGAATTATTATTACATCTTGAAAATAATAGTTTTACAGTATCAAGTATTTATTATATAGTATTGATTTCTAAAACAGTTGAAGGATTAGAAAGACAAGTAAATGATTTCATAGATGTATTAAATAATGTTCAACCTAAAATATCATATGAAGTTATTACAAATAGATTAGAACTATATAAGTTTATAACTAATTTATATTTAGAAAATAATACATTAGATCAATTAATGTGGAGTAATTTAACAGAACTTGCTTGTCCTATAAATGCAACTGAAAGAGTGAGCAGTCTTAAATTTGATGATAAAGAGTTTCAACTAGCAACCATTAAAAACATTTCGCCATTTGTAAATGAATTATTTTTTGAAAGTATATTCAATGTTCCAAATGTAAGAAGTTGTTTATCAATTAAAGAAACTATTTCACAAGAAGAATTAATCAAATGGGTTAATTCTCAATATCAATTCTTACTTGCAGATAGAAATACAACAAGAAAGTTAAGTGATGTTACTGAGCTTGATAGAGATGGAGAAAACTTTGAAAGACTTATGAATGATATTAAGAATGGAGATGAAACAATAAAAGAAGTTTCATTGATATTATTAATTACAGGAAATTATCAGGAAAGACAAGATACTTTAAAGCAATTAAAATTAATAGCTGATGCATGTTATATTAAATTAGAAGTTCCAAGATTAAGACAACTTGAAATATGGCAAAGTTATGATATATCAAGTAAACCTTTAAAAGATTGTTCTGTATATTTACCAACAATGACATTATCAGTTGGTTTTCCATTTACTAAAACATATTTTAATGATTCAACTGGATATTTACTTGGATATGATAAACATACGGATTTACCTATATATTATGATAATTATTATTTAAATAATTCAAGAACATCACATAATGTTGCGATAGTTTCTTCTACTGGTGGAGGTAAGTCGTTTACAATTAAAAAGATGATAGTAAATGAATTTGCAAGAGGAACAAAGATATTTATATTTGATGCAGAAAATGAATATGAAAAATTAGTTAAAACAAATGGTGGGGAATATATTGATCTTTATTCAAGAGGTGGAGGAATAATTAATCCATTACAGATTAGATATTTACCAAGTGATGAAGAAGATACAAAAGAAATAGATTGTCCACTTGCAAAACATTTAGGATTTTTAGAAGCATTCTTTAAATGTTCTTTTGAAAGTATTACTGAAAAAGAATTAGTTGTTTTAATAAGTATAATTGAGAAACTTTATAATAAAAAAGGAATTTATTCAAATACATCAATTAATACTTTAGAATCATTAAAGAATGACGATTATCCAACATTTAGTGAACTATATAATTATTTATCAGAATATGCAAAAGAAGTTAAAAGTGAAGATAAGAAAAAGATAATTAATCAGCTTGATATTCTATTATCAAGATTCTTAAGTGGAACAGATGCATATTTATTTGATGGACATACAAATATAGATTTAAGTAATGAATTGATAGGATTTAATTTACAACAATTATTATTCTCAAATAACAAAAGACTTATAAATACTCAAACATTGAATCTACTTACTTATTTAAATAATAATATTGTTTCAAATAAGATTAATAATGATAAAACTAAAATGAAAAAACATATATTAATAGCAGTAGATGAATTTCATTTATATATAGATGAAAACAATTTTGAAGTATTAAAGAACTTTGGACAACTTGCAAGAAGAATAAGAAAGTATTCAGGATCATTAGTTGTTTCAACACAGTCAATAAAAGACTTTGTTGGTAGTAATGAGATATTAAGACATGCAACTGCTATATTTAATAATTGTCAGTATCAATTAGTAGGAATGCTTCAAGAAGATGATTTAAAAGCATATTTAGACTTATTTAAAAATAATCCACTTACTGATACACAAATATCATTTTTAAATAGATGTGTTCAGGGAGAATTTTTACTTAATATTGATTCTAAAACAAGACTTAGAATAAAAATAGAAGCTACACCTTTAGAAGTAGAAAAGATGGGAGAAATAGTGTTATGAAACATGTAGAAATTACAGATGTTTTTGAATCAGATATTGGTGCTTATTATGTAGAAGCAATACTATATAAAAATGAAAAACCATTAACTAGAGTAATTGAAGGTTGTAATATCCATTATGTAAATGAAAAATTAAGTCATTATCATAATAATTTGAGAGAATTTTTTGAAGATTATATATATTCTAATTTTGATTCTTATCTTAAATTACCATGTATAGATCATTGTTCTAATTTACTTCAAGATATTTTCTATACTGTTAATACTTCTGAGTCATGTATGTGCTGTATATCAGAGGATGAGTGGAATGGTTATTTTCAAGAATATAGTGAAAAAGACATAAAAATATTAGAAAAGGAAATCAAAAAATATAATTTAAAAGATGTAATAACTTTAAATGAAGATGGTTATAAGATAATTGCTTATGGAGATTTACAAACAAAATTTACAGTAGAGCTATCAGAGTTAGAAATAGGAATGAGCTTATGAAAAAAATAATTCTAATAAGCTCTTTCTTTTTATCTATTTTTGGATTATTAATGATTGTGTTAATTGCTTGCTTAATGATATTTGATAGTGGAGATAATGTTTCAACTGATGATTATGTAGAAAATAATTCAAAATATGCATCAAAGTATATAAGCACACTTAATAAATTTGTAAAAAAAGGAAAAGGGTATGTTCCATTAAATAGAATTGTTTATTTCTATAATGCAAATAAAGAACTTTCTTTTGATGAAATATATGAAGATAATCTAGATAGTGAATTAAAACAAATGAAACCAATAAGTGAAGTATGTAGTTTAGAAAAATATAGAGCATTAGATATTTGTAGAAGTGAAAGAATACAAAATTCAAAACAAATTGATTATATCCAAAGTAAACCGTTTGTTCCACCATTAAAAGTTGCTAACATGAATGTTACGAGTTTCTTTAAAGAGCAGAGAATAGTATATGGAAATTATAGTGTTCATAAAGCTTGGGATTTTAGTTCTCCAGCAAAAACAACTGTTTATTCATCTTGCGATGGAAAAGTAATAAGTGCAGCTTTTTTCTTTACTTTTAATAGGACAGGATCTTCTGGTGGAGGAGGAAATCAAATAAAAGTAAGATGTAATAAAGTAGATGATGAGGTATATACAATAAGTTATATGCATTTATATCCTAATAGCGGGAAAGTAAAAACTGGAGATGATGTAGTAATGAATCAACCAATAGCAGAAGTTGGAACAACTGGTTATTCAACTGGAAATCATTTACATTTTCAAGTTAATAATAGTGATAATAATGTTGTGGATGGTATGAGTCTAATTAATTTTAACTAAAAAGTTGCTCCCTGAGACTTTTCAAAAAATAGGCATTTTGGGAGTAATTTTCATTAGTGTTTTAGGCACAAAAAGATAATGATATATGTTCTAGGGAGCATTTTGCAAGTGCAAAATAAGTTTGGTGTCATAAAAACATTAGGATTTATCTATAAATCTTAATGTTATGATACCATCATCTTATCCTGATAAAAAAAAGAAAAAAATAGTGGCTTCTAAGGGAGCAATTTTTAAAATGTTATTATGTAAGAGACTTGATTTTGAAAATACTTACATTTATATAATTTTAAAATAAAGTATAAATATTTAAAAAAAACAATTTTTTGCCTGACAACATTGCTTTTTTGTGATTGCTAATTTATAATTATATTAGTGTTTAAGAATATCTTAAACAAATAAAAAGGCCTATCTTTTCTGGAAAAAGAAAGGCGATACAAGTATGTGCAAAACAAACAAAAAGCACATTAGAAACAAGTAACTTTATAAATACTTATTTCAATATTATTATATTATAATATTGAATCTGTTTCAAGCATTTTTTATAAGGTTGCTTAGTATTGACACTATCGCAACTTTTTTAAGTAGAAAAATTATAGATAGGTACGGAAGGGAAATAGTAATGACATTTACTAATGTAGTATCTAGTAATATATCTGGGATAGCTATTAATGGTAATAATCTTGTTATTAAGTTTAATAGTGGTGGTATCTACGAGTATGAAAATGCTGCCAATGAATATAGTAATATAATTGCTGCTAGCAGTAAAGGTAAGTATTTTCATTGTTATATTAAGTCAGCTTATAACTATAGAAGAATAGTCTAATTTAATTCAGTGGGGTTTTGGATAAATAAGAGAGCGAGGTAATTAAATGAAAAAATGGTTTATTAAATATAAAGTTTTATTAAACGGGTTTAGTGTTACTGATAAATATGAAAGAGATAGATTTATACTTAAAACAGGTACTTTTGATAAAGAATTGCTTGAGGATAAATATAATCCTACTTTTGATGGGATAAATATTGATCTTAATAGATTACTTTTTTATTCTTGTGCAAATGATTATAGAAAGCTAACATATAAATATTTAGAATCAATAGAATATAAAGAAATAGAAGTGTCTAATAAAACAAATAAAGATAATTATTATAAAATAATTGAAAAGAATAGTGAAATAATCAGCGATGTGATGGATGTTCAAAAGAAAATGAGATTAATTTTTAATGTTCCACTTTTATTTCAATGTATTAATGTAGAGTTTTATGATGAAAATAAAAAATATGTTGGTTGTTATCAAGTAATATTTTCATTGACATCTTGGAATAGACTTACCTATAAAATTGATTTAAAGGAATTTTCTAATAATGGGAGATTTGATTTTAATATAAATTCAATGAAACAATTAGATAATAATTATTTTAAAAGGGCAGTTGAATTATTTGATGATTCTTTTGAAAGTGTGAAAATATCAAATAGATTTTTATTGATGTTCAGTGCACTTGAAGCAATTTTTAATCTAGATTCTAAAGATATAACTGAAAAACTTGCCAAGTATACGGCTAAGTTACTTGCAGAAAATAATAAAAAGTTATATGAAACAATATATAAAGATATGAAAAATCTATACAATAAAAGAAGTAATTATATTCATGGTTCAAAAATGAATAGTATAAAAGAAAAAGATGAGCAGTTGCTTCGAAAATATGTTAGAAGAATTATTATTATATATTGGTATTTAGCATTAATAACAAAAAAGGATGCTAAACAAATTCTTGAGTATCTAGATAGCGACGAGAAATTAGATATTCAATTAAGATTATTTATTTCTTCAACTGTTTCAAATAATTTTTCTGAACAACAACATAAATTAATTAAACTAGTTGAAGAAGAAATAGGTCAGTCTATTCCACGTAAAACAAAAGATAATATTTTAAAAAACTGTGATAAAAATGACTATAATTAATTTTAAAAAAAAGTAACTTTTACTAACTAGAAATAGTTAGTTTTTAATTTAGGATTTGAATTAAAAAGACTTGTAAAAAAATATCCGCAAGTTAATCCACGAGAATATTTACCACAATATTTTAATATGAATCAAGATGATTTAGAATTTGCAACTACATATGTAGAAGAAAAAGAGTCAACATTAACAAAAAAATAATTAATATTTAGAACATAGAAACATAGAAATTTCTATGTTTCTATTTTATAAGAAAGGGGGATAATAATGATAAAAAGAACAATTAGAGTAAATGATTATTTATATTCAAAATTAAGGGTTATGTCTAAATATTATAATATAAGTATTAATCAATTAATGATAGAACTCATGGAACTCGGATATATTGAAAGAGAAAAACAAGATGTAAATTTCAAACAGAGGAGAAATAAATGAAGAAAGATGTTCATATATATTTACAATATGATCTTGCTAATAGACTAGATAATATTGCTAAGTCTGAAAGAAATAGTTTATCAGATACATATGCAAGATTATTAAATCAAGGATTGATGATAGAAGAATTATTATTAAATGTAAAGCTTGCAAATATGAATTTTAAAAAGATTACTTCAAATACAAATTACATTAAAGCTCTATTAAGAAAAGTCTATTCTGATAATAACATAGACTTTTCTAATGATCTTAACCAAAATGTAATTGATTTTGATAATGCTTATTTAAAAAAGGAAAGATTTTAGATGAGTAGTCCTAATGTAATTATAAGAAGTGATTTTAAATTATCTTTAAATAATGTTGATAGACATAAAAGGAATATTGAATCTGACAAAAGAATTATAAATAATCTATTAAATTATTATTCAGATGATAAAAAGAGAATTCTTAATATGCTGGATTATTTTACTGGTAAGATTAATAAACACGAAGATATTAATTTAGTTTTAGAAGATGGACATTATGCAACTAAAGAAGAATATGAGAATAGAAAAAAATATATTAATAAGCAATTTAATAATTCAAACGTATGGAGAATGGTATTATCGGTTGATAAAGAACTAGTAGATAATAATATCACTTGGAGAGATTTAGAAGCAAAATTAGCTAAAGAGGTATTACCTAAATTTTTTAAGAAAATGGGGTTTGAAGATTCTAAGAAAATGTGTTATCAATTTTCATTACACACAAATACATCTCATCCCCATTTTCATATTGCTTTTTTAGAAAGAAAACCTAATACTTTAAACCAAAATAATGAACTTATGTATAGAAGAAAAGGAAAAATACCTGTAAGTACTATTAAATTTTTAATGAATGAAGTGGTATTTACTATTGAAAGAAATAAAAAGTTTAATCCACTAGCAACTTCTCTTAATAGTGAAATAGAGGATTTAAAAAAATACTTTTCTCCTAAAACAAAAAATTATGTTTTATATGATAAAAGTAATATTTTGTTAGAAGAAAAAATATTAAATTTAGGTAAGATGTTAAATGAATATAAAAATACTGATAAAAAGATTAAGTTTAATTCAATTAAGAATAATGAAATTAAGGAATTAACTAAAGAAATAAAAAACGAAATATTTGTTAAAAGTAATAAATTAAATATAACTAAAAATGAATTTAATAAAAAGATTCAAGAGATGAATAATTATTTAATTAGTGTATCAAAAAGAAATAATATTAATATGAAAGATATAGATTTATCTTATACCAAAAGCAAAGAAAATTATTTAAATAATTATATTTTAAATTCAATTGTTAATTATGCAAATTATCATTATGAAAAGGAAAGTAAAAGCGTTCTAAGAAAAGATGATGTAATAAAATCAATTGTTTTAAATATTTATAATAAGCATAAGAAGTTATCTAGAAAGCAAATAGTAATCAATAGTTTTAATAATAATTATATTCTTGCTAATGAATTTAAAAATGCTATTAGAAATATAAACAAAGAACTTGAACAAGCTGCAGAAGAATTCTATAAGATGAATGGATTAGATAAGTAGGAGGCAAAAGTGAAAACATTTTTAATAATATTTGGAATAACATTGTTAGCATTAATAATGTTATTTATTTTTTGTGCTTGTAAATTATCAAGTATGATTAGTGAAAAGGAAAGAGAATATGAAAAGGATAAAGAGGATATTAATTAGATTATTTGGCAAAAGATACTTTATATTTAAAGATAATAAAGAAGTAAAAAAAATAATAGTATATGGACATAGGATTTATATATTAAGATGAATAAGTTAATAATAATTATTTTAATATTTATATTTATAATTATTTTTAAATATTTAGAGCCATTAATAAGAAAATATAGGATAAGAAATAATAATGAGCATGGAAGTGCAAGATTTTCAACTGTGAGTGAAATTAAAAAGAATTTTAGTAAAGAAGAAGTAAATAAGATAAATGAAGTTGGATTTCCAATATACTTTGATAAAGAATTAAAAAATGTATGGTTTGATAATGAAACTCCACATTGGGTTTATTTAGGATCAACTGGTAGTGGTAAATCAGTAACTCAAGTTATTCCTTATTGTTCTTTTTTATCTTCTGCAAATAATAAAAGAAGCGCATTTATCACAGATCCTAAAGGAGAAATATTCAATGCCACAAGCAAAATGTTTAAGGATAGAGGATATGACATAATTACAATTGATTTTAGAAATCCCGAATTTTCTAATAAATTTAATATATTAGAGCCTATCATAAATGAATATGAAAAGTATATTGAATATGAAACAAAATCATTTGAAGAAAAAGATTATGACAAAAAAATGGTATTTAATAACAAATCTATGAGCGCATATGCTGAAACAAATAGATTAATTAGTTCTTTATCAGAAATGATTATGAAAGATAAGTTTGAACCTAAAGATCCATTTTGGAATAATAGTGCTAAACAATTACTTGAAGGATTAATTGGTTTCTTTTTAGAAGAATATAAAATTGGTAATATTAAAAGAGAACAAATAACAATGACTAGTATTAGAAAATTTCAAAATAGTTCAATGTCTAA
>JAEEGL012603216.1_pt1 | contig 13825 bp, 8 predicted proteins | sample 9134231 | NCBI WGS metagenome assembly JAEEGL01 (sample SAMN16246548, study PRJNA631951) | gut metagenome | biome: gut microbiome; feature: rumen; material: fiber-attached | host: Bos | place: Iran: Karaj | collected 2018-10
AGATGAACTGATGGAACGTTTCGTACGTGGGGATGCCTCCCGTAACACCGAAGGCAACGGACTGGGGCTTTCTATTGCAAGAAGCCTGACCGAATCCATGGACGGCAAGATGGACCTTGCCATCGACGGCGACCTGTTCAAGGTGATCTTAACATTCAAAGCACAGTAAAAAATAAGCTCCATGCCTTTGTGGCATGGAGCATTTTTTATTCGTATGGGGTGAATACTTTTGTAAACAGGAAGGATTTTACGTAACAGAGGAAGGCAAATCCAAACAGTAGGAGTAGAATCCGCATGGGAGGCAGATAATATCCAACCACGCCTCCAATCACATCAATGAGGAGCAATAGCAATGTTTCCTTCGGGTGGGAGAGGGCAATACCAATGGCATTTCGAAGGGTCTGTACCCATGAGGTTTCAAATCGTGCCAATAAGGGGAAGGTATATAATCCGGATATTAGGATTAGCAGTCCACACAGGGCGAAGAGTACAGAGAGCACACATCCCAACATGCCGCCATAAGCGCGCCAAAAGAAAAAATTAAAGGAGAATACGAAGCCAAGTACTACAAGGAGGAGAAAGACTTTGGTACTACGGAAAAAATCCTCTTTGAATTCTCTAAGATATGGCCTTACCAAATATCCGTATTCTCCTCGGGCTTCCTGCATCATGACCCGATAGAGTGCTCCAAGGGCTGCACCAATGGTGAATAACGGGATACAGGTAATCAAGAATACCACATTCAATGCAATGAAATTGCATAGGGTAAGAGATACGTCAATCAGTTGATTTTTACTAGGCATAAGAAAGGCTCCTTTCGATTCTATCGATATTTCTATCTTATCTATCACTTTCCACGCAGGATACATAAAAAAATAAAAGCAGGATACATGAAAAATTAGAGAAGCGAATTTTAATGCAAATATTCCAAGAAAAATTGCAGACAGTTCGTGCGGATTTTTCACGTATTAGGACGGATTATTGCATGCTACCATGAGAACAGCTCACAAGAGAAGGAGAGTGGAACATGAGTCAGACGTCCGCAAAAAAACAAACCAAACCGGTCTTTTCTATGGATGAGAGAAAAAAATCAGGATTCAAATATTTCCTTTGGATTCTTCCATTCATGGTACTGGTTTTTCTATTTTCTTATTTCCCATTGCATGGTTGGATTTATTCCTTCTATGACTATCGACCGCCAAGGTCTCTTAGCCAATGCGAGTTCGTAGGCCTCCATTGGTTCAAGATGTTATTTTCCAATGAGACCCAGGTCTCACAGTTGATCCAGGTTATGAAGAATACATTCGCCATGAGCTTGCTGGGAATTGTAACTTCCATCCTGCCGCTGTTTTTTGCTGTGTTTTTGAATGAAATTAAAAATAAGAAGTTCAAGACTTTCGTGCAGACCTTCACAACGTTGCCGAACTTCATCAGCTGGGTATTGGTTTTTTCTGTTGCATTTGCAATGTTTTCCTCTAACGGAATGGTGAATCACCTCCTAATGGAGAAAGGCATCTTAGCAGAGCCAATTAAGTTCTTAGACAGCGATTCTCATACGTATTTGAAGATGCTGCTATGGGGCATGTGGAAGGGCCTCGGATGGGGTTCCATCATCTATTTGTCCTCCATCGCGGGAATTGATCAGGAACTCTATGAAGCAGCCGGTATTGATGGCGCAGGAAGATTCCAGAAGATGCGTTATATTACCATCCCGGCCTTACTTCCGACCTTCTTCGTTATGTTGATGATGTCGGTATCCAACTTCTTAAATAACGGAATGGACCAGTATTATGTCTTCCAGAATTCATTCAATAAGGCACACATCCAGGTATTGGATTTGTATGTATATAACATTGGTATGACCGGAAGCAGTTATTCACTGGCAACTGCAATTAGTATGTTGAAGAGCTTGATTTCCATTGCACTCCTTACCGTGTGCAATCTGGTATCCAAAGCGATCAGAGGCGAAACAATCGTTTAAGGAGTAGAAATGATGAAAAGAAATAACAAAGCAGAAGCATCCTCTGCACCGGTTTTTCGATTGACCGCGAAGGATCGTTGCTTTTCCATAATTAATTATTTGGTATTTGGAATATTTACATTGATTTGTATTTATCCCTTCTATTACATGATTATCAACACCATTAGTGCCAACGACCTGTCGGCACAGGGCGCTATCAACTTCTTGCCACATGGCGTGCATCTGGATAACTATAAGGCGTTGTTGTCCTTGAATGGACTGGGAACCGCTGCCTGGGTATCCGTGAAAAAGACGGTGATTGGAACCGTAACGACGGTACTGGCTACGGCATTCCTTGGATTTATGTTCACACAGGAACGCATGTGGAAGCGGAAGTTTTGGTATCGATTTGTCGTTATTATTATGTACTTCAACGCCGGATTGATTCCGATGTTTATCACCATGAAGACATTAGGTCTGACCAATACCTTCTGGGTGTACATCATTCCGGGTATTGTACAGCCTTTCAACATTATTCTGGTAAAGACCTACATTGAGAATCTTCCAAGATCCGTGCAGGAAGCAGCAGAGATTGACGGAGCCGGAGTATTCCGCAGATTCTGGCAGATTACTCTCCCGGTATGTACTCCGATTCTGGCAACGGTGGCCATTTTTGCGGCAGTTGGACAGTGGAACAGCTACCAGGATACCTTGATCTACATTACCGATCAGAAATTGTATTCCTTGCAGTATTTGCTTTACACCTACATCAACCAGGCCAGCTCCTTAGCTGCCATGGTGCGTAACTCCGGAATTCAGGGAATCACTGCGGCAAATCTGGCAACCCAGCAGACACCGACCTCCATTCAGATGACGGTATCTGTCGTAGTCGTACTTCCGATTTTATGTATCTACCCGATTTTCCAGAAATACTTTGTAAAAGGTATCATGATCGGTTCTGTAAAGGGCTGATAAAAGATATAATAAAAAATATATGAAGAGGAGAAAACAATGAAAAAACGACTCATAAGTCTTGTACTTGGTGCAGTCATGGTAACTTCCCTTTTCGCAGGATGCGGAAAAAGTTCCAATGTAGCAAGTTCAAGCGTCAAGGGGGACTACAGCAAAGAGATTACACTGGACGTGTATGACGATTTTGCGAACTACAATGGAGAGCAGACCGGTTGGTTTGGCAAAATTGTAAAGGACAAATTTAATATCAAACTGAATATCATCGCTCCAAACGTAGCCGGTGGTGGAGATACCTTATTTCAGACCAGAACGGCAGCTGGTGACTTGGGCGATTTGATCTTCGTCGGAACCGGCGATGGCCGACTGGATGATTTGGTAGATTCCGGATTGGTCGTGGATCTCTCCGAATATCTGGAAGGTTCTACCGTATTGAGCCAGTATGGAGATGCAGTTGCAGCAGCAAATGAGGGCTATGATGGAATCTATGCATTGCCATATGCAGTATCCTCTGATTCTGCAACCACTCCATCCGAGAGAACCGAACCAACCTTTGGACCTTTCGTTCGTTGGGATTACTATGCAGAACTGGGATATCCGGAAGTAAAGGATTTAGACCAGTTATTGGATGTACTGGAAGATATGCAGGCACTTGCCAGAGAAAAAGAAGGCACCAACGACATCTATGCATTCTCTTTCTTCAAGGATTGGGATGGCAACATGATGAACAATGCCAAGCAGCCAACCTGTATGTATGGATATGATGAATTAGGATTCGTATTGTCCAAGTATGACGGCAGCGAAGATGTCAGCATCTTAGATGAGGATTCTCCATATATGGATGTTTTGAAGTGGTTCAATGAAGCCAACCGCAGAGGTTTGGTGGATCCGGATTCTACCACCCAGAACTTCGATATTATGTCCTCCAAGTATGTTGAAGGTAAGATTCTCTTCTGCCCATGGCCTTGGGCTTCCAAGAGCTACTTCAACAACCAGGAGAACACAGCAGCAGGTAAGGGTTACCAGATGTTAAAGATTGATGATATGAAGGTATTCTCTTACGGTGCTTACCCACAGGGTGATACCACCAGAGCAATCTGCATCGGTTCTCAGGCAGAAGACCCACAGAGAATTGCTGAGTTCATTGACTGGTTATACTCTCCGGAAGGAATCGAGTGCAACGAGCAGGGTAACGGTTCTCAGGGCCCTAAGGGATTATCCTGGGATGTCGATGAGAACGGACAGCCATATCTGACGGACTTCGGTAAAAAAGCACTTCCAAGCAACGATGTAGAAGTGCCTGCAGAGTGGGGAGGCGGAAGCTGGAAAGACGGTGTATCCGCTCTTAATTTCCAGTGTGTAAACATTGGTGATCCGGACCCGAATGCAGGCGGCAACATGTATGACTACACTACATGGGAGAGCTATTTAGCAGATGCTTCTACTCCATTACAGGAGGATTGGAGCGCACACATGGGTGGTGCAAAGACAACCATGGAATTCTTAGAGACCAATGATATGTTAGGCGTTGCACCTGGAACCACCTATTCTGCACCGGCAGAAGATTCCAATATTGCAACCATTCGTGGACAGGTAAAGACCACAATCGTAGACGGTTCTTGGAAGATGATTTTTGCAAAAGATGATAAGGAATTCGAGAGCCTGAAGAAGGAAATGATCGAGACCGCAAATGGTTTGGGTTACAAGGATTGCTTGGAAATTGATTTGCAGAACGCCAAGGATCAGACAGCAGCACGAAAGGCAGCCAAGGAGCTTGATGCAAAATAAGAAGTATAATCCCAGAGTAAATCGGGTCTTGTACGGAGGAGATTATAATCCGGAACAATGGCCCGAGGAGGTCTGGCAGGAAGATATGCGCCTTCTGAAGGAGGCGCATATCAATGAATTAACATTGAATGTATTTTCCTGGGCTACATTGCAGCCTTCGGAAGAGGAGTATGATTTTCATAAATTGGATGCCGTCATGGAGCTGGTAAGAGAGCATGGATTCTCTGTTATGCTGGCGACCTCTACTGCAGCCCATCCGGCATGGATGGCCCATCGGCATCCGGATATTTTAAGAACAGAATTCGATGGGAAGCGCAGGAAGTTCGGCGGACGACACAATTCCTGTCCCAATAGTCCGACCTATCGACTCTATGCCCCACGGCTGGCAAGAAAATTGGCAGAGCGGTATCAGAACTACGATAATATCGTAGCCTGGCATATTTCCAATGAATATGGAGGCTGTTGCTATTGCGAGCATTGTGAGGCAGCATTCCGCCAGTGGTTACAGAAGAAGTATCATACCTTAGGTGCTTTGAATGATGCCTGGAATACGGCCTTCTGGGGACACACCTTCTATGATTGGGAGGAGATTGTGTTGCCGGATTTGCGCAGTGAATATTTTGCGCCGGGTCGCACCCAGTTCCAGGGAATGTCGGTAGACTATCGACGATTTAATTCGGATTCCATCTTACAGAATTATATCGACGAATATCAGCAGATCAAGGAAGTGACTCCGGATATTCCAATCACCACCAATCTCATGGGTCTGTACTACGATCTGGATTATAAAAAATGGGCGAAGTACATGGATTTTGTCTCCTGGGATAATTACCCGTCCGTAGGAATGCCTCCGGCAGAGATTGCCATGTCCCATGATGTTATGCGTGGATTAAAAGGTGGTCAGTCCTTCGTGTTGATGGAACAAACCCCATCCGTGACCAACTGGCAACCCTATAATGCATTGAAGCGCCCTGGTGTGCTTGCCTTGTGGAGTTATCAGGCGATGGCCCATGGCGCAGACGCCATTCAGTACTTCCAGATGCGTCGTACCAAAGGTGCTTGCGAGGCGCTGCATGGAGCAGTCATTGATCATGTGGGACGTCCGAATACCCGCGTATTTCGGGAAGTGACAGAATTGGGAGCGCAGTTGGAGAATCTCTCCGGTGATAGTTTGGGAGCAACTTCCGATGCGAAGATTGCCATCTATTTTGACTGGAGTAACTGGTGGAGCATTGACGCATCTGCAGGTCCAAGCGATGACTTGAATTACATTGATGAGATCAAGAGTTACTACGATGCGCTGTTTAAAAAGCACTATGCCATCGATTTTGTAGGACCGGAAGATGCGCTGGACGGATATCAGATTCTGATTGCACCGATTCTGTTTTCTTCCTCCGAGGAATATGCCGCTAAGGTACGTTCCTTCGTGGAAGCGGGCGGAACCTTTGTCACCACTTATTTTTCCGGAATGGTGGATGAGAAGAATTGTTATGTGCTGGGTGGATATCCGGGACATTACAAGGACATCCTGGGCATCTGGGTGGAGGAATCCGACGCCCTGCCTACGGGAGAGCAGAATACCTTCTCCTATGGCAATAAGACCTATCCGGCACTTCGCATCTGTGATTTGATTCATTCGATCCGAGATCTTGGGGATGATTATCAGGATGTGACCTCTGCAGAGGCGATTGGTCATTACACCACAGATTTTTATGCCGGTACCCCTTGCATTACGAAGAATACCTTCGGCCAAGGCAAGGCCTATTACATTGGCACCCGAAGTGAGGATGCCTTCTATGAGCAACTGTTAGAGCAGATTTGTAAAGAGGCTCAGGTTGCCCCGATTTTAGATTGTGACGCAGAATTAGAAATAACAAGACGTAAGAATGAACATGGAGAATTCCTATTCTTACTGAACCATACCATGGAAGAACAATCGGTTACACTGCCGGGCGGCCCCCGGGTAAATATCCTTCCTCGTACTACTAGAATCTTCCATAATGGTAAATCGATTTTATAAAAAGAAGTCCATACCCGTTTGGGTTTGGACTTCTTTGTTGTTAGCAGAATTGCTTCCGGAACTCTGCCGGAGAGGTACTGGTATATTTTTTGAACTTGATGTGGAAATAGTTCACATCCTTGTAGCCCACCCTGGTGGCAATCTCATAGACCTTTAGGTCCGGCTCCTTCAGGAGCTCCTTGGCCTTGGCGATGCGAATCTGATCTACGTAGGAGTTGAAGTTGGATCCATTCTTGGAGAACAGCTTGCCTAAGTAGGAACTGCTGTAGCCAAAAAGCGGTGCAATGGTTTCTAACTTCAGATCCCGTTCGTAATTATTGTTGATGTAGTATTTCACATCGTCTAAGACGCTGGCACCCGTGGATACTCCAACAATCCGCATCATCAGTGTGAACTGCTCCTCCAGGAAATCAATAATCTCGTAGAGATAGTACTTCTTTTCAATCAGATCGATCACGGTAGTATTTGGTGGAACCGGAATCTCAGAAGTAGGAAAGAGGGTTAAGACCCGCTGTTTTACCTGGATATAGATATCCATCAGAGCATGCTTGATATCACTGATTCCGGCAGAGGTATTCTGCATCAGCTCGGATAATTCATCTAATGTATCGCAGAGCTGGTTCTCATTCTTGGTCTGGATGAATCCTACGAATTTTTCCGCATAGAGGTGACTGGTGTTTCGATGCAACAGAACCGGTGCGCTTTCCGGTTGCTGAAGGGAATCATAACTTAATACGTGCTGGTTCTTATAGCAGAAAAAACGTCGGTTCGTGAGTTTTTTTACATCTTCGTAGGACATAGGAATATCTGACAACCGGGATACCACACGTCCATAGGTTAGGAAAATGGAATCCAACGGTGATCCCTTCTGCGGAGTCAGCTTATAATGTTCCACCAGACGGGCAAACTGGGTGATGGCAAAATCCCCTTTGAGCAGGATGATATGTCGCATATCCGAGGCAATCACATCGAAGGAATTCTGATCCTTATTCGTCACTCGAATCAGTCGTTCGAAGTCCCAATTCTGATAGGCATAATTCACATTGTAATTCTCGTAGGAGATGACCTGATAGAGGTTGGCTTCCAGGTGCAATTCTTGGGTGTCGATACGTTCTAAGTCCGCCGTACCCTGTAGAATCTCCTCTAAGATATGATTGCGGGCCATGGCGCGATACTGTTCGTAGACATTTACATTTCGATGATGCAGTTGCAAGTCTTCCCGGATGGAGATGACTGCCTTTTCCAATTCTTCTTCGTCAATGGGTTTGGTCAGATAGAAATCTACACCATTGCGCATGGCGGATTGTGCCATTTTAAAATCCACAACGCCACTTAGAATAATAAATTTGCCGCGAAATCCTTGGGTGACAGCGGCGGTTACCACATCGATGCCATTCATCTTCGGCATTCGAATATCCATGATGACCAAATCCGGCTTCAATGCCAGAATCTGTGTCAGGGCATCCTGCCCATTGGTTGCTGTGCCACAGATGGTAAATCCCAACTGGTTCCAGTCGATGATATACTTCAGGCCTTCCAGTACGATCTGTTCATCGTCCGCAATAAAAACGTTCATTTATATTTCCCCACCTTTTACTTGGAATGGAACCAGTGCCGTTACAATGGTTCCTTTCTGATACTTACTATGAATACACAGACCGTAGGCATCCCCATAATATTTTTGTATACGGCTGTGAATGTTATACATACCAATGCCATGCTTGGCATTCGGATCCGGAGGCGTAGTCATTGCCTCCCGTACCTCTTGTAATTGGTCCCGTGTCATACCGATGCCGTTGTCGCTTACCAGAATCTGTAAGGTATCCTGAGGCTTCGGCTTAATTCGAATGATGAGCGTGCCCGGTTCTCCTGTCTCTTCCAGTCCATGAATGATGGCATTCTCTACAATGGGCTGAATTAGAAGCGGAAGAATCTGCGTCTCGGTAACGTTGATGCGCTCGTCCACTCGAATCTCATAACTTAAGCGCTCTCCAAAGCGCATCTTCATGATGGACAGATAGTTTTGCAGATAATCGATTTCCACGTCCAATGAAGTGGAGGTGGAAATGGTATTTCCTAAGGCGTAGCGCATGCATTTACCAAGAAGCTTGATGGCGTTGGCTACTTCCGGATTCCCTTCGGTCAGCGACTTCATACGAATCATCTCTAAGGTGTTATAGAGAAAATGTGGATTGATCTGACCTGCTAAGAGCTTTAGCTCCATCTGTTGCTGCCGGTTGGCCAGCCTTGCTTCTTCGATTTTCCCTTGGTAGATAGCTGCTTCTTTTTCTTTCAGATCCGTGACCAGATGTTTTAAGTCGGCGAAGGTATCGGACAGCTCATCCTCCCCCTGTATGGAATCTATAATCTGGTAGTCGTTGCTGGCGACCTTGGCCATGGCAAGCCGCAGCGTGCGTATGCGCTGGACAAAGTACTTGCCGTAAAAGAGAATCACCAGGAAGGATACGGTTGTAATTACAACAAGCAGTGTCAGGGCTAACAGGGAGATGTTCTGCAACTGCTGATAGAATCGTTCGTTGGTTACCAGTACATGAAGATAGCACTTGGACTGATAGGGATGGAAGGATGCAGTGGCATACACCGTTGGATGTCCGAGAATACATTCCACTCCGGTGGTATTCTGGGCGACATCCTTTGGAAGGTCATCTAATGGAAATGGCTGCCCGGCATAACTTCGGTCGGTACTGAAGAATACCGCATCGTCATCCACGGATAGGTAGATGTTGTATTGATCCCGTTCAATCAGACTTCGCAGGTAGTCATTGGAGATGGTGGCTTTTAATACTGCATAATCTCCTGCCTTCGGAAGGGTGATCCGGGAATAATAATTCAGCTCCCAATAGACCACATCTCCTTTTCCAACCCGTGGTTCCGTCAGAAAAAATCCATCGGAGGAACGGCTGGCATAGTCATACCACTCGCTGGAACGTTCTTCTGGCCCTAGAGCATAGATACGGGTGAGGGATGCAGAAGCCGGAACCGTCGATGAGGGAATATAGAGTCTTACGTCGGATAGAGAGGGGGTGTTAATCAAGGCGTTATTCAGATAACTGTAGTTTGTAATGGCATCCATGGCCGCTTCGGAATCCCTTTGTTGCAGGGCATCAATCAGAAGGGCATCGTTGACCAGGGAATTGCGAATCTGGTGGATGTTGATGGTAGTCATAATCAGTGCGGTGTTGATTTGAGAGACTTTGGTTTTGCTGAGATTTTCGAAGTCTTTCTGAATGTTGCGTCGACCGGTAATCGAAAAAATACTACCTACAATCAGAATCGGTAGCAGAATCGACACTGTGAATAATACCGTTAATTGGTGACCGATATTTTTCTTTGAGAAGAAATCAACATACTTACTTTTCATGTGACCATTATACTTCAAAAATCCGTTCATAAAAAAGGGAAGAAAACGGATTGTTGGATAAAAAACATTTTAGAGGCGGATTCTTATAGTATATCTGCGCTAATTCTTGTGGTAATTCAAAGATTCACCCCCACGTATAATCGAGTAAAGTTGAGTATTACATAAAGGAGACAAACAATGAAATTCTTGAATGGCTGTTGGTTATGGAAAGAGGGATATGAGGGCTTTTCTCCCAGGGAAGCCTATGAGGTGGAGATTCAGGATACCCAGGTATGCCTGATTGCTCCTACACATAACATTCATCACAAAGGGGATACCTTGGGGGGGATTAATCTGTCCATTCGTATTACCACACCGGCACCGGAGGTAATTCGTGTGCAGGGCTATCACTTTATGGGAGTGAAGAACCGTGATCCGGAGTTTGAGCTGAATGTAACAGAGCAGCCAATTGATGCAAGAGAAGAGGATGGACTTCTTATCATACAGAGTGGTTCTCTTCGTTTGGTGATTGATGAACATGATTTTTCCATGAGGTACTATCGTGGACAGGAACTGCTGACAAAGAGTACCGGACGTGACTATGCCTATATCAAAACCGACTGGCATGGGGATGCTTACAATCGTGGCAATGAGGATGCTTACTTCCGTCAGCAGCTGGATTTGCGTGTGGGCGAGTACGTCTACGGATTGGGTGAGCATTTTGGTGCCTTTGTAAAGAATGGCCAGAGCATCGATATGTGGAATGAAGACGGCGGCACTAGCACAGAGCAGTCATACAAGAATATTCCATTTTATATGACCAATCGAGGATATGGTGTATTTGTAAACCATCCGCAGCGTGTGAGCTTCGAAGTAGGAACAGAGCAGGTTAGCAAGGTGGCCTTCTCTGTTCCTGGCGAGAGCTTGGATTATTTTGTATTCAATGGACCGACCATGAAAGAGGTATTGGTACGCTATACGGATTTGACCGGTAAGCCGGCAATGGTGCCACAGTGGACCTTTGGACTGTGGTTATCCACTTCATTTACCACCAATTATGACGAAGCGACCGTTATGAGCTTTATTGATGGCATGCAGGAGCGCAACATTCCGTTGTCTGTCTTCCATTTTGATTGCTGCTGGATGCGGGAGTTCCATTGGACGGATTTTGTATGGGACAGCCGTGTCTTCCCGGATCCGAAGGGCATGATGGAGCGCATTCACAAAAAGGGATTAAAAATCTGTGTCTGGATCAATTCCTATATTGCACAGGCATCTGCGCTGTTTGCGGAAGGCGTAGAGAAGGGATACTTCCTGCTTCGAGAGAACGGAGATGTATGGCAGTGGGATATGTGGCAGCCGGGTATGGCCCTGGTTGATTTTACCAACCCTGCAGCCAAGGATTGGTTCCAAGAGGGCCTTAAGTCTCTTTTGGATATGGGAGTAGACTGCTTCAAGACGGATTTTGGTGAGCGTATCCCAACCGAAGGCATTCGTTGGTACAACGGGGCAGATCCGGAGAAAATGCATAATTACTACACCTATCTCTACAATCAGGCAGTCTATGAAGTACTCTGCCGGGAGCGTGGTGAGGAGGAAGCTGTGGTATTCGCACGTTCTGCAACCGCTGGCGGACAGAAGTTCCCGGTTCACTGGGGCGGAGACTGCTGGTCCAACTATGAATCTATGGCAGAATCCTTGCGTGGTGGATTGTCTTTGACCTCCAGCGGATTCGGTTACTGGAGTCATGATATCGGTGGATTTGAAGATGCATCTACACCGGATGTGTACAAGCGTTGGGCAGCTTTTGGACTGTTGTCCTCCCATAGTCGTCTCCATGGTTCTACCTCTTATCGTGTGCCGTGGGTATACGATGAGGAATCCGTGGACGTGGTACGCTTTTTTAGCCAGCTGAAATGCAGTCTGTTACCGTATTTATATTCTGCTGCAATCGAGACGAACCGCACCGGTATTCCGATGATGCGCAGTATGGTACTGGAATTCACCGGGGATCGGAATACACCATATCTGGATCGTCAGTACATGCTGGGAAATCACTTCCTGGTAGCTCCGATTTTCCGTGAAGACAGTATTGCGGAATACTATCTTCCGGAAGGCACCTGGACGAATTATCTGACCGGAGAGGTGGCTGTGGTTGGCGCCGGTGGTATCTGGAGAGAAGAGAAACACGATTATACCTCTATCCCTCTGTGGGTACGAGAGAATAGTGTCATTCCGGTCTGCAAGAGCCTGCATCAGGCAGCAGAATCCTACAGCAATGACTTAACCTTCCGTGTTTATACTTTACATCGTGAGGAGACCGTGCAGGTATATGAGAACGGTGCATGCGTGGCAACACTCACGATTGGACCAAGCGACAAGGGATATCAGGGTTGCTTCGCGGGCGACGTGGCATCTGCTCGGATTGAGATGATGGAGAGTGGCAAGCTTGTGACCGTAACGCAGGGTACATTTGAGATTACAGAGTAGTAAGGAACAAGATGAAAAAAGAAATAAACATAGAATATGAAAAAAGAGCGCAAGAGCTGATTGCCCGGATGACGTTGGAGGAAAAAATCGGCATGGTCCACGGTGCCCAGTTGTTTGCAACCAAGGGGGTTCCAAGACTTGGAATTCCGCCTCTTGTCATGTCGGATGGCCCTTGCGGCGTACGCCAGGATTTTTTGCCTAGTACCTGGCAGACGGTGGGAACCACCGGAGATTATGTCTCTTATCTTCCATGTAACAGTGCAATTGCAGCCACCTTCCATCGGGAAGCGGCCCGCAGTGCCGGAGATATTCTTGGCGCAGAGACCCGTGGTCGTGGCAAAGATATGATTCTTGGACCCGGAGTAAATATTAAGCGTTCTCCTCTATGCGGTCGAAACTTCGAGTATTTTAGTGAAGATCCGTATCTGACTAAGGAGATGGCAGTTCCGCTGATTCAGGGAGTTCAGAATCATGATGTGGCAGCCTGCATCAAGCATTTTGCAGACCACAATCAGGCGACGGAGCGCCTTGCGGTGGATACCATCGTCGAGGACGAGGCCTTGGAAGAAATCTATTATCCGGCCTATCAGGCTGCCATTGAAGAGGCGGATGTATATGCGGTTATGGGAGCTTATAACCGTTTGAATGGGGAATATTGCTGCCAAAGTAAGCAGTTGCTTACCGAGGTGCTTCGTAAGGACTGGGCATATGATGGTGTTGTGGTTTCTGATTGGAGTGGGGTGCATGATACGAAGGAAGCGTCAGAATCCGGTCTGGATATTGAGATGTCCGTCACCGACAATTTTGACGAATATTATATGGCAAAGCCTCTACAGGAAGCCATTGAAAATGGTGAGATTCCGGAGTCCTTCTTGGATGAGAAGGTGAAGCATATTCTGGTATTGATGCAGCGTCTGCACATGCTTGGAGATACACCGCGAAAGCGCGGTGCCTATAACCTGCAGGAACATCACCGGAAGTTGCTGGAAACAGCAGAAGAATCCATTGTGCTACTAAAAAATGAGGAACAGATTTTGCCGCTTCGGCCAAAGACGGGGGCTAGAATCCTCATGGTAGGTGAGAATGCGGAACGTTTGCATGCACCGGGAGGTGGCAGTGCCGAAATTAAGGCATTGTATGAGATTACGCCGCTTTTGGGATTGCAGATGGAATTGGGCGGCGATGTGACCATCGAGTATGTGCCGGGTTACACCAGTGGAACCGATGGGGCACAGGA
>JAEEGL013536779.1_pt1 | contig 13825 bp, 2 predicted proteins | sample 9134231 | NCBI WGS metagenome assembly JAEEGL01 (sample SAMN16246548, study PRJNA631951) | gut metagenome | biome: gut microbiome; feature: rumen; material: fiber-attached | host: Bos | place: Iran: Karaj | collected 2018-10
CTACGCCAACAGTAGAATAATAACCAGGTGTGCGGGCCGCATCAGTTCCACAATAAGCAATTTGTACTTTATAGTGCTGACCCACTTTAAATCTAGTTTCATTATTTAAATTAATTATAAATTTAGCATTTAAACTACTTTTTATATAATCTAAATCAGTAACTGAAGTAGAAGCTGTATAAATTAATTCATTACTTTGAACTGTTTTAATCTTTATATCAATTCCACTAAAGTCACTAATACTAACTGCTTTATTCATAGAGAATGGAACTGTTAAAGTAGCACTAGATCCATTCGCATAAAAAGCAGGAATAGTTCCTTCTATATATGGCGGATATAATTTAGCCATTTAATTTCTCCTTTCTCTCTTTTAAGCAAATCTAGCATATATACCATGCTGTTTATCAGGTGGAATAGAACAATATAAATGCCAATAAAAATGTTCTGGATCTTTTTCAATACTAAAAATTCCATGTTGTGCATAAGCTTCAAAATATTGAAGTGTATCTATTTTAAAAGCATCAAACATTTTTGCGGTTACAGTGTTACCAGTAAGTTGTAATGAAGATAAATCACTAATAGAAGCACTAGATGGATCACCATAATCAATACCTGCAGTAATATATATTCCTTCAGTAGCATCTATAAAACATTGACAACCAACAAATCCCCATTCATCATTACCTATAGGTATAGAAATAGGACGAAATTCTATACAGCCACCTTCAGATGAATTTGCATAAGCTAATTGAGCACCCCAATTACCTAACATTACATACGAAGTATCTGTTGCTGGAATTACAGTATAGTTTTCAGAATTTGAAGAACCATCTACGTAAGCAATTCCTAAACCTTCATAAGAACCATATTGTTTAAGCCATCCCATATATCCTGTAGAAGAACTATTTCTGTCACCTCTAACTTTAATTGCAGCATTCCAAAGATTAATTCCATCAGCTTTTGAATTTAAATATATTTGACCCAAAGTTCCACTAGCACTTGATCTTTTTCCAGTTTTATATGCCTGATTATATAATCCATTAGAATCAACATACCAACCGCCCAATTCGCCATAATCACATTCTAGTTTATCAGCTGTTATATTGGCACCAACAATTCTACTACCTTGAATATAGGCACCAAAAATACCAGGTTTATTAGTAGTAATTTGATCTTTATAATCACGTGTATATAATTGTCCTCTAATTTCAAGATTTCTTAAATATCCAGTATCAGCTTGGATAGTACCAGTAAACTTACCATGTTCAGCATAAACATAGCCATCCCACGTAACTCTAAATTTACGAAGTCCTTCTGTTCTTGCTGTACCAATAGCCAAAGGATATACTTGATGAGCTACACTTACATTAATAAAATGATCGCTACTACCCATCTTATAATAAGTTTCTAAATTATTATATCCTTCATCATTTTTACAACTTATATATTCATTTATACTAGTATAAAACCAATCATACTGTAACCAATAATTATAATTTTCAGTCCCTGATTTAAATAAAGCTAATTCACCTTCTGTGGCTATTTCAAAATTAGTTTCATCTGGTAGATAATAATCTAATGTATTATCAAATTCACTATTTGTAACTAAAGAATAATTATTATATGTAATTTTTTGTAAAGTCGGAACTAAATTTTCTCCAGAGCGAATATACTTCCACTCATATTCAGCAATAATAAAACATGGATAATTATGAGTCATATCCAAACGAGTTATTGAACTTGTAATATAAGTAGTATTTTCCAAATATGATCTATAATCATAAGTTACTATATTAGAACTATCAATTGGTGTTGGACTTGGAAAACTAGGTTCATTATCATAAACATTATTTACTGTTTTTTGATAGAATTTATGACTTTCATAATTATCTCCATCAATAGTTAATTCTGGTCTATAAAAACTTCTTGGTAAATAAAATTCTAAATGATCTATATCATAATTGAGTTTATCTTGATTATCTTGATATAACGTTCCTCTATATAGTTTATATCCAACATATCTATATATAGATGACTTTAAATCATTAAAATCATCTACAAAATCTTCATAATCTTCTTCTTGGTCAATAACTTCATAGAACCCCGGCTTAGCCATTTCAATAATACCATCATCTAAATCTATTGACATACCATGAGGTGTACTTACAGTAGACCTCCAAGACGAAGATTGAATAGTACCATTATTACCATTAAATTCGATACGACCATGTCCAGGTTTACCAATCACCGCAGTTCCATCATCTTTAAAGGCATAAGCAATAGAGCCATGATGGAAACCATAAACACCAGTGTTTTGTTTTAAATAAGTTTCTGTATTTTCATAAACACCAAGGTCACCTAACATAACACCAGTAAAAGTATTATCATTTTCTTTTTTACCAGCTGTAATAGAATGACCTATAATATAACCATCTTCTTCATTTATAATTAAACCAGTACCATCCCAACCATTTATGGTTCCATTACCCCATTGATTTTGATAACAAAAAACTGGCTGAGTATAATACACTACATTATTAATCCAATATTGTATTCCAAAAGGAGGATTTGTTGTTAAATATACTTGTAAAGGTTCTAATATTTCCCTATCATTTAAAATAGGATAATCAAGAGTGTCTTCACCTTCTCTAAAATCACGTGTTCCTCTTGCTGGAATAAATAATTTAAAATCTGGAGTATCATTTATAAATTCTAAACCATCATTTGGAAGATTTATAATTCTATTATCACTACCAATCCAAGTAATTCTACATGGGTTTCCATTATAATTTATTGTACCATAAGAGGTATATCCAACCTTTTCTACTCCAATATAATTTGGTTTCATACCTTTATATGATCGATATAATGGTACTGGTAGATATCCGACCAATGGATATGGCATAACTCCACGAACTGTAACTCGTAAAACATATAATTCATTTATGGTAAGACCACTAAGCGGCACTAACATTACTTCAGTTAATCTATTTTCATAATTACCTTGATAATTACTTAAATCACTATGATAAATTTTAATATGAGGATCCATATTAACTTCTTTTGGTTTTAAAATTTTTACGTAATAATGTTTTACATAACCACCAATATCATCTTTTTCATCACTATATTTTCCTTCATATACATCATAAGATGGATCTTCATTTAATTCAGCAGTATTTTCATAATAAATTGGTTTTGCTCTTGGAACATATTCATTATTCACCATAGTACCATCATTTAAATCATCATAATCTTTGCGATACTGTGGAATATTATCTGGATGTACTTCTACATAGTCAAAATAATAAGAATTAGTTCCAATACAAGTAAACCAATCCCATTTAATATCAACATTTCCATATAATGTATTATTGTTCCAATCTTCAGGTTCAGTTTTATTCTTTTTCCAAAGGTCTAAATGTACTTTTAATTTAGCAGCATAATTACCAACTTCTAATGCCTTATCAGGCATTTTTTTAGGGTCAACTTGAACAAATGATAAATCTAATGTATAATCTGACCCATTTGTCCCATTTCTTCCAAATCTAAAAGTATAAGTGTATGAATAAGTGATTCTATCTTTTACAATTTGACAAGTTACACCATTGTTAGTATAAGATTGTATATAAGAATCATTAATTTTATAATAAAAATCCCAATCAAATCCTTCAATTTCTTGAATTTTATTTACGTTTGTGACTGCGGAAGGATCTAAATTTACTCCGCTTATAGGAGGATTTGCTTGACGAACTAAATAAACATAATTTTCATCAGTAGAATACTGCCATTGAACTGTTGTATTATAATTCGGTAAATTCTCTGGATAAACAATAGCTTCATTCTTTTCTTCTACATCATTATATTGTACCGAAAAGATTGGATTACCATTTTTACCACATGGAATTAACATAGTATATTCCCAAGGAATACACCATTTTATATATTCAATATCATGTAATTCACTATCTTTTAATACAGTTGTTAAACTTCTTATTACAACTGATGGATCAACTTGCTTATCATCGGTCGTAGTATCATTACTTAAACTTTGAGAAACAATTTTATCTTCATTATCATATAAATTATAAACACCATTTAATCCATCTGTGGCAACAAGATAAAAATCACTAAGTTGTCTTACAGTAATTCCACTTGGAACATCATCTTCATTACTAAATGTCATAGGGTTACTGCGGACAATCTTATTTTCACCATAAATTAGAATAGCTTTAATAGTTTCTTCTTCTAATTCTGTACTTGGTACCATTTCACAGCTCCAACCATCATTAATAGTTTTCGCATAAAATTCTTGAGTATCGGTTGGAGTCAATTTAACCCAAGAAACACCACTATAACTATCTGGAGCTTCTTCGGCCTGTCTATAACGATACCAGTTTAATTGTGAACCTGGAAAATTTTCTAAACTATTAATAAGTAAAACTTCACCAGTATCATCTTGATGTATCCAACGAGCATGTATAGTCTTTTTATTAATTTCATCATTATTATCAACAGAATAAGTTTCATTATCTTGTGTAAAAAGAATTAACTTATCTCCGCTAAATTGAGATTCATCATAACCAAGGGCAAGATAGATACCTTTTGTAAAGATATTATCCATATATAACTCATCAGTAAATACTTCATCATAAGGAAGTATGCGTCTGCCTGTTGAATCTTTAAAGCTACCCACTACTTGACCATTTTCCTCATCCCAAGATTGATATAGGTCTACCTGAATAGCTACAATTTTATCTATATCAGAAATATCAAATAAAATTTGCTGTTGATAATAAGTATCAAAATCATATGGATCACCATACATATCATCAACATCAAAATAATAATTTTTTTGGCTATATAATTTATTAATAGTTTTACGTTCACTATTAGAAACTGAAGCTTGTTGCGCTCCACCCAAATTACCTAATACAGTATTAATTTTTCTAATTAATAAACTACTATTACCACTATTTAAATGTTGATTATAATCATTTAAAAAACTAGCATTATCATCAACATTAGTTGCACTATTTAAATATGTTATTAAAACTCTTAAACCATAATTACCAGTAACTACTTTAAACCCTTTTAAAAGCGTCATAAACTCTGCTCTTAAACCCATTGTATCATAACCAGTTAATGGTACTTGGTTTTTTGTACCAAGACAAGTCCATAGTCCTACTGGACCCTCTGGACAAATTACATTCTGTGGCACATAATTGGCAAGGATACTATATTCTCCACGGCTACTACTAACTAAATTGCCAGTAATATCAACAAAATAATCAAATGGATTTTTATAAACAAAAGGTGTAGAATTTTTTGCAATATATTTACCAATAATAATCTTCTGTTGATTATAATCACCTTGAGGAATTGTTACTAAAACGACATCATTAACTTTATAGTCAGTATCTTTTGAATAAGCAATAAAATTAGCTGAACCATTATTTACCATGTAAGTTCCAATTTCAGCATCTTTTACATCAACTATAGTACATTGTATCGTTTTGTCAAAAGAAACACCTTGCACTTCAGCTTGAGAAACAACTTTCATAGCTTCCAAAAGTTGTTCAGCATAATCAATTTGTTTTTCCAAAATGAATTCCTCCTTTTCCTCATAATTCTATAATAATTTGAAATTCAGTTTAAAAGAATTCATCTATTTAGGCCAATAACAAAAATAAGGGATTGAACATTTTGTTCAATCCCTTAAATTTATTTTCTATTAGCGAACTGTGCCGCTCTATTAACTAATGTAGTCAATGCTTGTTCTATTTCATTATGATCAGTTACATTGGGGAAGTTAGCCTCAATATGTACGTTTTGATCTAATTCAGATGAAGTAGATCCAATAGTTGGAGTAGTAAGATACCCAAGACCTGCGGCCGCACTTACAGCCTGAAGATCTATCATATTAGCTATATCTCTAACAAATTTAACAACAGATAGCATATTAGCAGTATCATCTTCATTAAGAATTAATTCTTTTTGATGTAAAATACCAACTCTACCACTTTGATCTCCCCATTCACCAGTATAACCACCAGATGCGAATGAGATATTAATACCAAGTGTTTTTAACATTCTAATAACTTCATCTTTTGTTAATCCTTGTGCATCAGCTAAAATTTGAGCATCTGTCATATTTTTATATCTTTCAGTTCTTTCAGCTGCTGTATAGCCCCATTTATCTCTGCCATAACCTTGTGATTTCATCCAATCAATTTTAGCATCAGTTTGAGCCATTATTTGTCTATATCCAGCATCACCAATTTTTCCACCATTTGCTAAATAAGCAGCAGTTAAAACGCCATAATCCATATGTTCATCAAAGTCACCAGCACTTTTACTAGCTTCTGTACTAGCTTGAGAGAACTGTTGGTCTATAAGACTCATTTGTACTTGTAATGCTTCAATTACTTCCCAAATAGCATCTCTTTGACGTCCATACGCTTCAGTTACTTCATCAACATTTGAAAGTTCTTCTCCTAAAGCTGGAATAACTTCAGTATTAATAGTATTAGCTAATGTATCACTAGAATTTTCAACTTCATCAGTTTTTTGTTGTAATTCTCCTAATGATTTTCCAATTACTGGTCTAACCTCTTGATCAACTGCTCTCTTCCAATCAACATATTCAGCATGAATTTCTTTTACCATACTTTGAGTATTATCATGCCAATCTTTAGTATTACTATTAATATCATCATAAGCGCTAGCATAAGCTTCAGTATAATCAGTTAATGCAACTTCATTTAAAGCAAGTTTAGTATCATCACAGTTTTTCTGATATACTATAGCTAATTCTTCATAGCGCTTAATAATTCCATTACGTTTTTCCCAATAGGTCTCATCTAAATCAAGACCATTCATATAATAATACTCTTCAAGAGCAAGCAATTCTTCTTGTTGTTGACTCCATAATTCTGTTAATTTTTGCTTATTATCATTATAAGTCTCTCTAGCATAATTATATAAATCATTTTGTTTATCAAGTAATGCTTGTTCAGCATCTGCAGCTTTATCTGGATCAGCAGAGTAAACATAACCATAATTACCTTCACTATCACGGCTTAATCTAACTATAGATTTCGCATTTTTAGCATCTTCCAATGCCATTTGAGCAAGTTCAATTTCATATTTTCTTTTGGCTATTTCAAGTTCAACTTGACTTAGCTTACCTTGCTCTTTCATGCTTTCAACTATTCTAGTCCAATTCTTTAATTTTTCTTTAGCTGCAACATTATCAGTTTTATCCATGTCAGATTGAATCTGACGTAAGAATTTTGTTGTTTCATATACTTGATTTGTTTTAGTTAACCATTCATCATCTATCTTCTTTAATTTATCTAAATCTGAATTTATATAATCAAAGCCTAATCCATTAGACATTAATTTTTCATAACGGTCTGAGATTTCATCAAGATCATTTTCAAGATCGGCCTTAGCAGCCTCTAAGAAATTTTCAAGCTTTGAATACATTGATTCTTCAGCTTCAATATACTCTTCTTCAATAGCATTAAATTTATCTCTTAACCATTCAACTTGCTCAACTGCAGCCTTATATTCTTTGGAATCTTTATTTCCCTCATACATTTCAACTTTTTGTTGAGCTTCGTTCATCTCTTCTTCAATACTTTCTCTTTGCTTTTTAACAGTTTCAAACCAATTTTTAGCAACATTATATTCATTTTCAGTAGTAACTTTTTGTCCTTTTAATAAAATACTAAGCATACCATAATTTTGCTGATTACCAGACAATTCAGCAACTTTTTTATAATGTTCTAAAACCTTAGTACCATGTTCTAACTGTTTATTCCAGAAATCCATTTCAGCACTGGCCGCAGATAATGTAGTACTATAATAAGTACGCATTTCATCATCGTAAGCAATTAATGTTTCAAGATTTTTCTGAAGTTGGTCTCTAACTTGTTCCAAACCTTTCATATATTGCTCTTGAGATATTTTTCCAGCTTCAAGTGCATTTTCAAGTTTTCCAAATTGACCTATTTGAATATTAATAGAACTATTTAAATTATCAAATTTATCAGTTACATTAGCACTATTACTCCAAAGTAAATCAAGTCTTTCAGCAGATTTATATACAGAATCACCAAGTAAATCTATTGAATTTTGAATAACTTGTAATTCTCTTTCATTTACATTTACTCTTAAATCAACAACATAATTTAATTTTTCAAAATTCTTATCTTGTCTTTCTCTAACTAAATCAGCTCGTCTTTCTCTTTGTTCTTCTCGTAAATTCTTAGTTCCTTCATAAGTGCTAATAGATTCTTCAAAATCGCTCCAATTATCATCAGCTTTATCAGAAGTATCATTATTATATTTTTTTATGCCTGCTTGCATAATTTCATCATAATTAACAATACGTCCAACTTCATCTAATATAGGAGATATACCAGTATATTCTTGAACTTTTGCAATTAAATTTGCAGCATCTTTATTTAAATAATCTTCAATTGAATCAAGATAAATATCTTGTTCTTTAATTAAATTATCTATCGCTTTAATTTCAGCATTGATAGCATCAACTCTATCTCCACCGAATAGTCTATCTTTTTCTTTCGAAGCTCTAGAATAGGCAGTTTCTAAATCTTCAATAGTTTCTTTTATGTAGTGGTAGCGATCCATATCGCCTTCATCTTTAGTTTTCTTTTCGGAGCCACCACCGCCTCCACCTCCACCACCACTTTGACTTGTAATATTGGCAATACCACCAGATTTACCAGTATATGTAATTGCTTCAACAACAGGAACTCTAATAGTGGTTTTAGCTCTATTAACATTTTTATTTACGCCGCCATTACGAAAAGCAGAAGCTCTTCCTTCATGTCCAGTGCTAGCTAAAGTATTAAGCATGTCAGCAACATTAGAATCTGAATAGGAAGTATGTTCTACTTCATGAATTTTAATATTATATCCTAATGCTTTAAAATATTCTCCTGCTTGAGTTGCTGTAAAACCAGCAGCAGCAATCATTTCTTGACAAGCATTTAAAAATTGAGTATCATCAATTGTAGCACCAATTTCAAAATTCTCTGATGCTGCCCAATCATGAAGCTGATTTATAAAACTTTCACATTTTTCACGCGCTTCGTCAGTATTAACAGAAAATTTTAAGAAAATTTCATCTGCGGCTGCACGTTTCAGCTCATCAATAGCGTCTTTATCACCTTTAGCAACTCTTCTAATTGTATCAAGTTGTTTTTCAACAAAATCATCACCTAAAAGATCTGTATCTAAGCCAATTATGTCTTTAACATGATCATAAATATTAGATAATGCCGTTTGATATTCTTCAGTATTTTTAACCCCAGTATCTAATACTTCTTGATATTCGTCCCAATTATTAGTTAATTCTTGTAGTCCTTTATTTAAACGATTATGAAGAATTGCTAAATCTGTAACTCTATCTAATTCATCATTTAAATCATCAGATAAACCTTCTACTTCATCAGCATACTCTCTATAATAGTCTGCTAAATTTTCAACTTTTTTAGCATCTAAATCATAAGCTTTTGCTAAATTAGAAAGAGCTTTTTGTTCTAAAAGTGCTTTATCTATATTTAATTGTTCTTGAGCTTCTAGCTTTTCTTTGCCTTTTAAATTTTCAATTTCAGCTTCTCTTGCATCTAATTCGGCTCTCTTTAAATTAATTTCATAATTTGTTAATAAACGTTCTTGCTCTTCAGTAGTTAAATTAACAAAATCTGTTAATTCTGCTCCTAAAGCTTTCCAATTTATACCTAAATTTAAATAATCACCAGCGCTAGCATTTTCATCAGATAATGTCTTTTTTAAGGCTTCAATATTAGTTAATTCTCCACCAATATTAACCGATTCACCGTTAATATTAGCAGTATTCTCTGGAACTTTTACAAGATCCATTCCTTCTATAGCATTTTTAATAGCCGTAAGGAATTCTTCATCATTTTTATATAAACTAGAGTCTTCTGATAAAATTTTATCAACAACAGCTTGATAAGATTCATCTGTATATCCACTGCCCATTAATTGATAAGCTAAAGAGTTAGCAGCAGAAATACGTCCACTTTCATTACTAATTCGTTGATTTTTTATATTTAATAAATTAGCTAATCCACTTTCACTTGTAAAAGCTTTTACAAAATTTTCTCTATCATAATCATAGGCTCCACTAGAAAAAATTTCTCTAACTTTTGCTTCTATATTTTCAGCATTAATTTCTTCTTTGGCTAAAATATCTACAACCCTTGCTAATGTTTCATTATCTAAAGAGTGAGTGCCCATAAATTTACTATGTAAAGAATATGGATTTTGCTTATTATCTAAATTCATTTGAGCTTCAGCAACTCTGAAACTATTAGCAGCCAATAGTTGATCATTTTCTGTTACTCTATTTTGAGCTTCTTCTAAAAGTTGTTTTTGATTCGTAATAACTAATTGACCATTTTCAATTTTTGTCTCTGCTTTTGCCCAAATATCAGGATAATTTTGTTTTATATTAGCTAATGCATCATTAACATCTCTGGCTGCTTGAGCCCATTCTTCAGTATTTTGAGTAGCATTTCTTAATGTTTCTAATGCATCGTCATAATTTTCTAAATCTGTTTTTAATGAATTAAATTCTTCATGTGTTTTTGCCGTAGCTTCAGTTAATTTTTCATTTTCTTTTGTTAATTTTTTAACGGCAATTTCATCATGATTAATAAGTTGATAAAAAACAATTGCAGCTCCAGCAATTAATCCAAGCACTAATAAAAATTGTCCTAAACTAAATGTTAAAGCACCAACAGCAACTTTAGTAGCAAGAACACTTCCTTCTACAGCAGTAAGTGATACTCCAAGGTGTGGTAATAACTTTCCAGCTATATTAAAAGTACTCATTAATGACATTGCTACCATTGAAAAACTTGTTAATAATGTACCAAATTCTGCAAATGATATTTTACCATCATCAAGAGCATCTCTTAAATTATCTATAAAACCAACAATTCCACTTATAGCAAATCCAAGAGAAGACATTAATTGAATTGTTTGAGCTATACTTTCAGCAAGTTGTTGATATTTAGAACTTAAATTTGGAAGTTTCCCACCTAATTCTTCAACAACTTGTTCAGTGCGTTTTGTAGTATCAGCAAATTTACCTTCTTGATTATCTGCTTCACGAACTGCTGCTCCAGTTGCTTCAACTTCTTTTCTCAATGGATCTTTAAATTTTTGAGCTAATCGTTCAATTGCGGCTTGATCATCTTCTAAAGAAGCTTGTAATAAATCCTTAAAATCAGTAGCAGAAAAAGTTGTATGATTAACATCTTCTTCTAATAATTGAAAAACAACTGCTAATTTTTGAATTGCTTGTTCTCCACCAGATAATCCAAGAATTTTTTGTTTTAATTCATCTAAAGTAAATTGTTCATCATGAAGATTTTCAAATTCTTTTTGTATTGGCTCTAATATCCTAGCCCTTGATGCTGCTGCACGTATAGAAGCTATATATTGATTAAAATCATTAATAGAAGCTCCTGGGGTAGCAAGTATTTTTCCTCTTGTTTCAGTTTGCATTTTCCCAGCTTTTGCTTCCATTTGATCTAATATTTTTGCTTGTTCAGCTGCTTCTTCTTGATAAGAACGGATTATATCTAATCTTATTTGATAAATTTTTCGTTCTTCTTCTGACATAGTGCTAGCATTATCAATTAATTGTTTCTGTAATCTAGCTTCTTCTTTTATATTTTCTGCTCTCTGTTGTCCATAAGTAGATCCATCATTTTGTAATGTTTCAACTGCAGCATTCCAAGCTCTATTTTTATTATCTATAGCCTGCTGTTTTCCCTTACCCAATGAAGAAATACTTAAAGCCATATTAGATATAGTTTTTGTTAAAGAAGCATTAAATACCCTAGATAAAACTGCTCCTAATCCAAGAATAATACCTCTGAGTCCACCAGCACTTTTTATAATACTATTAATGCCATCTAAAATAGTAGCTAATCCTTTAGTTAAATTAATAAAAAATTTATCATTTAATAAAGCGTCATAAATAGCTTCAGCAGATGCTTTTACTCTTTTTTGAGCAGCTTCCCAGCTTTCAGCATAAATATCAGCTTGTTGTTGAAGAGTGCCTTTTGCTCCTCTCGCAACATTTAAATTTGATTGCATAAAATCCCAATTATCCATTAAAGCAATCAAATTAGTATATTGACGAACACCACCAACAGTTTGTGCAAAAGCAATTTGTTGAGCTTTGCTTAATGTATCCCATCCTGCTGCAGTTTCATTAAGAATAGTATCCATATCCTTAATTTCGCCATTAACATCAAGAATTTCTACTCCAATCGATCTAAGTGCTTGAGAATATTTATTAAGATCAACACCATCTTCAAGAGTTTCTCCTAATTTTAAACCCTCTAAACGAGCAAATAACGTTCTTAAACCAGTACCAACTGTATCAGCACTTTGACGCGTCGTAGCAGTAATAGTAGCTAATGCTGCAGTAGCATATTCATAACTTAATCCTACAGTTTTAGAAACAGCCGCAAATTTTTCTAGACCAGTAGAAATTTCTTCTGAACTAGATGCAGTTGCCGCACCTAAAGCCGTAATAACATCAGCATAATATTCAAGATTTTCAGATCCTTCTGCAAAATTATTCCAAATAGCAGTCATTTGATCAGAAACTTCTTCAGCTGACTGTCTAGAAACATTCGCTAATTTAATAGTTACGTCTGTACGAGCTTTTACAGCTTGATCATCTAAACCCTGTTGATAATAAATTAATGAAGCATCAGTATAATCTAAAGTAGTAGCAGATAACCCTTTAGCTGCCGCATTTGCTTCTTTAGCAAAACGCGCCATATCTTCTGTGCTTTTACCAGTAACTATTCTAATATTATTTAAAGATTTATTTAAATCTTGTGCATATCCATAAGCGTGTTGAAGAGTGCCTATAAATCCATGTAACATACTAGATGAAAACTGCCAACGAGCAGTATTCTTTAAAGTAGTTAAAAATTCATTCGCTCTTGCACCTAATCTTATAAAAGGAGTTTCTGCATTAGATATAGCTCTAGCAACAGAAATAAAAGCCTCAGACCCTTGTGGACCAAGAGCAGCTAAATCCCTAGCATAATCTTCTAATTGCCTATTGGAAGCTTGTAAAGATTGACTAAATTTAGTCAAATCTAATTTACCAGTATTTACATTAGTAGCTTCTAATAATTTAACTTTTAATTCTGAAGCTGCTGTGATACCTTTTTGAATCTCAGTAGATAAACCATTACCAATACTACCATTTCCTGGTCTAACTATTTGATCTAATTGATGTTGTAATTGCTGCAATTGTTGCTGTGCAGCTCTGGTATCCGCAGTAAAAGCTAAATTAACATTTAACTGTTTCGCCATATTTTATTTGCTCCTTTCTCTCCAAATTTTTGTATTTTTTTATTTGCGCAAATAAAAAAAAATAAGGCTATGGAATAAAAAACTTTTATTCCATAGCCTTTTACTCCTATCTAATTTTAAAAAATCAGATAGTTTAATTAACCTAATTTGGTCAATACATCTCTTACTAAAGAAAGATTTTCAGGATTACTTAAATTATCTCTAATTTGCTGACTATCAAAATTTAAATTTTCATAATCAGCAGTAATAGTTTGCATAATACCTAAAGCAGAATTTCTATATTCATAAATATTTTCAATAGTGTCTTTAACCCACCAATCTATTTCATCATATTCATCTTCTGGAATAGCTCCACATTTATCTTCTACTCCTGGACCATAATTATAATGACATAAAGCATACCACAATCCAG